>Ga0189284_100212_pt1 | contig 64046 bp, 71 predicted proteins | sample N32C7minimetaG_FD_130314 | JGI IMG/M metagenome (GOLD analysis project Ga0189284, IMG submission 130314) | Marine microbial communities from the Costa Rica Dome - N32 C7 mini metaG | ecosystem: Environmental > Aquatic > Marine > Oceanic > Photic zone | place: Costa Rica: the Eastern Pacific...
TGCGACTGCCGGGGGCAGGTCGCGAAGTGATTTGTCCTTGGGAGGGGGCAAACAAAGTAGGTCACCTTAATTGTTAACCCAAGACTTGGGATACCTACCCACCCCTCATTGAGGCCCGGCTTTTCTTATATCTAAAATCCTTGCATTGTTCTATCTTGAATCGGGAAAACGCCCATCTGACCGCCAATTGCTCCTGCATTGGCGGCATACCGTCCATCCGTGAACATAACAAAATCGCCGGGAGCGATAATGGACGCCGATAGGTGCCCGCAGAGCTGAGCCCATGGATGGGCTCAGTCAAAGTAGGTCAAACAAGCACCAAACTCAGCCCATCCTCATTGAAGGTGGCCTTTTTTGTTTGATTGCTTGAACTCTAAACCGAAAACGGTGCAGAAACACCCTCAGGCATCCGAATAGCAAAGATCTTACGAACCGTCTCTTCTGTCTTCCAGGTGCCTTTAAAGCCAGCCTCTACTAAAAAACTGTCACCGCCCTGGTAGGTGACTGACTTGCCATCGGCGTCAGTCAGTGTCGCTTTGCCTTCAAACATATGCACCATCTCATCGGCGTTGTAGGTTACTTGATAAGTGCCTGGTGTGGCTTCCCAGAAACCCGTCAGAAATTTACCGTCTTCAGGAACATGTTCAAGCCATGTTTTCATGGTGGGCTGCCCCTCGGTTGGCAGCCAGCCATCAAGATCGGTTGTAATCGGGTCAACATTGGGTTTGGCGATATTGCCGAAAGATACTGTTTTCATATCCGCTCCTTAACATAAATAGAATATTGGAACAGTGACTTTCTCAGGGATGTTGGTTTGAGACAATTGATCTTAATGAGTACGACAGCTGCTACTAAAGAGGTAACAAACTACCGGACGGCGTTCAGAACATTGAGCTCATGAGTCTCTCACAGTGCCTGCGATAGACTTGGGGGCTGGCTGAACGACCCAGAATCATCAGCATTTGTGTTTTACTCAGCCTCGGCCGGCTTAGCAGATTATCGTCAGTTTGCTGAAGAAGCCTGTGGAGGGTGGTAATGCCGCCGAGAGTCATTGCTCTGACTTCCCATCCCATCCTGCCGCGTAAACTGGCACCGAGCAGGTAACCCTGCTGCATCAGTCTTGCTGTGCGTCGATACAAGCTGCGGATAACAACTGCAATCGACTCGGAGTTGTTGGCAACAAGGTCATGCTCTTTCAAGCCGGCTGCTGACAGTTCATCTTGTGGGATGTAGATCCTGTCCTGCTCCCGATAATCCTGAACGATATCCTGATAGAAATTAATCAGTTGTAATGACGTACAGACAGCATCTGATTGCTGAAGTTGGTGTTCACTTGGCGAAATTGTAAGGTGCAGCAATAAACGGCCTACCGGATCGGCTGAGTAGTGGCAGTAATCCAGAACCTCAGAAAAGTCAGCGTAACGGGACTTGATGACATCCTGTTTGAATGCGGTTAAGAGATCGTGAAACAGCTTAACCGGGAGCCTGTGGCGGCTAATCACATCTTCTAATGCGATAAAGATCGGGTCGTTACCCTGATAGTGGTACTTGTCTATTTGTTCTAGCTCGTTACTGAAACTGTCGAGCCGATGTAATCGTTCAGTCTGTCTGAGGGGGCCTTCATCGGCAAAGTCGTCAGCGGTTCTGGCAAAAGCGTAGATAACACTGATGGGCCGTCTCAGGCTTTTTGGCAACAGAAACGAGGCTACTGGAAAGTTTTCATAATGAGAACGGGCCAGTTGCTGACAATAATCATATGCCTGTTCCAGACTCGGTTTAGTCATCGTCACCGGTTTGTTGAACCTGGCGAGGCTGCTGCTCAACGGGCGGTAAATCGGTGATATCACTTTTACTGCTGATACCCATTTCAGTGAACTTACGTGCACCGGGCAATACCTGACGCTCCAGTGACCCCACAGCACTATTGAAATGATTGACGGTGCTACCAAGACTGTTGCCTAGTTTGCTCAGGTGATTGCCGAATGTAGAAAGTCGTTTATACAGCGTTTCGCCCAGCTCACGAATATTCTCGGCATTCTCGGCCAGCGCTTGTTGTTTCCAGCCATAGGATACGGCACGGAGCAGTGCGATGAAATTGGTCGGGGTGGCCAGGATAATATTCTGGCTCATACTATCTTCGAGCAGGGCCGGATCAACTTCCAGCGCGGCGGACAGAAATTGTTCGCCCGGAATAAATAGCACGACAAACTCAGGAGAATTGCTGTATTCCGACCAATAATTTTTACGAGCCAGTTCACGAACCCGGCTGCGGATGATTTGAGCGTGACGTTTGAGTTCACGCTGTCGTTCGCTGTCATCCTTGGCCTGGATAGCTGATAAATAAGCATCCAGCGGTGTTTTGGCATCGACAATGATATCCCGTTTCTCGGGCAGCTTGACGATCATATCAGGACGAATACTGCCGTTTTCTGTGGCAGTATGCGTTTGCTCAAAAAAGTCACAATGCGCCACCATGCCACTGAGTTCGGCAAGACGGCGCAAAGTCATTTCACCCCATTGACCACGGACTTCGGGGCGGCGTAATGCCTGCACCAGGTTTTGAGTTTCCAGCTGCAGCTGTTGCTGACTTTTGGTCATCTGATCAATGGTCGTGCGCAGACTACCGTAACTTTCCTTACGTTCTTTCTCGATATCGTGAATCTGTTTGGTCGTTTGCTGCAAAGCTTCATTGATGGGCTTAACCAGCTGCTCAATGGCTTTTTCCTTGCTACTTAAATCGGCCTTGGCCTCACTCTGAAATCGTTTCAGGTTTTCTTCCGCCAGTTTCAGAAAGCTGTTGTTATTACGGCTTAATGCTTCATTGGATAACTGGTTAAAGGTGTTAGCAAGTTGTGCCTGTGTCTGTTGCAGAATCTCATCCAGCTGTTTCTGCTGTTTTTTCTCCAACTCCAGGTTGAGTGACAGCTCGCTGTTCTCTTTTTCCAGCCTGCGAATGACTTTTTCTCGCAGGAGATACGCAATTAAAGCACCGGCTAGCGCCGCAGTGAGTATTAACACTATGAGCATGGGGGTAGCGTTTAAAGCCATTGCAGCAGTTCTTCCGGTTGATTGATCATCGCATCAGCCTGCCAGTTTTCAGGTCGATCGTCATCACTAAGATAACCATAACAGGCAGCAATAGTATGCATCTCGACATTTCGGCCGGCGACGATATCACGTTCGGCGTCACCGATATAGACACATTGAGCAGGTTGCACATTGACCAATTTACAGGCATGCAGCATCGGTGCTGGGTGGGGCTTGCTTTGGTCGGTAGTATCACCGCTTACAATACATGCAGCGCGCTGTTTCAGGTTAAGGCCAGTCATTAACGGCTCGGTCAGAAACTGCGGTTTGTTAGTAATCACTCCCCACTTTATGCCTGTTTCATCAATCTTATCAATGACTTTCTGCATACCTTCAAAGAGTCTGGACTCACGGGTCAGATTGTCCTGATAGATTTGTACGAATCGTTTTTGTAACGAGGCAAACTCCGGGTTATCAGTAGTGATACCAAATCCCAGTCCAAGCAAACCGGCACTGCCATGGCTTGCTACTTCTCGAATCGATGCATAGGGCAGCGGAACGCGTCCTTCCTGTTCCATCACTTGATTCAAAGCATATGCCAGATCTGGGGCTGTATCGACGAGGGTGCCATCCAGGTCGAAGAAAAAAACATCAAATTGCGACATATTAAATCTTACGACAGTGAACGAGATAGTTCACTTTAACGTCCTTGCTCAGACTGAATTCGCGGTTGAATGGGTTATAGCTCATACCACTGATGTCCTTGACTTGCAGGCCAGCCTGGCGGCACCAACCCGCCAGTTCGGCCGGTCGGATAAAACGGCTGTAGTCATGCGTTCCCCTGGGCAGCATGTTCATCACATATTCGGCGCCGACAATGGCCAGCAGGTAAGCCTTGGGATGACGATTCAGAGTGGAAAAAAAGACATCGCCGCCGGGTTTAACTAAGTCAGCACAGGCTTTGATGATTGCCGCCGGATCCGGGACATGTTCCAACATTTCCAGACACGTGACGGCATCAAACTCACCGGCATGCTCACTCGCCATGGCCTCGGTTGTGGACTGTTGATAATGAATCTGGAGGCCGCTTTCCATTGCATGTAGTTTGGCGATATCCAGTGGCATATCACCCATATCAATGCCAGTCACATTGGCACCGCTTTTAGCCAGTGCTTCGGAGAGAATACCGCCACCACAGCCGACATCAATGACGTTGGCCTCCTTCAGCCTGCAGCGCTCAGCGATATAGCCAAGCCTTAGCGGATTAATTTCATGCAAGGGTTTGGATTGGCCTTCCAGATCCCACCAACTGCTGGCCAGGGCTTCAAACTTGGCAACTTCGTTGGGATCGACGTTGTGATGATGTTCGCTCATTAATCAGCCTGTTTTATTGTGTCGGCCCACTGACGGGCATCACTAATGATTTTGCTTTCGTCCAGCGTGGTTAACTGACGGTCTTTCAACAATTGTTTGCCGGCAACCCAGACATCTGTCACTTTATCACGGCCGGTGGCATAAACCAGTTGTGAGACCACATCGTAAAAGGGTTGGGTTTCGACTGAGACCAGGTCCACTGCGACAAGATCAGCAAATTTACCGACTTCAATCGAGCCGATTCTGTTATCCATTGCCAGCGACTTCGCGGCATTGATGGTGGCCATTTCCAGTGCCTTATAAGCCGGAATGCTACTGGGATCTTTGGCTACGGCCTTGGCCAGCAGTGCTGCCTGGCGCATCTCTCCGAACATATCCAGATCGTTATTGGAAGCAGCCCCATCGGTACCGATGGAAATATTAACGCCGCGCCGATCAAGTTCGGCCACCGGGCAGAAGCCGCTGGCAAGTTTCAGGTTAGATTCGGGGCAGTGAGCGATGTGAACACCCGCTTCGTTGCACCAGTCCATTTCCTGGTCATTTAGCTGTGTCATATGTACGGCAATTAATCGGGGTGACAGTAAGCCGATGTCACGCAGGCGTTCCAATGGCCGCATACCGAACTCTTCGACACTGGCAGACACTTCCGCTGCCGTTTCATGAATATGCATGTGGATGGGCAGATCCATTTCTTCTGCATTAATCAGGATCGATTCGAAGGTTTTATCGGTTACCGTATAAGGCGCATGCGGTGCATAGCTGGTGCTGATTCGTGGGTGATGCCGGTAATGATCATGCAATTGCTGGCCTTTATGTAGGTATTCATCGACATTGGCTGCCCAGTTGGTCGGGAATTCAATCACAATCATGCCCAGGCTCGCGCGCATGCCACTTTTATCAATAACGCGGGCGGTGGCTTCGGGGAAGAAATACATATCATTGACACAGGTCGTGCCACCGCGCAGCATTTCAGCCACAGCCAGAGCAGTTCCCGCCTCAACAAAGCTGTCACCGACGAACCGGCCTTCCGCCGGCCAGATGTGGTCATTGAGCCAGGTCATCAGCGGCAGATCATCGGCCAGTCCCCGGAACAGGCTCATCGCACTATGGGCGTGATTATTGATGAGACCGGGAATCAGGCAATGCTGATCCATGTCATGGACTGTGGCGGCAGTATATTGCTGTTTTGCTTCATCAACGGAGAGAAGCGCTACAATACGACCATCCTTGATGATAATGGCCTGGTTTTCCAGCACTTGCTGAGAGGCATTGACCGGCACCAGCCAGCGGGCATTGATAATCAAATCGACAGTTTGCATGCAGCCGATTATACCGTCGACATAAGGGAAAAACCTACCTTATGGGCCTATTTCGTGTTGAGTGCGGCGCTAGCGTCGCCTGACAGTGATAAGGAGTTAATTTTTGAGCACCACAGTAAGTACAATTGCCCCGATTCAATGGCGGGATGAAAGCCTGTTTCTGCTGGACCAACGGCAATTACCCCACAGACAGGAGTGGCTGGATTATGACCACCCTGACCAGGTCGCGGAAGCGATAACAATGATGGTCGTAAGAGGGGCCCCGGCTATCGGTGTCGCTGCCGCTTACGGGGTGGCACTGGCTGGCCGTCAGGCCTGGCATACCGCCGGTGTCACCTGGAAGCAGGCCATGACATCACCGCTTGCCAGGCTGGAAAATGCCAGACCTACCGCAGTCAACCTGCGCTGGGCGATTGAACATATGCGTGAATTTTATCAGGATCTGTCGGATGGCGAGTCACCCGAGACGGCATTGCTTGCAGAAGCCATCAAAATGCACAAGCAGGACGTCGCAGCCAACCACCGCATGGGCGAATATGGTGCCAGCCTGTTGGAAGCCAGCAGCACCGTGCTGACACACTGTAATGCCGGAGCGCTGGCTACTGCTGGCTTTGGCACTGCGCTTGGGGTGATTCGGCAGGGGTACGCCGACGGTAAAATCCAGCATGTTTATGTGGATGAAACCCGGCCCTGGTTGCAGGGAAGCCGCCTGACTGCCTGGGAGCTGATGCAGGACAATATTCCGATGACTTTGCAGGCAGATTCTGCGGCAGCATTGTTAATGGCTTCGGGGAGACTGGACTGGGTGATTGTCGGTGCTGACCGAATCGCAGCCAATGGTGATACTGCCAATAAGATTGGCACTTATTCTCTGGCTGTGCTGGCCCGCTACCACAACGTCAAAATGATGGTGGTGGCACCAACTTCGACGATTGACTGGGACATGCCAGATGGCAGTGGCATTCCGATTGAACAACGCAGTAGTGAAGAAGTCTCACATATTAATCGCGAACCCATTGCACCTGCCAATGTCAGTGCCATAAACCCGGCGTTTGACGTGACACCCGCTGATTTGATCGATGCCATCGTCACAGAGGCGGGTGTTATCCTGTCGCCATCAACCGAGAAAATGTTAACGCTCAGAGAGGAGAAATCATGACTGAAACAGTGCTCATTACCGGTACCAATCGTGGGATAGGCCTGGAGTTATGCCGGCAACTCTCAGCCAAAGGCATGCATGTTATCGCCACTTGCCGTCACGCCTCGAAAGAACTCAAAGACCTCAATGTGGAGATCATTGAAGATGTTGAGGTCAGTGCACCGGCAAGCCTTGCCAAACTGGCCGACAAACTTAAAGGCCGGAATATCGACTGGTTAATCAATAATGCCGGTATTGCTGGCGGTATCGGCCTTGGGGATATTGATGACAGCGCGGTCGATAGTTTTATCAGAATGTATCGTGTCAACAGTCTCGGCCCCTTGCTGGTGACTCAGGCATTGCTTCCCAATCTGCATGAAGGCAGCAAGGTCGGCATTATCACCAGCCGCATGGGCTCGATTGATGATAATGATTCCGGCGGTAGCTATGCCTACCGGATGTCAAAAGCCGCTGTGAATGCGGCCGGTAAATCCCTGTCCATTGACCTCAAACCACGCGGTATCGCTGTCGCTATTCTGCATCCGGGCTGGGTACGTACCGATATGACCGGCCATGGCGGTCTGATTGATCCGGATGAATCGGCATCAGGTCTGATAAAACGCTTGGAAGAACTCAATCTCGATACCAGCGGTGGTTTCTGGCACACCAATGGCGAACGACTGCCTTGGTAGAAGATCAGCCCAGTCCCGGCAGCAGGGAAGCTGCCCATCCGATTCAACTGTTTTCATCCCGATCAGCGTTGCCGACACTTCATGAAGCTGAGCGCCTGCCAGCTATGTTTGAAGACAGTACCCATCAACTCTGGCGCTGTAATACCAGTGACGGGCCAATGATGCTGAAAATCTGCCAGCAGCCCAGGCTTGAAAAATCCGGCTGCTGGCAAATCATAGAAAACTTATTCGGCCGTTATCTTCCGAGGGATCTGGCCAACATTGATACCATTCAGAGCACGATCGAGCAGCATGGCAGCATTCCCTTACCTGAACTAGTCAGTTGGTCTGGGGCCTCAGAGATCTTTCCAGCCTATATACTGAACCGCTTTGTTGATGGGAACATGCTGGAGGCATCCCACCTCAACGAGACAATGATTGCGCAGTTCGCCACACATATTGCTCAATTGCATCAGCTTGAATACCCCTATTGGGGTGATCTCAGCCAACCACAGCGGGAAGCGAAGCGCTGGCCTCAAGCTCTGCAACAAACGCTGTCGGACCAGGCTGAAGTCAGTAATATCAATCAAGACTGGCTCAGCCAGGCTCTGACACAGCTTAAACAGCTTAAACAGGCAACTTTTACACCTATCATGCTCGATAACCGTTGGGATCAGTATCTTTTCGAGGCTGATCGGATCAAGGCGCTGGTTGATATCGATGCCTTTGTGGCGGGGCCGAAAGAACTGGAACTGGTATTACTGGAGTACCAGCTCAATAGCAGGCAGGCAGCACTGTTTACCGAAACCTACCAACAGTTTCTGCCAATGCCCGAACTCAGTCAGATCAGACTGAGTTACCGACTGTTACTGTTTTTGATGAACGCGCTGGGAGAAACTGACCTGAATAGATGGATGCAGGCTCAAGTCAGATTTAAATAAACCGATCCTCACCGCATTAGCATGGGAGGGCATAACTCAGCGAGAAGCTCGGTATTGAATTCCTCCAGATTTGCCAGTGTATACTCCGCTTTGTGAAATGCTTCACTCTCGAACGGTTCAGTACTTGGAACCACAATTGTTCTTATCATAGCGGCGGTCGAAGCTTGAAGACCTGAAACAGAATCTTCAAAGGCAAGCGCCTCAGAAGCAGGGGTATTGAGTTCGTCTAGTGCTGCCAGGTAAACATCAGGGTGAGGTTTACCATTTTCCACCTGAGATGATGAGACAATGCAATCGAAATAATCAGTTATCCCCAGTTTTCCAAGCACTAATGGGATTAGAGCTTGAGGGGCATTAGTGGCAAGGCCGATCTTGCAATGATGTTGCTGAAATAATTCCAGAGTCTGCAAAACACCTTTTTTGGCAACACCATGCTCCTTGATGAGTGACCCTACCATTTCGATGACATCTTGTTCCACCAGGTTTAGGTCACGGTTTTGCCATGGAAAATGATGGAACCAGAACTCTGTTACTTCACGAGTGGTCATTGCAGCCGTTAAAGAGGAAAGCTTGTCACTGACTTCGACTCCTAATGAGGAAAACACATGACTTTCCGCAGATTTCCACATCGGCTCGCTGTCAATTAACAGTCCATCCATATCAAAAATTACAGCTTTCATACGCTAGAAATCACCCTGATGGACTTAACCAAATGAAGGTGAATGTCGCTGGCGATAAAGTCTGATCCAGTTGATAAAGCCGACAGTGGCCAGCACCGTGTAAAGCGAGAACAAAGCCACCGTGGCATAAAAGCCGGTTTCCAGATACAGCACGACGGCGGCGGCATCGATAATTATCCAGTAAAGCCAGTTCTGCAGAACTTTACGCGCCATCAACCAGGTATTGAGTACCGAAAAAACGGTGACACCGGCATCCAGGTAGGGATTCTGAGAAGCCTCAATGCTGCCCAGATAGGCCCCAATCAGCCAGGTCAGGAGGCTACCGGTAATCAGGAAGGCGAGATGATAAGGCAAAGGCCAGCTGTGAATGGCGATGTCTTTTTCACTTCTTTTATGCTGACGCCAGAGCAGGTAGCCGTAGATCGCCATGCCCATATAATAAAAGTTGAGCAGTGCCTGCATTGGCAACTGGCCTTCCCAGAACAATAGGGTGTAAATCAGGGTGCTGATAAAGGCCATTGGCCAGCACCACTGCGACTCGCGGGCGGCGAAGACGATATAGCCGACGCCCAGCAGTGCAGCAAACACCTCCCAGCCTGATAAGGCGATCAGGCCCTGTAACATCGCATCCCACATCGTCTCTAATCTTCGACCTGATAACGATCGGTACCAATCATTTTCAGTACAAATACGCTGTGTGGAAGCTGGCTGAAGACGGCTTCAATTTCGCTGTCCATGGCATCCATCACATCCCGGTATTCACCAAAAATCTGGGTGCTCAGATTATTGCGGGAAATATTGAGTTTGGGGTTGTTTTCCAGCTTGTCGATAAAGGCCAGAATCGGCTCGGCATATTGCTCTGTCAGCGGGTAAAGGCTGATATCTACAGAAACACGCATAACAACTCCTTATTGAAAAAGGAGGGCTCAAATGAGCCCTCAAACTGTGAATTAATAATCGTAACTGACCGTCAGGCCGACTACGCGGGGGTCTCCGTATTGGATATATCTTTGGTCTGCATATCCTTTGGATGGATCAATACCAAAGTAGAATCCACGGGTGTAATAATCTTTATCAAACAAGTTACGACCCCAAAGAGTGAAGGTCCAGTTCTTCCTGACATATTCAAGACTGGCATTGACGATAGCGTAAGAACCCGACTTCTCATTGTGACTGTTTGAGAAATAAAACTCGTCTTTGCCTTCTACATTGGCTTTTAATGTCCAGTCGGGAGAAAAGTAATATTCTCCACCAACGCTGAACTGATAGGCAGGAGCATGAGCAATTCGACGGCCACTGAGGCTGACGCCATCTTCCAAAAGCTCTGGATTCTCGTAGTCATCAAGTGTGGCATGTAATAACCCCAGTGAGCCGATGAATCTGAAGCTAGTGTTTACAAGCCAATCAGCTTCGGCTTCGAGACCAACGTTTGAAACTTGCTCAGCATTGACAAAGTAGTCTACGAAGGCTGTAGCAGGGCCGCCGTCACGAAGCACTTTGAGAGAGCTTTTTATCTGTGCGTCTTTACGCAGAGTATAAAAAGCGGTCAGAGAAGTTATTAAGTCACCCTCAAGCCAAAATGACTTCAGCCCGGCCTCCAGATTCCATAAGTACTCGGAGTCAAATGAGCGCTTACTGTTATCAATTCGTGGGTCGACGTTTATTCCGCCTGCTTTATAGCCACGAGAAAGGCTGGTGAATGCCAGGTGATCTGGATTGATTTGATAATTCAAGCCAACTTTCCCGCCAAACATCATTTCATTCGGGTCATCGGAAAGATTATTTGAGTCAGAGTAATCCGCTTCCCAATACTCCGCACGTAAACCTGTAATCAATGTTAGTTTGTCAGTCAAAGCAGAATCAAGTTGACCATAAACAGCTGTATTCAATGTTTCGTATGAATTACTCTCTTCGCTAACATCTGTGACGCTGCTATCAATGGCATTGGCAAAATATGTTCTATCGAGATTCTGTCTCTTATCAGAGATGAAGAGACCGACTGTCCAGTCAGTAGTATCTGAGAATATACGGCCTGCCTCATTTGAAAGTGCTCGCATCTCGAAAGAATAATTTTCTCGTGATCTTTCATATTGATCGAATCCACTATAGGGTCCCAGCGCGTCATCAAACTCCGCCTTATATGACCAGTCATCATCGTAGCTATACACAAGGTCTGATTTTGAGTATGTCAAACTGGATTGCAATTGCACTCTATCACTAGCTCGATAATCTGCTTTCAATGCGAAAGCGTTTGTATGCTGTGAGTCTTCTCCAGGTTGGTCGGATTGACTATTGCGACTATTATCCAGCGTGAAAGCGTCATAGCCATTATCAATATTTAGATGGAGCAGATTCAGGTCGATAGTGAGATCTGAGTTTGCCATCCACCTCAAGTGGCCGCGAGCCGTAGTTTCATCGTGATTCTGAGTGTTATCTCGGCCAAGGAAATCATTATCCATATAGCCATCAGACCGATGAGTATGGACAGAGAAACGACCTAAGAGAGTGTCTTCAACCAACGGCCCACCAACGGCTACCCCGACCTCACGAGTGTCGTATTCGGCGACGGTGGATTCAAATTTCATATCGAATTCATCGCTAGGTGGGGTACTTCGAAGGTTAATAGTGCCAGCCATGCCATTGGCACCGTATAGCGTGCCTTGAGGTCCTCTCAGGATTTCTACTTGTTCAATATCAAACAAGGTTGCCGCGCCACCACTTCGACTTAAGTCAATGCCATCAATGTAAAGACCAACCGATGGGTTGAGTGGGGCTTTGAATTCACTGCGCTCACCGATACCACGGATCTGGAAATACTGACCGCGGGATGCCCCACTGGAAATATTTACATTTGGAGCCAGGTTGAGAATATCCTCCAGATGCTGAGCCCCGCGTGATTCGATCACTTCATTATCAATCGTAGTGAGACTGACCGGCGTTTCCTGGGCTTCATTGGGACGAAAATCGGCGCTGACAATCATGGATGGCAGATCGGCAGGTGTTATCTCTGCCCATGACGGAAGAGACAAGATGGCGCCGGCACAGGCCAGAGCAAGGGGGGAACGTTTCATAGCTATCCTCATGGAATAAAGCGTAGAAGACAGCAAAACAGAGACCGACCATGTCAGGAAGAGAGTCGTGAATCAGCCTGTCCCTACGCCAGTATTATCTGGATCAGGTTCATCGGGTTCTCTCTTACGAGATATCTCAGGCGCAGGGCCACCCCGAGGCAATAGTCCGTTATTTGAGTGAAAGCATATCCTTATGGATGTGCCCATTTTAGGGGATTGGTCAGGCTTTTACTAGCCTGCAAAAGCTACTGAAGTGGTCTCAGACTCGAACGGCATTGAGGGCAGACACGTCGCTGCCTGTTCAGTCGTTGGGTAGAAATTTTCTGTTGCAGATTATCAAAACAATGCGGGCAGTAATAATCGGGGTCATCGCCGAATCGATAACAGCCACTTGCTTTGTCACGGTGTGGGGTTGCGGGATGTGTACTTTCTTCTGAGGCATGAAGCATCACCTTGTCGAGCTCCTGCCGCAGGTCTGTCAGCAAATGCTGATCGTCCTCATGCAGTTTGGTCTCAATTTCATTGAGAAGTTGATGGATACTGTGCAGGCTATTATTCATAAGGATTTGTACGCAGTGAACACAACATCATTATAAGCCGGCAAAAACAAAAAGGCACCCGAGGGTGCCTTTATCACTGAAGTCGACAGCGCTTATTTTTCCAGGCTGGCTTTCAGATTTTCCAGCGTGTTGGTGTACAGACCGGTAACGGCATTTTTCGCCGCATCATCGTCCAGTTCTTTAGGTGGATGATGATTACCATGGTAAGCACGGAAGAATTTACCTTTCCAGCTCACTTTACTGCCGCCATCAACCGCTTTGACCGTGACCCAGGATTTATATTTGCTGACCGGTAAAGCCGGGACTTCATGCATTTCACCGTGGTCGTCAACTTCACCGGCTTTGCTGATATCGGTGATTTCGTATTTGTAGGTCATTCTCTCTTCATCAAACTTGTCCAGTTGTTCAGAGATAGTGGCGCCATTTTCCAGCGTCAGGGTACGGGTTGCGCCTTTTTCATTACCGCCTTTGGCTTCAGTAGCTTTCACAACCGGAATCCAGCTGTGTGCGTTGTCGAAGTCTTTGACTGCATTCCAGACCGTAGCCGGGTCGGCATTAATGACAATGCTTTCTTCAACGGTAATACGTGGAGCACCGTGTGAAAATGCCAGCGCCGGCAACAGAGCCAGACTCAGCAACAGGCCTTTGAGTAATTGCTTCATGATTAGTCCTAATATTTCGATTATTGTATTTATTGCTGCAAGCAGCAGCTCGGAAAATTAGCAGCTTTTTACCCGGGCCACAATGTGAATTAGTCCTATATTTCGATCGCCTTAGTCACTGCTTCCCGATCCAGATGTGGAGCAAAATACTCAATAAAGGCATACATATAACCGCGCAGATAACTACCTTTACGGATGCCAAGGTGGGTGGTGCTGGGCCGGAAAAGGTGACTGGCATCAATGGCCTGAAGTGGTGCATCCTTGATCGGATCAAAGGCCATATTGGCGATAATGCCGATGCCCAGCTCCAATTCAACATAGGTCTTGATCACATCGGCATCGGTGGCAGTAAACACCACATTAGGGTGCAGGCCTTTCTCGATAAATGATTGATCCTGCTGAGCGCGGCCGGTAAAGCCCATCACATAAGTCAGAATCGGATAGTCAGCAATTGCTTCCAGGCTGAGCTTGTCTACGTCGAGCAGGGGATGCCCGGGGGGCACTACCACACAGCGGTTCCATTGATAACAGGGCAGAATGGCCAGTTGTTCGAACTGGGCCAGACCCTCGGTGGCGATAGCAATATCGACCCGACCGGTCGCCGCCATTTCCGCCACTTCCGGCGGCGTGCCCTGCACCATATTCAGGTGTACATTGGGATAACGTTCGGAAAACTGTTTGATTGCCGAGGGTAATGCATAGCGGGCCTGAGTATGGGTAGTGCCAATAGACAGTGTGCCGGTCTGATCGCTCCTGCAATCTGCAGCCAGCTGGCGGATATTGTCGACATCCTGTAGCACCCGTTCTGCCATTTCGATGACCGACTTGCCAACGGGGGTGAGCCCTGTCAAACGCTTGCCGTGGCGCTCGAAGATGAGCAGCCCCAGTTCCTCTTCCAGTTGTTGAACTTGATTGCTGACTCCCGGCTGGGAAGCGTGCAATGCATTGGCGGCGGCGGAAATACTCAAACCTCGTCTGGCAATCTCGCGCACATATTTGAGTTGTTGTATCTTCATAGCTTTATATCTTTTCGTTATAACGATAGTAGATAATATTCATTGATAGAATATTACGCTTTGGTAAACTTGTCAGCTCTTTGAAACACACAAGGCGAAGACCTTTATGGAATGGGGTTTTATACTGGCGGGTTTGTTTGTCGGCATTATGGTCGGCATGACCGGCGTGGGCGGCGGATCGCTCATGACCCCGATCCTGATCTTCGGCTTTTCCATTCAGCCAGCGATTGCTGTGGGCACGGATCTGTTATTCGCCGCGATTACCAAGTCCGGTGGAATCTGGGCTTATTGGCGACACGGTGTGGTCAAATGGAAAGTCGTCTGGACGCTGGCAGCTGGAAGCATCCCGGCAACTTTACTGACGCTGTGGATGATGAATCTGACTGGCATGCATGAAGGAGAACACAGCGAGATCATTACCAAGGCCCTGGGTGTGGCTTTGATTCTGACTTCCAGTGCTTTGCTGTTAAAAGGCTGGATTGGTCGGCTGTTAAGGGCGCAGGAAGGACACCCTGTGGTTAACGCCCTGTACAAACTAAGACAGGATGAGGGCCACAAAGCCGTATTCACCGTGGCAACCGGCGCCGGTCTGGGCATTATGGTCACGATTTCATCGGTGGGGGCCGGTGCGCTGGGTGCAGTGATTCTGCTGTTTCTTTACCCCAGAATGAAAGGGGTCGAAATTGTCGCGACCGATATTGCCCATGCGGTGCCGCTGACCTTTGTGGCCGGGCTGGGTCACTCGGCCGTGGGCACGGTGGACTGGTCATTGTTATTATATTTGCTGGCTGGCTCTTTGCCCGGCATTTTGATTGGCAGCCATCTCGGTGTTCGAATCTCGGATCAGGTTATGCGACCCTTGCTGGCCGTTATTCTGGTCCTGGTAGGCATAAAATGTCTGTTGTGATCGGTCCAATAGATCTGACCCACTATGGCTGTCCCATGCATTACATCAAGGCCCGCGAAGCCATCAGTAAAATCGGGCTCGAAGAGGACATCGAGCTATGGGTTAATAGTGGTGATGCGGTCACTGAAGTATTGAAAAGTCTGCGCCAGGATGGCCAGCAATGTGAGGTCACAGCCGAAGCGGTACTGACCACAACTATTCGTGTGAGAAGAAAACGATGACAGATATCAAACCTGCCCTCGCTGCCAAAATTGAAGCCGCGATCGAGGTACTTAAAGAAATCGAACAAAACTACAGCCCTGCTGTGCTGGCGACCAGTTTCGGTGCCGAGGATATGGTGCTGATGGATCTGATCTGCAAGCATGCACCGGGTATTGAGATATTCACGCTGGATACCGGCCGCCTGCCCAAAGAAACCTATGAGCTGATGCAGACGGTGAAGACGCATTACAACAAAGAGGTTCAGATCTATTTTCCGGATGCCGGCCAGATTGAGACTTTTGTCACTAGCAACGGCCCCAATGCCTTTTATGACAGTGTCGAAATGCGCAAACAATGCTGCGGTATTCGTAAGGTCCAGCCGCTCAACCGCGCCCTGACTGATAAAAAAGCCTGGCTCACCGGTATGCGCCGTTCGCAATCGGTGACGCGAGCTGAACTGCCGGTGTCAGAGTGGGATGAAGACCATGGCCTGCAGAAATTCAGCCCGCTGACCGACTGGTCCAACGGCAATGTCTGGGCTTATATCCGCGCCTTTGATGTGCCTTATAACAAGTTGCATGACGAAGGTTATGCCAGTATCGGCTGCGCACCCTGCACCCGGGCGATTACTGCCGGTGAAGATATCCGTGCCGGACGCTGGTGGTGGGAAAACCCCGAAACAAAAGAATGTGGCTTACACGTCAAATCGAAATAACAGAGAACGATAATGACTGAAAAAAAACTAACCCATCTCAAACAACTGGAGGCGGAAAGCATCCACATCATTCGTGAAGTGGCTGCCGAGTTTGAAAATCCGGTGATGCTCTATTCCATCGGTAAAGACTCGGCCGTGATGCTGCACCTGGCAATGAAAGCATTTGCCCCTGGCAAGCTCCCTTTCCCGTTGATGCATATCGATACCACCTGGAAGTTCAAGGATATGATCAAGTTCCGCGACAATATGGCCAAAAAGCATGGCCTGGAGCTGATCGTTCACACCAATCAGGAAGGTAAGGAAGCGGGCATCAATCCTTTTGACCATCCGCGCTACACCGACATCATGAAAACCGATGCACTCAAAGAAGCACTGAGCAAATACGGTTTTGATGCGGCTTTTGGTGGTGCCCGTCGTGACGAGGAAAAATCCCGGGCTAAAGAACGGGTGTATTCCTTCCGTGATAAAAATCACCGCTGGGACCCGAAAGCACAGCGTCCGGAACTGTGGAATATCTATAACAGTAAGGTCAACAAAGGCGAGAGCATTCGGGTTTTCCCATTGTCGAACTGGACCGAGCTGGACATCTGGCAATATATCTATCTGGAACAGATTCCCATTGTCCCGCTTTACTACGCAGCAGAACGGCCGGTTGTGAACTACAACGGTCTGACGATCATGGTCGACGATGATCGCATGCGTATTCCCGAAGGCGAAGAAGTCAGAATGGAAAAAGTGCGCTTCAGAACGCTGGGCTGCTATCCGTTGACGGGTGCGGTCAAATCCGACGCCGACACCCTGCCGGAAATCATTCAGGAAATGTTATTAACCACGACCTCGGAACGTCAGGGGCGTGCCATTGACCATGACCAGGCCGGTTCAATGGAGAAGAAAAAACAAGAGGGCTACTTTTAGATGACTACTGATAGTTCATACCAAACAGATAGTTTGATTGCGACCGATATTGAAGCCTATCTGAAGCAGCATGAAAACAAAGAGTTGTTGCGCTTTCTGACCTGCGGCAATGTCGATGATGGCAAAAGTACGCTGATTGGCCGTTTGCTGCATGACTCCAAGATGATCTACGAAGATCAACTGGAAGCGGTGACCCGGGATAGCGTTAAGTCGGGTACGACCGGTGAGCAGGTGGATCTGGCATTGCTGGTAGATGGTCTGCAAGCCGAGCGCGAGCAGGGCATTACCATCGATGTCGCCTATCGTTATTTCTCGACCACCAAACGCAAATTCATTATTGCCGATACGCCGGGCCATGAACAGTACACCCGCAATATGGCGACCGGTGCCTCTACCTGTCAGTTGGCCGTTATTCTCATTGATGCACGTTACGGCGTACAGACCCAGACCCGCCGGCACAGCTTTATCGCTTCGCTGCTGGGAATCAAACACATTGTGGTTGCCATTAACAAAATGGACCTGATGGATTACAGCCAGCAAGTGTTCGACGATATCCGCAAGGATTACAGTGCATTCGCCCGTGAGCTGGAAATTGAAGATATCCACTTTGTGCCACTGTCAGCGCTGGTGGGCGATAACGTCGTCAACAAGAGCGAGAATATGCCCTGGTACGAGGGCGAGACGCTGATGAATATTCTCGAGAATGTGGATATCGCTGACGATCCGAATTTCGAGGATGCCCGTTTTCCGGTTCAGTATGTGAATCGCCCCAACCTGAACTTCCGTGGTTACTGCGGCACTCTGGCTTCCGGTATTCTGAAGCCGGGTGATGCCGTAACGGTTTTACCCTCAGGTAAGGAAAGCAAAATCAAGGCGCTGGTGACATATGACGGTGACCTCGATCATGCCGTGCCGGGTGAAGCGATTACCGTCACACTAGACAGTGAGATTGATGTCAGCCGGGGCGATATGATTGTGCACAGCAATCATCATCAGCCGCATGTATCGAGCCAGTTCAAGGCGATGGTGGTGTGGATGACCGAACAGCCGCTGACTGCCGGCAAACAATACAGCATTAAGGTCGGGGTCAGTGAAAGTACGGGTTCACTGACTGGTATCGATCATCAGGTTGATGTGAATACTTTGCAGGAAAGCAGCGCCACGGAGCTCAAGCTGAATGAAATCGGTTTGTGTGAGTTTTCACTGAACAAGCCGGTTGTGTTTGATACCTACAAACGCAACCGTATTACCGGCTCATTCATCATTATCGACCGTCTGAGCAATGTCACGATTGGTGCCGGTATGATCACCGATGCCGTCTCCGGCAGTCACCAGACGGTGCCCGCAGGTGAGTTTTCGGCATTTGAACTGGAGCTCAACGCATTGATCCGCAAACACTTCCCGCACTGGGATGCCAAAGATCTGAGCCAACTGCTTAAATAAATAAAGTGCTTCGCCAGCCCTTACTGAAGGGCTGGCGAGTCATACCTGACAAATCTCCTCCCGCGGTCCACACCACAGCCTTCATTTAAACTTCACTTTCGTGCTTTTAATGGTCTTTAGTCGATGCTCGAGTGGCTATAAAGTTTTTCCAATCGTCTAAAGCGATTGTTCGAAGTGGAATAAAGCGTCAATACGATAAATAGTCTGTGTTAGTTTGAATCGGTAACAGAAATAAACAAACACAATATTTCGTTCAGCGCTTATTACAAAACGAGGAGATGAATAATGGCTAAAGATACGCAACAGCCTGCCGGTAAATGTCCGGTCATGCACGGCGCGATGACTGAAACCGGCACAACCGTCACCGACTGGTGGCCGGAATCATTAAATCTGGACATTCTTCACCAGCACGATCATAAAACTAACCCAATGGATGAGGACTTTGATTATCGAACTGAAGTCCGCAAGTTGGATTTTGATGAACTGAAAAAAGACATGCATGCCCTGATGACCGAAAGCCAGGATTGGTGGCCGGCGGATTGGGGCCATTATGGCGGTTTGATGATTCGTCTGGCCTGGCATGCGGCCGGTACCTATCGGATTGCAGATGGCCGGGGTGGTGGCGGTACTGGCAGTCAGCGCTTTGCACCGCTCAACTCTTGGCCTGATAACGGCAACCTGGACAAAGCACGACGCTTGCTGTGGCCGATTAAGAAGAAGTACGGGAATAAGATTTCCTGGGCTGATTTGATGATCCTTGCCGGTACTGTGGCCTATGAATCAATGGGCTTGCCGGCTTATGGATTCTCCTTTGGTCGCAAGGATGTCTGGCACCCCGAGAAAGATATTTACTGGGGAGCAGAAAAAGAGTGGCTGGCGCCGTCTGATGAGCGTTATGAAGATGTCGATGAGCCTGACACCATGGAAAATCCGCTGGCTGCAGTGCAAATGGGCCTGATCTATGTCAACCCGGAAGGCGTCAATGGTCATCCTGACCCACTCAAAACCGCAGAGCAGGTTCGAGTGACTTTTAAACGAATGGCGATGAATGACGAGGAAACGGTTGCCCTGACTGCTGGCGGACACACTGTGGGCAAATGTCACGGTAATGGTGATGCAGAAGCTTGTGGTCCTGCTCCGGAAGCCGCTGAGCTTGAAGAACAGGGCTTCGGCTGGCACAACCCGAATCAGGGTGGCAAGTCCAGCAAGTCTGTCACATCGGGTCTGGAAGGGGCCTGGACGACGCAGCCAACGCAGTTTGATATGGGCTACTTCGATATGCTGTTCGGCCACGAATGGGAACCGAGGAAAAGTCCTGCAGGTGCATGGCAGTGGGAGCCCGTTGACATCAGGGAAGAAGACAAGCCGGTCGATACTGATGACCCGCTGGTTCGTCACAATCCCATCATGACCGATGCCGATATGGCGATGAAGATGGATCCGACTTATCGGCAGATTTGTGAAAAGTTCATGGCAGACCCCGAATATTTCAGGGATACGTTTGCCCGTGCCTGGTTCAAACTGACTCATCGTGACCTCGGACCCAAAACCCGTTACATCGGCCCGGATGTGCCTGATGAAGATTTGATCTGGCAGGATCCGGTACCCGCTGGTAACACCGATTACTGTGTGGAAACAGTCAAAAAGAAAATCACTGAAAGTAATCTGAGTATCGGTGATATGGTCAGCACAGCCTGGGATAGTGCCCGCACTTTCCGTGGTTCAGATATGCGTGGCGGGGCTAATGGTGCGCACATCCGTCTGGCACCGCAGAAAGACTGGGAAGGTAACGAGCCGGTTCGTCTGACCAAAGCGCTGGAAACCTACAAAACCATCTCTGCTGAAACCGGCGCCAGCATTGCTGACATTATCGTGTTAGCAGGTGGTGTAGGTATCGAACAGGCTGCTAAGGCTGCCGGTCACGATGTACTGGTACCGTTCCTTAAAGGCCGTGGTGATGCGCGTCAGGATATGACAGATATCGAGTCATTTGAGCCTCTGGAGCCTGTCGCTGATGGTTTTCGTAACTGGCAGAAACAGAGTTACGTGGTGAAACCCGAAGAGTTGTTGCTTGACCATGCTCAGTTGCTGGGTCTCACAGCACCGGAAGTGACTGTGCTGATTGGCGGTATGCGGATGCTCGGAACCAACTTTGACGGGACCAAGCATGGTGTCTTTACAGAGCGTGAAGGTCAATTGAGTAATGACTTTTTTGTTAATCTGACCGATATGGCCAATAGCTGGAAACCGGCGGGAGACAATCTGTATGAGATTCGTGACCGCAAGACTGATGCAGTCAAATGGACGGCGACCCGCTTTGACCTGGTGTTCGGATCCAATTCAATTCTGCGTTCCTATGCTGAAGTCTATGCTCAGGATGATGCCGGCGAGAAGTTTGTCAAAGACTTCGTCAGGGCCTGGACCAAAGTGATGAATGCGGACAGATTTGATCTGATTTCATAGCTGACACGAGGTTTTATACGGCGATAGGTTAGCGTCGCTTAAAAGGCATAAACTAAGGCAGAGGATTATTCCTCTGCCTTTTTTTATTTGCGGGGTGCGCCATGTTGAAGAACGGGGTGATCATACTCACGGCAATGTTTCTGACAGCCTGTGATCAGGAGCCACCGGAAAAAACCGTGTGGGATGAGCAACTCAAAACAATGGACAAAGCCTATGAAGCCGAGCAGCAGTTACTGGAAGGAACAGAACGTCAGCGCCAGGCTATCGAGCAGCAGACTCAACAATAGTCTTTGATTATTCTCCAGGCTTCCAGCTTCTGATTGAAACTCAGTGAGGCATGCGCCGGGCTGGTGGATGGGAGCTTCGCCAGCGTTGGTGGTTCTGCCACGGTTGGCAGAACATGGCGTTTGAATAGTTGCTCGGCTTTACCCCCATTAAAGAAAACCGCTTCGATCCCCGGGTGTTGTATGAAAAAATGTGGGAAATCATTGGCTTCAATACTGGCCGGATCGATGTGCTGATCGAGGCTGCCTGGCCGATGACAGGCTTTTAATACATCCCAGACCGTAATACCTGCCCGCGCCAGATGTTCACAGCGCCGCGGATAGGGCCAGTTCTTGTCGAGATCAAACAAGTCAGCCATTATCGGCCAGAAGGCATTACGCGGATGCGCGTAATACTGCTGGGCTTCCAGTGAAGCGACACCGGGCATTGAACCCAGAATCAGAATCCTGGGCTCGCTGCCGACAATCGGCGGAAAACTGTAGCAAAGCGGTTTAGCAGAACTCATATCACTGGTAAAGCTGCCCCTGGTGTCGAATCCAGCCATGTGGATGCTCATTATCCGGATCATGATGGGTCCAGTGCATCACGCCACCTTTGTTATTCCATTCATATTCGCCATAGATTGTGACCTCATCACCGACTTCCAGTCCATTGATTCTGGGAGCCAGATCGATGTTGTGGGCAACCAGTAAGGTGTGGCCATCGGCCATTTCTATGATAAACCGCTGATGCCGGCTACCATCGTTATCATCTTGCAAAATGCGTATGACCCGACCAGTGGCTTCAATCTGAACATCGCTCTGCTGTTGCTGGTAGAGATCAGCAATCTCGGTTTGGGGTGCCGATAGAGAAGCATCCTCTTGCTGCGGGTACTGGCTAGCGCCATAAATGACGATGATAAAGGCGACCAGCAACCATAGGCGCTGGGTCTGACGTTTGTTCTTAAACATGCCTGAGTTTCTCTTTAGTCTGCATAGCAAGGGATAGCTAATCCCTTGCAGGATAGCTTAGTGTAGCGGCCTGGCAAAGACGGGAAAATTTTGTGATCACAATCGCATAGCGTCCAGTTTCAATGACTGACGGACTCTCTATAAGAAACAGGCAAAATCGTTTCAAAGCTTGCAGCCATGCGGTATTTAGATAAATCAGTAATATCAATATAGTTATTTATAATTTCCCGTTATATACCTGCCCGTTTATAATAGCGGGTCCGGTTATTTAGCGTTTTAGAGAGCTTAGATGTATCAATACGATAAGTATGATCAGATGATGGTGGATCAGCGGGTGGCACAATTCCGCGATCAAACCCGCCGCTACCTGGCAGGTGAACTGACAGAAGATCAATTCCGTCCACTGCGACTGGCGAACGGCCTGTATATTCAGATCCATGCGCCAATGCTGCGTATCGCGGTGCCATACGGCTTGATGTCGTCCAAACAGGTTCGCAAAGTGGCAGACATCGCCCGTCGTTATGACAAGGGTTTTGTCCACTTTACTACCCGAACCAATTTCCAGTTGAACTGGCCGAAGCTGGAAGATGTGCCTGATATCCTGGCCGAACTGGCCACGGTGCAGATGCATGCGATTCAGACCAGTGGTAACGATATCCGTAATACGACCACCGATCAGTTTGCAGGTATTAACGCTGAGGAGATTGAAGATCCGCGCCCGTGGGCCGAGATCATCCGTCAATGGTCCACTTTCCACCCCGAGTTTGCTTATCTGCCGCGTAAGTTCAAGATCGCTATCATAGGCTCTGAAACCGACCGCGCGGCGACCAAACTGCATGACATCGGCTTACACATGGTGAAAAACCATGATGGCGAAGTCGGTTTTGAAGTGCTGGTTGGTGGTGGACTGGGCCGTACCCCGATCATCGGTGAACAGATTCGACCTTTCCTGGAAAAAGAAGATCTGTTGTCTTATCTGGAAGCGATCCTGCGTGTGTATAACCGTCTGGGTCGTCGGGACAACAAGTTCAAAGCGCGTATCAAGATTACTGTTCGTGAGCACGGCATCAACCATATCCGCGAGCTGGTGGAAGCGGAATGGGTACAAATCCGGGATCAACTGCGCCTCGATCAGAAAGAAATTGATCGGGTTAAAGCTTTCTTTACCGAACCGGATTACGACAGCGATGCCGCAGCTGATAGCAGCTTTGAAGCGAAGCTGGCAGAAGATGAAGCGTTTGCCCGCTGGCTTAAACAGAATACCTTTGAACACAAAATTCCCGGTTACAAAGCGGTTTATGTGTCATTGAAAAAACACGGTCAGGCGCCCGGCGATATTACTTCCGAGCAACTTGACGTGGTGGCCGAGCTGGCTGACCAATTCAGCTTCGGTGAAATCCGTTCCACCCATACCCAGAATCTGGTGCTGGCTGACGTCAAACAGGCCGATTTGTATGAGTTATGGCAACGTCTGCAGGCCGAGGGTCTGGCCACAGCGAATATCAACACACTGACTGATATCATCTGTTGCCCGGGGCTGGATTACTGTGGTCTCGCTAATGCGACCTCGATTCCTTTATCCAAGCAAATCGCTGATCGTTTCGATGATATGGATTATCTCTATGATCTTGGCGATATCAAGATTAAATTCTCCGGCTGCATGAACGGCTGCGCGCATCAGAGTGTCGGCCATATCGGTATACTCGGTGTCGATAAGAAAGGTGAAGAGTGGTACCAGTTCACGCTGGGCGGTAGCTCAGAAGCGGATGCTGCTATCGGTGAGCGACTCGGTAAGGCCATCCCTAAAGAGGAAGTGGTCGATACGGTTTCTCAGCTGATTGATGCCTATGTTGACTTGCGTCATGAAGATGAATCATTCCTGACAACCGTTCGCCGCGTTGGTGTGGATCCTTTCAAGGAGCGTGTTTATGCAGATAATTAAAGATCGTGAAATTGTCGAAGATAACTGGCTGCATCTCGATGATGAAGCAGAGCTGGTTGCAGGCAATATCACCGTCTCGCTGTCACGCTGGCAGGAACAGCACGAGTCTCTGGAACATCATGAAGGTGGGCTGGGTCTGCGCCTGAGTGGCGATGATCCATTGGAAGAAATCGTTCCGGACCTGGCGCGATTCTCTCTGATTGTCCTGCTGTTTCCTGTGTTTACCGATGGCCGTTGCTACTCCTACGCTAAGTTGTTGCGTGAACGTTATGGCTTCAAGGGCGAAGTCCGGGCTCAGGGGGATGTGTTGCAGGATCAGCTGTTCTATATGTCGCAGTGTGGCATTAACAGCTTTGAACTCGCCAACCCGAATCGTCTGGCCAATGCTTTGTCGGCATTTGATGACTTCACAGAAAGTTATCAGTCAACCGTGCTTCGCCCCGAGCCGCTTTACCGCCGCCGCTAAATCGATATTCTCATGGCTGTCTACGCGATTGGTGATGTCCAGGGCTGTTATGATGAGTTGAATAAGATGCTGGATCAAATCCAATTTGATCCAGCATCGGATCAAGTCTGGCTGGCCGGGGATCTGGTCAATCGTGGTCCCAAGTCGCTGGAAGTGCTCCGCTTCGTAAAAAGTCTCGGTCACAGCTGTATCAGTGTGCTGGGCAATCATGACCTGCATCTGCTGGCCAACGCCGCCGGCGTGGTCGAATATCAGCATCATATGGACACGATTGAGCCCGTCCTTAATGCCGCAGACAGTGATGAAATTATGCAATGGCTGCGTCAGCAGCCATTGTTTTATCACGATGCCGAACTTGAGTTCAGTATGGTGCATGCCGGTCTGCCGCCTGAATGGACGATTACCGAAGCACAGGCACGAAGCGCTGAGGTGGAGTCAGTACTGAAAGCCGATAACTGGCGCGAGTTTTTTGCGCACATGTACGGAAACAATCCTAAGCGGTGGTCCCCCGATTTACAGGGTTGGGAACGGCTCCGCTTTATTACTAATTGCTTTACCCGATTGCGTTACTGTCATGAGGATGGCCGGCTTGCCCTCAAGTTTAAAGGGGCACCGGAAAATAAGCCTTTACATCAAAAGCCCTGGTTCGAGATGCCTGGCAGAGCCAGTGAGCAGGACAGAATTGTTTTCGGTCACTGGTCTACGCTCGGTACCGGCCAGTATGGTAACGTGTTTTCTCTGGATAGCGGGGCTGTCTGGGGCGAGACACTGACAGCAGTCAGGATTGATCAGCAACCCTATGAATGGATTACGGTCAAAGCCGATCCCGACGGGTTGCCTCATGCCCGTAACAAGGCCAGCACAAAAAGCCGCCGCTGGTTCTGAGACAATGTGCCGGGCAGGGCATAAACAAAATGAGTACAATACCTTTTAATTTATAGCGTTGGATCTTTAGAAATGAGCAATGTCACGACTTTTTCGGGTGATTTTTCAGCCAAGGGACTCCGCGTCGGTATCGTCGCCGGTCGTTTTAATGACTTCGTAGTCGATAACCTGATTGCTGGTGCTATCGACTGCCTGGTTCGACACGGTGCCAGCGAGAGCGATATTGAAATGGCCCGGGTTCCAGGTGCGGTAGAAATCCCACTCGCCGTTCAGCGAATGGGCCGGACCGGAAAATACGACGCGATTATTGCTTTAGGCGCAGTGATTCGTGGTGGTACGCCGCACTTTGAATATGTCGCCGGTGAATGCTCCAAAGGTCTGGGGCAATTGGCTTTGCAACTCGATATGCCGGTTTCCTTCGGTGTGCTGACGGTTGACACGATTGAACAGGCAATTGAACGTGCCGGAACTAAAGCCGGTAACAAAGGTGCTGAAGCGGCAATGGGCGTCATTGAAATGGTCAACGTGCTGCGTCAAATTGAGGCTGGCAACTAAATGGCAGCCGGATTACCCCGCAGCAAAGCTCGTCGTGCCGCTGTTCAGGCGCTGTACCAGGCGCAGGTCAATAATGAAGCGCCACAGAAGGATGCACTAGATTTTGTCACAGCAGAATATGCTGACAAAATCGATAAAAAATATTTCACTACGCTTATCGAAGGGGCAATCAGGTATCAGGATCAGATTGATGCTGAATTGTCACAGGCGGTGGACCGCAACCTGAACGCCGTTGATCCGGTAGAAATTTCAATCCTCAGACTGGCGACATTTGAATTCATGCATTTGCCCGAAATTCCTTATCGTGTCGTGCTCAATGAGGCGGTAGAACTGGCCAAGTCATTCGGTGGTGAGCAAGGGCATAAATATGTGAATGGTGTGCTCGATAAAATGGGCGCCCGCCTGAGAACTCCTGAATATCAGGCAGCCAAGGAAGCTCGGGCAAAACGCTGAGTGCAGTTTTACCTGAACTGGCCTGAATCAATACCATTGAGCGGCACTGGCAATTCCTCGTGATTGTCAGTGTCCGTCTCCATTCAAAGAGAGTCCGGTTTGTCTCTGTCCGAATTTTCCCTGATTGAAAATTATTTTTCCAAACTGACTCCGGAACGACAGGATGTCAGTCTGGGTATCGGCGATGATTGTGCTTTGTTGCAGTGTCCGGCCGGTAAAGAAATGGCCGTTTCCATTGATACCCTGGTTGAGGGCGTACACTTCTTTGCCGATGTCAGTCCCAAAGCATTGGGTTACAAGTCTTTAGCAGTGAATCTGAGTGATCTCGCTGCGATGGGCGCCGAACCCGCCTGGTTTACATTGGCTTTGACCTTGCCAGAACACAATCCGGATTGGCTCAAATCTTTCACCGAAGGCCTTGCACTGGCTGCAAAGCCAGCGAATATTCAACTGGTGGGCGGTGATACGACCCGTGGTCCCCTCACTATCTCGATTCAGGTTCATGGTCTTGTGGATAAAGGCCGAGCCTTACGTCGTGATGGCGCTAACGTTGGTGACCGTATCTATATTAGTGGCACGCTGGGCGATGCCGGTGCGGCGTTAAAAAATCGGCTTGAAAACTGGTCGCCTGACACCCTGGATGACGCTGACTGGCTATATCTGCAACAGCGACTGGAATACCCGACACCCCGTTACCAGCTGGCACAAAATATCCTTGAATATGCGAGTTCTGCGATTGATATTTCTGACGGCCTTCTGGCTGATCTTGGTCATATTCTTGAGCGAAGTCAGAAAGGAGCCAGAATCAGTCCAGCAAAAATAACGCTTTCTGCGAGTCTGAAAAAATTGTCTTCTGATCTTGCACTACCTCTGGCATTAGGCTCTGGTGATGATTATGAAATTTGCTTTACGGTACCGGCAGAAAATATCGAAGCGCTGAATCAGCTTGGCCTTGATATCCAGTGCATTGGAGAGATCACAGCAGAAGAAGGCCTGATCCTGCAGGATGAAAGCGGAAAAGAAATGAATATTGACGCAAGGAAAGGCTATGACCACTTCGGGACCTGAGGTGAACTTCACGAGCTTAATCAAACGGCCTGCCTGTTTTATCGCTTATGGATTCGGCGCCGGCCTGGCCCCCAAAGCTCCCGGGACCTTCGGTACATTAGTTGCGTTGCCAATCTACTGGCTGATACAGCACTGGTCTTTGACTGCTTATCTTGCTCTGGTAGTGACGATGTCGATTGCTGGGATCTGGTTATGTCAGAGAGCGGCTGACTGGCTCAAACAGGATGATCCCTCAGGCATCGTCTGGGATGAGATTGTCGGCTATCTGGTTGCGATGACATTCGCACCGCCTGGTTGGGAATGGATGCTATTGGGCTTTGTGCTGTTCCGGTTCTTTGACATCCTCAAACCCTGGCCGGTGAGTCTGGCGGATAAAAAAGTCCATGGCGGCCTGGGTGTGATGCTGGATGATGTAATTGCAGGATTTTACAGCTTTGCTGTAATACTATTGTTGGATAAGCTGATTTAGCGTTGCCAGCAAGTTGCCAGTGGATCAACAGCAGTGCCGGTTGCAGATTTATTGCTGCTCTCATCAATCGTCAAAGTTGCACATTCAGGGTCATTTTGTGAGGCATTAGGTGCGGCTGAGAGAGCATATGAAGCTGCAGAGAATGACGTTACGTTTATTTGGTAATGGCCATCCGGAGAGTCAGCAGGCAGACCAAGACTAGCTGCAGCAGCATAAGTGGGGTTATTGGCTCTGTATTTTTCTTGTTCTAATTGAAGTGCCAATAATCCAGTTTTACCATCAGCACGTTTAGATCGTGTTATGTAGTCAGAATAGGCAGGTATAGCGATAGCAACTACAATTGCTATAACGGCTATCACTATCATCAACTCGATTAGCGTGAAACCTTTTTTGGTTTTCATATAAATCATCCTTATAGGTAGCGGATGCTACATTCAAAAAATACACTCAGTCAGTATCAGAGCCAAATGATGAAATGTGATGGTGTTAATGCTTCTTTGCATTAATATCGATTATGCATAAAGTTCATGTCTTAGGCTACCGATATATATGGTAGATGTGGCTGGATAGTGCTAAGATTTTCTTAGGATTTTCTAATTGGGTCAAGGATATGCGGCAAGTTGGTCTGACATTAATCGAATTGATGGTTGTAATTGCCATCATTGCCATACTTATGGCATTTGCAGCTCCCGCCTTTAATGATTATTTACTTACTCAACGTGCTCGTGGCGCCGCAGAAGGTCTAGTGGCTGCACTGCAAAATACGAAGGCCCAAGCTGTCAAAGCCAACGAAGTAACCAGCATAGTCTTTAAACCCTCTGGTACCGGCACTGAGCATTCTGATTGGTGCTATGGCATGACAGATATCGGAGATGCGACGTGTGATTGTTCTGCCACGCCTTCAGATTGTGCAGCTGGTAGCGTTGTGAGCAGTGATTCATATCAAGACGTAAGCTTGGAGTTTAATGCTGGAGACACAAGATCCTTTGAGCCAGTAACTGGAAGTGCAAATGGTACTCAAGGGACAGCTATTTTCCGGGCCGGTAATAGTAAAGATCTGGGTGTAGTATTGAGTACAATCGGGAGAGTCAATATTTGCAGACCGGCGGGAACGAATATCAGTCGTTACCAGGATAGCGGTGCATGCCCATGAATTACATATATCAACGGGGTTTCACACTTATTGAGCTGTTAATCGCCATTGCGATAAGTCTCATTATTGTGGCGGCGGTGCTAACTATTTTTGTTGCAATGTCTAGCTCAAATATCGATTATTTAAAATCTATAAGGCTGAATCATGAGTTGCGTTCAACCATGTCAGTGATGGTTAGAGACTTGAGGCGTGCAGGACATAATCAGGATGCCGCAATAGACACACTTGCCGCTAGTAGTGCCAATCCTTTTTCAAACTCCACTGGCGGTGCGACGGTTCAGCCCACGGTACTCAGCGTGTCGGGCACAAACAACTTAGATAGAACAGTCAGATTTTCTTACGATAGAGATAATGATGCAAATATAAACACTTATGGATATCGTCTAAATGTAAATTCCGGTGTTGGATCTATTCAGTATTGCAGTGATGACTCAACAACAACGGGTGTCGCTTGTTCAAATTGGCAAGACTTGACAGACTCCGACCTCATAGACATCGAGCTCCTGGATTTTGAGCTGGATGAAATTACTGTGGCAAGTGGGACTATGACTATCAGACAATTAACAATCATAGTCACAGGAACTCTGATAAGTGATAACGATTTCACAAGAACCATATCTGAAGTTGTAAAAATACGTAATGACCACAGTCCGAACTGGGCGATGTGATTGAGGGATGGTGTCGTCATGAATACAAAAAAATATCAACAAGGCCTCGCTACAGTTATCGTGGCTATTGTGCTGCTGGTAATCATGACTGTTATGGTGATATTTGCCGCCAGGGTTGGTGTGTTTGATGTGCGCATGGCTGCCAATGAGGCCAGATACAAGGAGGCGCTCATCACTGCGGAAGCTGGACTTGATTACTCGACGCAACGCTTCTCCAGCGAATTCACAAGGCTTTATGACGGTACTGATGCTGGAACTGCTGGAACAACATTGGCCACAATAGCCAACAACGCTCAGGTAAACACGAATACCGAACCGGATGGAACAGCACCTGAAGCAGGAGACCCCTATTTTACTGTGACCGTCACGAATACAGGGGCCTCTTATGGTGGTATACCCGTATATGAGTTTGTATCAACAGGGGTTGGTGCTGACGGCACAGGCACTGCAACAGTTCGTCGTCAGGTAACGATGGCGAACGTATTTGGCGGAACGGTGCCTGATGTTCCTGTCATTGTTGGGGGAGCAGTGGGGACTGGTGGCAACTTCAATGTTGTTGCTAATCCCAATGGTGCTGGTGAGGGTGTACCTGTATCTGTCTGGTCTTCAGGAGATATTTCAGGCACCAACTCATCAGCAACCTGTCACTTTGAGTTCTATGATGGTAACAATGCCCAATGTAGTAACCCATCAGGTAATACCGAAAATATAAGCATGGGGGGGGATTTGGCTGCTTTAAGCCCAATTAGCAGCCACGACCCGACTGTGCCTGACCTTCTGCCCAACGACCCCAACTTCCCGGCAGATATTTTTGCTTTCATATTCGGTGTGCCGAGAGCCCAGTGGGAATTGAAGTATGCTGAGGCCGACGCTAATTTACAAGCTGGTAATGTTTGTGCGCAACTTAATGCTGCAGGCACCGGTGCAGGTGATAATTTTCCCCTGTGGTGGGTCAATGGTAACTGTAATATATCAACAGCAGTTCTAGGTTCTGTCGATAGCCCAGTCATTCTTGTGATAGATGATGGGCAGTTCAAATCAACAGGTAATACTCAAATTAATGGAATCGTGTATATGTTTGATAATCCCACAAATCCTGCGCAACCATCCGCGCAACTGGGTGGTACTACCGAAATTGTGGGTTCATTCATTTCAGATGTCGGTGGTGCAGCAATGCAAGGCAGTTACTCTGTTGTATACGATCCCAATTTGGTTGCGAGCTTTCAAGCAAATGGCAGTAATTATAACTTTGCCTATATCCCGGGTAGCTGGCGTGACTTTTGATTAAGTTCATGTCAGAGCTCTAGAGAGAGGATTGGATGATGAATAGAAAAAACCTTTACAGTCAAAAAGGGATTGGCATTGTTGAAGTGATGGTCGCTGCGGTCATTTTTGCTCTGGGCATTATCGCGATCATTCAGCTTCAAGGTAAATTTTTCACGAGTAGCAGCAGTGCTCAGGCACATTCGATCTCGATGAATTTGGCCGAAGAAAAAATCGAGGATCTGAGAGGATTTGAAGCATTTAATGATGCCGATGCTGATATTTTTGACTTCACTGCAATTGGAACAAACACCGGTGGGCAATGCGACACAGTTAATGACGCAGCTTGTGTGTTAACTATCCCGGCAGGCTCTGTGACGGTGGGTAATACTACTTTTAACAGATCCTGGACAGTGACCGACTACTACTACAACGCTGGTTCACTGACAACAACACCCAATGGTCCCGTAGCTCAAAAAGAAATTACCGTTACAGTATCGTGGATGGATACTGATGGCAGTGCACAAACTGCCACCGCTAATGCAGTCATTAACTCAAGTCTCGTAGGGAGTGGGGGGGTATTGGTATCAAATGCTGCTGGAGGCGGTGAGTCACCGCAAGTACCTTACAGTCCCAGTAACGATTCTCGGGTAACGCCCATTGAAGTGGGGACTAGTTCTAAGCGTGAAACACTGGTGCCTGCTTCAGAGACTGTCGATGGCTACGCCAGAACTCAATTTACTGCTTATACTTATAACAATAGCAATATTTTGTTGCGGCAGGAGGAGTTTAAAAATGTTGCTTGTGAGTGTCGTTTTAATGGTACCAGTAGTGCAGGTGATGAGACTTATGCTGCTTCCTACCCTGCATGGGATGATCTTAAAGATACCTATGTGGATGTCACTGGCGAAGAGGTCGTAGGCAAAGTCAAAGGCTGCGTGCAGGGCGGCGGTAATAATTGTGATTCTAATCCAGAGCCGTTTTGTGAGATTTGTTGCCGTGATCACCATGATACGACCGGCGTTGCACGTGAATATGACCCCTACAGATCCAATGATGATTATGAAACAAATGGAAATCACAAACACTACAATGGTACGACAGTCGTAACCTCCGGACCTTATCAGGAGTCATGTAGGCTGAAACGCGTCGATGGTTTCTGGCGTGTTTTCCAGGATTGGCACATGGTGAATTTTGATGCTGTTACCCTGACAGATCTGAACGATTCATCGATAAAAGCAAGTTATGCAACTTATGCGAAAGACTTCATTGATCAGCATATTGATGAGGGCAAGGTCGCAGGCGAAACTCTTAGTTCACCACCAAGTGAGCCTGCAGCCACCAACCATAACACTGCCGATAACTATGTGAATATGACAGTAGGAACACCGGCATTTATATCAGGTAGAGCCCTGTTTCTCGACTTCATGGATGCCACACATCTATCGAATGTGCAGACCAAGAAAACAGCAGGCGAAGATTATCTCCTCCATGTTCCTTTTTACGAGGTGGAAGTAGTTGAGGTTGCCGATTGGGCTTCAGGTAATCCTGGCGTTGTTGAAGTCGGGCCGATTGATAACCCAGGTAACAATAACGATGTTCCGGCAGGCCAGATGAATGCATTAGCAACGGACGCAAATGCGGTTGTTGTCTCCGCTGATATCCGAAAAAGTAATAGCGGCCTGACTGATCTAAACTTGTCAGTTGACTATGATGCAGCTGTCAATGCCGATGATGAAATCAGAAGTGATACGCTAACAGTTTGTGTAGGCTGCACTGCTGCCCCATCTTCAGATTGTACTGCGCCATGGGGGGTGACTGTTCCAGATACTCAGTCGATTACAGCCTATCAAACGCAGGCGGTTGTATCACCGGCTTCCTGTGTTTCTGAAAACAGGACATGCAGTGCAGGTACATTGAGTGGTAGTTATCAGTATGCGAGTTGTTCAGTGATTCCTGCAGGAGGAAACTGCACTACGCCCTGGGGAGCTACAGTTGCTGATGGTGGTTCTGTCACGGCTTATCTTGCACAAACCTCTACAACAGCCTGTACCAGTGAAACTCGCATTTGTTCATCGGGTGCTTTGTCTGGAACATACCAATATGAGAGCTGCACAGTCACACCTGTAACATGCAACACGACTGTTACTGGTAAAGCAAATAATAAAAATGATGCAATTAGTTTGAGTGACGGCACAACTACTTATCAATGCTCTGTTGCAAACAGCAAGAACTATACTTGCCCGACAGTTACAACGCCGACTAACGCTACCATTACTGTAACGAGTACTGGTTCAGTCAGCGCTTCAACAGTTACACCGACCTGTGGTTCTCAGATTGTGAACTTTTGACGTGGTTATTGATACTGAAAGCTCGAAGTTATTCGATTGAGTGATTCTGTGTACCATGATGGGCGATTTTAATCGCGCCCATCATGGCCGCAATTCTGCCTGTTTCTTCCCAGTCTTTGCCGTTCATAATGCCGTGTAATAAACCGGCACGGTAGGCATCACCGCAGCCGGTGGGATCGACAACGGCTTTTGCTTGTTGGCACGGAATTTCTATCTTTTTGCCTTCAGTGAAGATATGCGATCCTTTTGCACCGCGGGTGATAATTAAAGCGTCAACATGGCGAGCAATTTCTTCCTCCGGCAGACCGGTTCGGTCCATAAACAGCTGAGCTTCATAATCATTCAGGGCGATGTAGGTAGCCTGTTCAGCAAACTGCATCAGTTCATCGCCATTGAACATCGGTAAGCCCTGACCCGGATCGAAGATAAACGGAATGCCGGCCTGTTTAAGTTGCTGGGCATGTTGCACCATGCCATCACGGCCGTCCGGGGCGACAATGGCCAGTTTGATATTGTCAGCTTCTGAGATATGGGTTTCATGAGCCAGGTTCATCGCACCGGGATGGAAGGCGGTGATCTGGTTGTCATCCATATCGGTGGTGATGAACGCCTGAGCGGTGTAGTGACCTTCTTTGACATGAACATGTTGACGGCTGATACCGTTCTGGTCCATCCAGTCGGCATAGGGACCGAAGTCGCTACCTACCGTGCCCATGGGAACGGGTTCATCACCAAGCAGTTTCAGATTATAGGCAATGTTACCGGCACAGCCACCGAATTCCTTACGCAATTCGGGTACCAGAAAAGCCACATTCAGCATATGCACCTTGTCCGGTAGAATGTGGTTTTTAAACTGATCCGGGAAGACCATAATGCTGTCATAGGCAAATGAGCCACAAATCAATGCTGACATAACGTTACCTTTGTTGAATTTCGAGTTGTTCGGGTGAGCCGCTCAGGCTGAGCTTACCATTGAGAAAGTCTTCCAGTTGCTGACCGACAATTTCATGTCGCCAGCCTTGTTGCAGTGTCGTGTCCTCACCCCTGACCAGTGCCTCAACATGTTTACGGCTGGCCACAGCCACCGGGGTAATATTTTGCTCATCACAACGCTGCCGAAGTAATGCCATCAGGGCATCAACAACGGCATCCTGCTGATTGGTCAGCGGGGGTGGCCGTTTGATCACCGGCCATTCAGATTTTGGTACAGCCTTACCTTTTTCGATGGCCTCCAGCACGGCTTTTCCATGGCGATCAATATCTCTTTGTTCCATACCGCGGATTTTTTTCATACCTTCTGCAGAGCTTGGCGCAAACCGGGCCAAATCCAGCATGACGTCATCTTTCAATACCCATTTTCTCGGCAGATTATGTTTGATAGCCCGTTTTTCACGCCAGGCACCGAGTTGTTGCAGAATCGCTAGCTGTGAAGGTTTGAGGCGTCCGGCACCTTTAATCCGAAGCCAACTTTTGCTGGGATCTTCTTCATAGGTTTTAACGGCTGATAAGGCAGCAAAGTCTTCTTTTAGCCAGGTCGTTCGACCTGTTTCTTCAAGCTTGTCTTTCAGTTGATGGTAAAGCGTGCGGAGATAGCGAACATCATCAGCGGCATATTCCAGTTGCTCTGTTGATAACGGTCTCTGACGCCAGTCAGTACGCGCGTGAGCTTTGTCGAGTTCGACATCAAGACATTGTTTAACCAGATTGCCGTAGCCAATCTGATCACCATAACCCAGCACCGTGGCCGCCAGTTGGGTGTCGAAAACATGCAGAGGCAGACTGTTTCGTAACAGGAAAAACAATTCCAGATCCTGGCGGGCCGCATGAAACACCAGGGTGATGTCATCCTGGTAAAACAGATCCAGCAAGGGGGTGAGATCATCAATCGCCACTGGATCGACGCAGGCAATCACCTCGTCATTGGCAACCTGGATCAGGCACAGCTCGGGATAATAAGTCTTTTCGCGGTGGAATTCGGTATCAACAGCCAGCCAATCACTGCCGGCAAGCTGCCGACAAAAGTCTGTCAGGCTTTCACTGGTGTCCACGTACTGAATGGTCATCTACTGTGCTCTGCAAAAGGGACACAGTATAGCCAGTTTGAGAATCAATTCATAACCCGGCTCATTGCTACTACATCGTTGATGGCAGAGACTACGACTCCGGGTTCATCAAGGTGAATATCATGACCGCTGTGTTTGGCAAATATCTGCTGGCTGATGGGCGACAATTTCCATAGATCATGCTGCAGACTCATCCACACCTTTTCGCGTGATTCAGCAGCTTCACTGCCCATCCATTCGGAGCGGCCTCGGCTGATAACAATAAGCGGGACCTTGGGCATGTCGCCGTACTGCTTGACCTGGTTAGCGCTCTCATAGAGAGAGGATATCTCAGCTCTCGCCGCGTGGAAGGCTCTTTCTCTGAGCACACGGTGTTTATTTAAAACCGATTCGGAGTCCTCAAACTTGGGCAGCACCAGGATATTCCCCTTTCTGTCAAAATGCTTGGGCAGTTTGATGTCCAGGATTTCGTATTGCTCTTCATGTGAGGCATCAACCAGCACCATACCGGCGATTTTGCCGGGGTTTTGAGCAGCAAAAACCCGGATGTTATAGCCGCCGAAAGAGTGGCCTACCAAGACGTAGGGACCGGGAATATTGGCTTTCTGAGTGAGCTTTTCTATTTCGTGCGAAATGCGAAGGCTGTTGCGAGGCTGCGGACCGGCATCGCTCCATCCGTAGCCGGGTCTATCGAATACACAGACGCGGGTTTCTAGCGCCGTGCGGTTCTGAATTTCAAACCAGTCAGTGGAATCATCGCCCAGACCAGCGTCAATAATTACCGTGGGTTCGCCCTGACCACGGCAAAGCATATGTATGCTGTAACCACCCACATCGTAGCGTTTGCCCGGTACTGGTGGAAACTGGTTGGCTTTGGCCGAGTTAAGCAGAACTGCTGTAAAGATGAACAGCAGCAACTGAAGGGTTTTAATGGGCATACCTGAACTCCGAACACACTTACTTGAGTAAGAGTTATCCGCCCCAGGTGAAGTTCCTGTGAACTCCCGTTATTGATTGATTTTTCTGGAGATAATCGCCTCGACATCCGACTGGCTGAAAGGCCAGTCCAGTTCCCGCTGATCGGGAAACTGCACCACTGGAATGCGGATCCCGTATCGTGCCACTAAAGCATCATCGTCGCCAATTTCCTGCAGGACGATTTCCAAGGGTTGTTTATCTGCGATATTCAGCAGTAATTCATGGGCCTGTTCACACAGATGACAGCCTTCAGTGGTGAATAAAATGATCTGCATTATTTTTCCAGTAAACGCGGCATCAACTCAACGAAATTGCAGGGTTTGTGTCGTTTATCCAGTTGTTCATGGAGGATTTCATCCCAACCGGTGCGACAGGCACCGGAAGAACCCGGCAAACAAAAAATAAAAGTGGCATTGGCGACACCGGCAATCGCGCGTGATTGCACGGTGGAAGTTTTGATTATCTGATAGGAAAGAAAGCGAAATAACTCGCCGAATCCTTCTATCTCTTTATCGAATAACACTTTAACTGCTTCCGGTGTGCCATCACGGCCGGTCAGGCCAGTGCCGCCGGTGGTGACGATGACATTGATCCCAGGATGAGCGATCCACTGCGAGACAATGGCACGGATCTGATAAATATCGTCCGCTACAATCTGTCTGTCGACTACATGATGCCCATCTGCTCTGGCTCGGTCCTCCAGCACTTTACCTGAGGTATCGTTGTCAAAGGTACGGCTATCCGATACTGTCAAGATAGCGATATTAACGGGAATGAATTCCGCTTCCATATACGTGTGTCTCATTTTTTATCGGGCAAACCCAGTATAGTCACCATACTGACAAGGGTCTAGAATGCTGATAAACCACGGAGGATTCGAAATGAAAAAAATTGTATTGGCGACTTTGATTGCAGCGACGCTAACGGGCTGTGCTGCAGAGGATCCCAACAAAAGAACCAAAACAGGTGCGGCTGTCGGTGCGGCTGCCGGCGCTCTGCTGGGGTATGCTGTCGATGATGGCACCGGTGGCGTCGTTGCCGGTGCGGCTGTTGGTGCCCTTGCGGGTGCTGGTGTCGGCCGTTACATGGATAATCAACAAAGAGAATTCGAGCAGGCGCTGGCAGATGAGCAGGCCAGAAATGAGCTGCAAATCCAACAGCTTGAAAATGAAACACTGAAAATTGATATCGCCAGTGAAGTCTCGTTTGATTTCGATAGTGCATCACTGAAGCCGGCATTCACTCCCACTTTGAATAAGGTAGCCGATGTACTGCAGCGTTATCCGAAAACAGTGATTCATGTTGTCGGTCATACTGACAGTGTCGGTTCGGAAAGTTACAATCAGCGTCTCTCGGAGCGCCGTGCTCAGTCAGTCGCCGATTATCTGGCCTCTCACGGTGTCGAGCGGAGCCGCCTCACAGCCACTGGTCGCGGTGAACTGGAGCCCCGGGCAACCAACGAAACCGAAGCCGGCCGTCAGCTCAACCGTCGTGTTGAACTGTTTGTTAAACCGATTGTAGAAGGGCAGGAATCTGAAGCCTACCAAGCGCCGTAAACCGGCAAAAACTGCATCACACACAGCGATTGATCCTGAGATCATTTATGGCCTGCACGCCGTGCAGGCCGCGCTGGATGTCCCGGTCAGCCGAATCAGGGAGATCTGGCTTGCTGCCGATCGTCAGGATCAACGGGTTGATGCCATACTCACTGCAGCCAGAGAGCAGGGCATTGTGGTGCATAAAGCTGAGCGGGAAACCCTCGATAAGATTGCACCCGATGTCCAGCACCAAGGCTGCGCGGCCCGCTGTAAACCGCTGGAAAGTCTCGATGAAAAAGGGCTGCTCGATCTGGTTGAAAATCTGGATGAGCCGGCCTTCTTGCTGATTCTGGACGGTGTGCAGGATCCACATAATCTCGGTGCCTGTCTGCGAACAGCCGAAGCGGCCGGTGTCCATGCCGTGGTCGCACCCAAAGATCGTGCCTCAGGCCTGACAGCCACGGCTGTGAAAATTTCCAGCGGTGCCGCAGAGCGGGTACCGTTTGCGCAGGTCACCAATCTTTCCCGGCTGATGAAAGATCTGCAGCAACTGGGTGTGTGGCTGGTGGGCACGTCTGGCGGTGCTGAACAAAGTGTGTTCGAGGTCGATCTGAAAGGACCGGTGGCGATTGTCCTGGGTGCTGAAGGCAAGGGAATCCGCCGCCTCACCCGTGAAAACTGTGATCAGGTGATTTATATCCCGATGCGGGGAGAGGCGGAGAGCCTCAATGTTTCTGTCGCGGCCGGCGTCTGCCTGTTTGAAGCATATCGGCAACGCCACTTGTGAGTGGCAGAAAAAATCAAGTAAAATGATAGATTGCCTCTGATATTTTATCAGGCAAAACTCCTTGCTTTGTGGGTCGACCATAAAGCTGTTTAAACCGTGAGGAGCTCTAATGAGACATTACGAAATCGTGTTTCTGGTCCACCCTGACCAGAGCGAGCAAGTCCCCGGCATGATCGAGCGTTACACACAAACGCTGACCAGCCAGGGTGGTACCATCCACCGTCAGGAAGATTGGGGTCGTCGTCAACTGGCATATCCCATCAATAAAGTGCACAAAGCTCACTACGTTCTGATGAATGTCGAGTGCGACGTTGAGCAACTCAACGAAGTCACTACGGCTTTCCGTTTCAACGATGCTGTTATCCGTCATCTGGTTGTCAACATGGACGAAGCGGTTACTGAACCGTCACCCATGATGCAAAAAGAAGAAGATAAAAAATCAGCTTAAGGCTGCATTGACTATTTAGGAGAATCACAATGGCTCGTTTTTTTAGACGTAGAAAATTTTGTCGCTTTACCGCTGAAGGTATTAAGCAAATCGACTACAAAGATATCAATTTGCTGAAAAATTATGTCACTGAAACAGGAAAAATCGTACCCAGCCGTATCACAGGTACCAAAGCGCGTTACCAGCGCCAGCTGTCTACTTGTGTGAAGCGTGCGCGTTTCCTGGCATTGTTGCCTTACTGCGACATGCACAAGTAATTCAGTTGATTCAAACACCTGATTAACGTTAGTTCATTATCATGCTGCGAGGAATTGCAGATTTTGCCATGCAGGGCAGATGGCAAGCGGGCGTTGCCGCGGCGCTGCTGTCTGCAGCAGCTATGATGCTGCCACCGCTGAACTATCTGGCGAGTGGCGTCATCGCGCTGACAACCCTGCGAATGGGGCCCGGAGAGGGGGCTAAAGTTGTGACTGCCACGCTGGTGGTGTTTACGCTGATGGCCTGGTTCTTACTGGGACAACCCTGGGTGGCCGGTTTAATACTGTTGACCAGTTGGCTGCCGGTTTTTCTGGCCACACTGGCACTGGGCTTTTCCCGTTCTCTGGCAACAGCACTGCTGGCGTCAAGCGGACTGGGCATACTGACCATTCTACTGTTGCATTTGCTGGTTCCTGACCTGACCGGCTGGTGGCGCGAAATGATCGAGCCTTTCATGGCGTCGCTCAGTGAACAGCCCGGCTGGCAATTAGGGCAGGATGAAACAGCCGAGATGACGAACAACCTGGCGGTCATGATGACCGGCTTGATTGCTGCCGGTGTCAGCTTTAACGCGGTTATCGGCTTGCTTATCGGCCGCGCCTGGCAATCACAGCTGTTTAGTGCGGGCGCTTTCGGCAATGAGTTCAGAGAACTGGAGCTGGGTCGACCTGCAGCCATTCTGACCGCGCTGCTGATGGGGCTGACATTGACACCACTCAGTGATTCGCTGAGATTGCTGGCAGATTGCTTGCCGGTGATGCTGGTGGCTTTCGGGATGCAGGGCCTCGCCATCGTGCATGCGATTGTGAAGTTCAGACAGAAAAGTAAAGCCTGGCTGGTAACGATGTATGTACTGTTGGTGCTGATGCTGCCGCAAATGGTAATGATGCTGGCAACCTTAGGTGTTTTAGATCAGTGGTTTAATTTCCGCAAACGCTCTAAAGTCGAGTAACGCGGAGTTTTGAATAAGCAGTCTTTGACTGCGAATGAGGGTAGAACGATGCAAGTAATTTTGCTAGAAAAAGTTCAAAAGCTTGGTAGCCTGGGTGAGGAAGTCACCGTTAAATCCGGCTATGGCCGTAATTTCCTGGTACCAACCGGTAAAGCACTGCCTGCCACCAAGCTCAACAGAGAAAAATTTGAAGCACGTCGTGCTGAATTGGAAGCCGCAGCGGCTAAAGTCCTGGCTGAAGCAGAAAATCGCAAAGCGAAACTGGATGCTGCCGGTGACCTGAACATCATGGCTAACGCCGGTGTAGAAGGTAAATTGTTCGGTTCCATCACCGCTGCAGACATCGCTGATGCGTTGAATGCTGCCGGTGCAGAAGTGGATCGCAATGAAGTACGCCTGCCGACCGGTCCGCTGCGTCACACAGGTGAATACAACATTGATATTCAGCTGCACGCAGACGTGATTGTTACAGTCAAAGTGACCGTGACTTCGGAAGCCGAACTGCAGGCACGCGCTGAAGCGGAAGAAGCGAGAAAAGCACGTGATGTGGCTCGCGACGAAGCAGAAGCAATTGCTAAAGCTCAAGAAGACGCTTAATGCTGACAGCTGAGAGACTTCAGCCAGCGCAGAAACAGGCCTGTGCTGAGTCGACCAGCTTAGTTTGACGCTGAAAGCATAAGGACCGGGTTTGCCCGGTCCTGTTTTCTGCTAAACTTTCAACTCAGCTCTGAGTTGTATTTTGTCTCTTTCTTAATCGGGTTTAGGTGGCACTGTGGAAGAAATCAGTTATCCAGAATCGTTCAAGGATACCGCCACAGAGGCCCTGAAAGTCCCGCCTCATTCCGTAGAAGCCGAACAGTCTGTGCTGGGCGGCCTGATGCTTGATAACAGCGCCTGGGAACATGTGGCGGATGTCCTTGTCGAGCAGGACTTCTATCGACACGACCACCAGTTGATTTTCCGTGCGATTGCGCAGTTGATGGAGCAGTCACAACCGGTCGATGTCATTACCCTTGCGGAATGGCATGACAAACGCGGTGAACTGGACCAGGTCGGTGAACTCGCTTATCTGGGTATGCTTGCCCGCAATACGCCCAGTGCAGCTAATATCAGCGCCTATGCTGAAATCGTTCGCGAACGGGCGATCCTGCGGCAACTGATCAAGGTCGGTAACAGCATTTCCAACATGGCCTTCAAACCGGAAGGCATGACCAAGGAAGAAATGCTCGATATTGCCGAGCGCTATGTCTTCGAAATTGCTGAAAAAGGCGCCAAGCGGGGTGGTGGCTTTATTCAGGTCAAGGATGTACTCAGCAAGGTTGTCGATCGTATCGACTCGCTGTTCGAACAGGACAGCTCCATTACCGGTCTGCCGACCGGCTTTCTTGATTTCGATGAACAGACCTCGGGTCTGCAGGCTGCCGATCTGATTATCGTGGCCGGCCGGCCGTCAATGGGTAAAACCACCTTTGCCATGAATATTGCCGAGAATGGTGCGATTCACAGTAAAAAGCCGGTGGCCGTGTTCAGCATGGAAATGCCGGCAGATGCACTGGCGATGCGGATGCTGTCCTCACTGGGCCGTATTGACCAGCATCGCCTGCGTACTGGTAAGCTCAATGATGATGATTGGCCCAGGCTGACATCGGCAATCGCCCTGCTTAATGAGGCGCCGCTGTTTATTGATGACACCCCGGCCCTGTCACCGACTGAATTGCGTGCCCGTGCCCGCCGGCTCAAGCGTGAACATGGCCTCAGTCTGATTGTCATCGACTATCTGCAGTTGATGCAGGGCAATGCCGGCAGGGCGGCGGAAAACCGTGCGACCGAGATTTCCGAGATTTCCCGTTCGCTGAAAGCGCTGGCAAAAGAACTGGATGTACCGTTAATTGCGTTGTCGCAGCTAAACCGCAGTCTCGAACAGCGGCCCAATAAACGCCCTGTCATGTCGGATCTGCGTGAATCAGGGGCGATTGAACAGGATGCGGATATTATCGTGTTTATTTACCGTGATGAAGTTTACAACGAAGACTCAGCTGACAAAGGCAAAGCTGAAATCATTATCGGCAAACAGCGTAATGGTCCGATTGGCACTGTTGCACTGACCTTCCAGGGCAAATACACCCGTTTCGAGAATTTCGCCCCCAGCTATTATGATGATCAAATGGGTTACGACGGAGAATAATCTTGGCGTTTCCCGTCGCTTCCATCAATCTGGCTGCTTTACGACATAATCTTGCCCGTGTTCGCGCTTTTGCTCCGAACAGTCAGGTGATGAGTGTGATTAAAGCAGATGCCTACGGTCACGGCGTAATGGCGGTGGCCGAAGCATTGGCTGACAGTGATGCCTTTGCCGTTGCCAGACTCAGTGAGGGCATTCACCTGCGCCAGCAGGGTATTGAAAAGCCAATTGTGTTACTGGAAGGCGTCAATTCGGAAGCCGATTTCATCGCTGCAGCAAATTATCAACTCTCCCCGGTGATTCATCTGCACAGCCAGATCCAATTGTTGCAGACCATAGCGCTTCCGCAAGCGCTTCAGTTCAACTGGCTGATGATCGACAGCGGCATGCACCGTCTCGGTATCACACCGGAGCAGGCACCGGCGGCACTGGGGATCCTCAAAGCCTGCGACAATCTCAGTGATGAAATCGGCCTGATGAGTCATTTTGCCAACTCCGATCTGGTGGGTGATAAACGCAACCAGCAGCAACTGGCGCCGATGCAGACTTTACGGGAACAAACCGGCTTAGCGGTTTGTTTAGCCAATTCCGCGGCGGTGATCTCTTATCCTGAATCTCATCTGGACTGGGTCCGGCCCGGTCTGATGCTGTACGGTATTTCACCGTTTGATGATAAATCAGGCCACGAGATGGCCCTTGAGCCTGTGATGCAGCTTAAAACCCGGCTGATCGCCGTTTATGATATTGATGCGGGTGAAGAGGTTGGTTACGGCGGCGACTGGACTGCCGAAGTGCCAACCCGAATCGGGATCGCCAGCATTGGCTACGGCGATGGTTATAACCGCCACCTTTCCAACAAGGCCGAAGTGTTGCTGCGCGGGCAGAAAGCCCCTGTTGTGGGACGAGTGTCGATGGATACGATTTGTCTTAACCTCAACGATTTTGAACAGGCAGTCGTCGGTGATGAAGTGATTCTTTGGGGCAAACCGGAACTGCCTGTTGAACAACTGGCGGAGCTGGCCGGGACGATTCCCTACGAACTGGTCACGGTCGTTTGTCAGCGAGTACACAGGGAACGGTCAGATGGCTAAAGCAAAACGCATTTATGTCTGCAAGGAATGTGGCGCTCAGACACCGCAATGGGCCGGGCGCTGCAATGATTGTGGTGCCTGGAACAGTCTCACCGAAGAAATTCAGGCTGGCGCATCTTCGGCTTCCCAGGCTGCGATTCAGCGCCATAGCGGTTATGCCGGCGAACAGAAAAAACAGGTGCAGGCGCTGTCCGAAGTCAAATCCGAGCAGGCGGTTCGCTGGACGACCGGCTTACCGGAACTGGATCGTGTTCTGGGCGGCGGCCTGGTCACCGGCTCAGTGGTGTTGATTGGGGGTGATCCGGGGATTGGTAAATCGACGCTGCTGTTGCAGGCCATGGCTATCATGGCTGATAGCAGTGGGATCAAACCGCTTTATATCAGCGGTGAGGAATCTTTGCAGCAAATTCGTTTGCGTGCAGAAAGACTGCAACTGGAACAGGCGCCATTGGAATTGCTGGCTGAAACCCATGCCGAACAGATGATCGCCACCGCCGAGCAACGTAAACCGCAGGTTATGGTCATTGATTCGATTCAGACTGTGTTCACTGAGCAACTGCAGTCGGCACCGGGCACCGTAGCGCAGGTTCGCGAAAGTGCGGCACAACTGGTGCGCTATGCCAAATCCAGTGGTACCACGATGATTCTGGTCGGTCATGTTACCAAGCAGGGAGCCTTGGCAGGCCCGCGGGTTCTGGAGCATATGGTCGACACCGTCTTGTATTTTGAAGGCGATACATCAACCCGTTTCCGCATTCTGCGGGCGGTGAAAAACCGCTTTGGCGCGGTCAATGAACTGGGCGTGTTCGGAATGACGGAGCTGGGCCTGAAAGAAGTCAGTAACCCGTCAGCGATTTTTCTGACACGAGGTGAGGAAGCGGTGCCGGGCAGTGTGGTGACCGTCATCCGTGAGGGCAGCCGGCCGATGCTGGTTGAGGTACAGGCTTTGGTTGACAGTAGTCCGCTGGGCAACCCGCGACGCGTGACAGTCGGGCTGGAACAGAACCGGCTGGCAATGCTGCTGGCGATTCTGCATCGGCATGGCGGTATTACCTGTCATGATCAGGATGTGTTCATCAATGTGGTCGGTGGCGTAAAACTGAGCGAAACCGGTGCTGATCTGGCGGTACTGGCAGCGATTATTTCCAGCTTGAGAAACCGCGCCTTACCCAGAGACTGGGTCCTTTTCGGCGAGGTCGGGCTGACCGGTGAAATCCGTCCGGTTCAGGCCGGCGAAGAGCGGATTCGTGATGCAGGCAAACATGGCTTTTCACATGCGATAGTCCCTGCCGCCAATGCGCCACGTAAGGCGAGCAAAGAAATTAAGGTGACCCCGGTCAGACACCTGTCAGAAGTGATCAATGCCTTGAGAGAGGCAACCGGCTAATGCTTTTCTATCAGGGCTGAAAGCTCACGATGAAGCAAGCCCTCGTCGCCCAGGTTGAGTTCCATCAACCTTTTCAGATGGGTGATGCTGTCCAGATCGATTTCACGTGATTCAAAGCCGATAGTGTCGTCATCAATATGCGCAACAGTCGCATGCATCTCAATAACAACCTGTCCCTGCTCGAGCAGTAAATCCACCACACAGGCCTGCCCCAGCCGCGCCTGCCACTGGCCGGGTTTGACAATAAGCAGGCCTTTCAATGATACATCCAGCACGGTGCAGTTAAGAAATTCATCGCCGTCATCGGTGTTGATATGGGCGATTGCATCAAATGGAATGCGGCTGAAACGACGTCTTTCCTGCGTTGCGTGATCGGTCATTTGTCCACTCCCCGTTAGCTTCATTTGATACTATCACTGTTTTCAACACAGGAGTAAGTGATGCTGTGGGTCAAAGCCTTCCATCTGATATTTATCGTGACCTGGTTCTCGGCCATGTTCTACCTGCCCCGACTGTTTGTCTATCACGCCCTCTGTGAGGATGAAGCTGGTAATGCGCGCTTTAAAATCATGGAGCGTAAACTTTACCGCGGCATCATGACCCCCAGTGCCATTCTCACTCTGGTGTTTGGACTGTGGCTATTAAGTTTTTATTCGCTGGAGCAGATTGCCTCGATGGGCTGGCTGCATGCCAAACTGACCTTGGTGATTCTGTTATTTGCCTATCACGGTGTCTGCGGCCGTATGCTCAGACAGTTTGCTGCTGATAATAATCAGCGCAGTCATCGTTTTTATCGCTGGTTTAACGAGTTCCCGGTCTTACTGTTAATCGTCGTGATTATTCTGGCGGTGGTGAAACCCTTCTGACAGCAATAAAAAAGGCTCCCTCGGGAGCCTTTTCCTTATAAGCAAAATCGCCTAATCAGTGTATTCAAAGATTTTAACTACACGCTGAACACCGGCCGTATTCGTCACCAGATTGACCGCCTGTTGGGCTTCGGTGCGGCTGACCAGTCCCAGCAGATAAACAATGCCCCGTTCAGTCACGACCTTGATATGAAAAGGATCAATGCGTTCATCGGTGGCCATTTTGGCTTTGATTTTAGAAGTAATCCAGGTATCGGTACTGCGTGAGGGCAAGGCACTGGGCGCCGCGATTGCCAGTTCATTATGAATCCGTTTGACTTTAGGAATCTGTTTCACTTCGGCAGTCGCTTTTTGCTTCAGTGATTCGCTCGGCGTCTCACCGGTGAGCAATACCACGCCGTTGAAGCTGGTGACATTGATATGACTCTGGTCGTAAATTTCCTTGTTGTCAAACAGTGCATAGGCGGCTTTGAACTCGATACCCTGATCATCAATTACCGTTCCTGTAGTGCGTCGATCATAGGCCACCGCTGCCCCTGTGGCAGCACCACCGACAACGGCAGGTGCACAGCCCTGAATTAGCAGGACAGGGAGAGCCAGCCAGGCAAGATTTTTTAACTTAGTCATACTGAGCAATCCTCAATTAGAATGTGTTTATTGTTGCTGTTCTGGTCTTGATTGACCAGCTTAACTTCAGCCTTGTTCAAAGGCATTCTGTATCCACTGCATCTCGTAACCACTGTTTGCGAGGCTGACGCCGACCACATCAAATCGACAGCTGTCATGCTGGATGCGATGACGCTGCAGATACTGCTCAGCGGTATGGATCAGCCTTCTCTGTTTGGTTCGGGTCACCGTTTCTGCCGCTGTGCCATAGGCCGAACTGCGACGAAAGCGAACCTCAATAAAAACCAGCACAGTACCATGCTGCATAATAAGATCAATCTCACCGCCGCGACTATGATAATTGCGGGTCAGCAGTTTCAAGCCCTGTTTTTGCAGATAGCGGCAAACTGCTGTTTCTACTTCTGTGCCTTTATCCCTGGCAAATAGCATATCACTGCAGGCGCTGGAGACTGCCCTGTTTGAACTGACCCCAGCGCATTTCGCGTTCAACCTGACCCGCTTCGTTAACCGACAGATCGCCGGTTGCGCCCTGGTAAACCTGTTCTGGCTGGCGGCTCAGTTGATTGAGTTCAGAAATCAGCCGGTAGGCATCGGTGCCCATTGCATAAAGTCTGAGCAGACTACCGGGGTTACCCTGTGTCTGGCTGAGCACTGCCTGATAGGCTTGATCCTGATTTGTCTCATCAACAAACATCCATGGAATATCAGTAATAATGAGATCGTTTAAGTCGATATCCTGCTGTGGGTCCGCTTGGCCGCTGTAGGCATGTGAGGTTGCAATCAAAGGCAGGTCACCACTACGGTGAAATTTGAGCTGAGGCACCAGTTGCCGGGCTTTAAGTGGTCTCGCGACAAGGAACAGAAAATCAATATCCTGGCGCCGGCGCGGTTCAAAATCCAGTGAACGTCCCAATACGCTTTTCAAGGTACGGTAGCGCTGTTCACTGACGTCCAGTCCCATCAACGGAATCAAGGTGTCACGGAAATCGTTGTCGGACTCGCTGTAGCTGGCTACCGATAGAATATTGCCCCCTTCTTCACGCCATGCCTGGCTGAAGGCAGTGGCGACGCGGTCACCCCAGTCACCCTGAGGTGCCAGAATGACGGCATGTTGATAGCCTTTGCGGCGGGCAAAATCGGCCACTGCCATGGCGTCATCTTCCGGTGCCAGACCGAACTGGTAAAGATTCGGTCGCTTCAAGCCGGCCTCGATACGGTTCAGCGCCAGCACCGGCACCGGTAAATCAGGTAGTTTTGCCAGCGCCTCAACAGAAGGCTTCTGCAGCGGGCCGATGACCACACTTGCGCCGCGAGAGATGGCTTCCTGATAAAGTTGGGCAACGTTACTGCGCCCTGAGTAAGGATCGGTTTCTACATCCAGAAAATGCAGTCTGCTGCTGGCACCACTGGCATAGTGTGCTGCGATGATACCTTGTTTAATGGCACGGCCCGCGTCTACAAACGGTCCCTCAACAGGCAGCATCACCGCAATATCACCGATCTGCTGAGGCAGACGGATGCCTGCAGCCTTGAGGCTGTCTTTGTACAGGCTGGGATCTGCCGGATGATTGGGATAACTGCGGCGCCAATCTTCCAGCGCGACCTCTAATGTTTCCGGGTTGTCCTGATAAGCCTTGATCGCATAGGCCAGCGCGAACCAGCCGCTGTCATCAGCAGGCGGATAACCAGGGTTGTGGAGATCAAGCGCCTGTGGCGTCATTTGCTGGAGCGCCTGCCACAGGGTTTCGCGGTTCTGCTCTATGGCCGCTTCATCACTTAGTAACTTTTCCAGCTGCAGATGGGTGTTGGCTTTTTCCAGCCAGTTGCTGGTGAGGGTGTAGGCATCAGAGCGCAGCTTCAGCAGTTTGACTCTGTCTTCAGCGTTGAGGCTGCTTGCATCGATATCTGTCAGTGCCGCCAAAGCCGCCTCACCCTGACTGTTGAATAGCGCGATTTCTGCCCCGACCACCGCTGCACTGAATTGCTTGTCATTACTCAGCAGCTGTTTGTTTACCTGCTGCAGCGCGGTGTTGGCCTGTTCAACCTGGCCGGTTTGCCAGAACAATTCGGCTGCGCGTAGGAAGTAAAGGGCCTGGCGTTCACCATCATATTCGGTCGCCAATTGTAGGTATTCTTCCGCAGCCTGTTGATATTGCCCTTCAGTTTCAGCCGGGACCGTTTCTATCTCTGTGGGCTGGGTTCTGCTTAAAGGACCTTGAACGGGCTGGCAGGCAGTCAGGAACAGGAGAATAATGGCCGGTAACAGCAACAAGCGTGTGAGGGGCATATCTGGTGTCTGTGTTGTTAACATGGGAAGCATCATCTTACCTGTTCGCGTATATTACGACCACAATTACACAGTGAATTAAGGAAAAATTGTGACTGCTTCACAAGCCGGACAATTGTTCGTGGTAGCCACACCGATAGGCAATTTGAGTGACTTCTCTGAGCGGGCCATTGAAACGCTGAAGTCAGTGGATCTGATCGCCGCGGAAGATACTCGCCACAGTAAGCCTTTGTTACAACATTTTGCCATTACGACGCCACTGCTCTCCCTGCACGAGCACAATGAACAGCAGCGTAGCGAGCTTTTATTGCAGCGACTGCAGGCGGGTGAATCTATAGCGCTTATCAGTGATGCAGGTACACCGCTGATCAGTGACCCGGGCTACCGACTGGTTACTCTGGTCAAGTCTCATGCCATTCAGGTGGTACCCGTGCCCGGCAGTTGCGCTTTAATCACGGCATTGTCAGCATCCGGTATTGCTTCTGACCGATTCAGTTTTGAAGGTTTTCTTCCGCCCAAGTCCGGTGCCCGTCGTCAGCAGTTGTCACAGCTGAAAAATGACCAACGAACGCTAATCTTCTATGAAAGCCCCCGCCGACTGCTGGATACGCTGAATGAGTGTATTGCGATATTCGGTGCTGATCGTCGCGCCTGTCTGGCAAGGGAACTGACCAAGATTCATGAAACGATTGAAACCCGATCACTGCAGGACTTGCGTGACTGGGTGGCAGCAGATGCCAATCAGCAACGTGGCGAATGTGTGTTGCTGATCGAGGGCGCCTCCGATGTTGTGACGGCAGATGAACAGCAGATGCAACGGGTGCTGGCTTTGTTGTTAGCGGAATTGCCGGTGAAAAAGGCGGCTGCGATAACGGCCGGCATAACCGGCTGCAGTAAAAACGACGCCTATCAACTGGCGTTGAAATTACAGCAGAAATAAAAGCGCTGAGGTAAAATAGTCGACTTGAGACGACCAGACAATCGCGCCTGCCACGGCAGGTGAGGAAAGTCCGGGCTCCATAGGGTAAGGTGCCAGGTAACACCTGGGAGGCGTAAGCCTACGGCCAGTGCAACAGAGAGTATACCGCCGGTTTGTTCGCAAACCGGTAAGGGTGAAAGGGTGCGGTAAGAGCGCACCGCGCTTCTGGCAACAGAAGCGGCAAGGTAAACCCCACCTGGAGCAAGACCAAATAGGGGAACATAATGTGCGACCCGCACTGTTCCCGGGTAGGTTGCTTGAGGCAGATGGTGACATCTGTCCCAGATGAATGATTGTCCATGACAGAACCCGGCTTATCGGTCGTCTCAACCTTTTTATATAGCCGCGATTGATTCAGCTTTTAGCGTGGTAAACCTGAACATTGTTTTTGCCGAGCTTTTTGGCCTCGTACATCGCAATATCAGCATGTTTCAGCAAAGTCTGGTCGTCATCGCCGTGCTGCGGGTAGACGGCGAGACCGATACTGGCAGAAACCTGCAGCTGGTAGTCTTCAAATTCAAAAGTTTGTGCCAGCGCTGCCAGTAATTTTTCGGCAACATGTACGCCATCATTGCTATCGGCTATCTCCGGAAGCAACACAATAAATTCATCACCGCCCACGCGCGATAAGGTGTCGGATACCCGCAATAACGATTTAATGCGATCTGATACCGCTTTGAGCAGCAAGTCGCCAACATCATGCCCATGGGTATCGTTCACGGCTTTGAAGCCGTCAAGATCGATAAATAACACGCCCAGTTGCCTCTGGTTGCGTTGGGCGAATTTAAGTGCCAGATTCAGACGATCCTCAAACAAATAGCGGTTGGGTAAATCGGTTAATGAATCATGGTAGGCAAGATGCCTGATTTTTTCCTCCATCTCGACCCTATCAGTAATGTCGTAAAACCACGCCAGAATCGATGGTGTATCCAGGTAAGTCAATTGCAGGAAAGAGCCGATACACCATTTAACTTCTGCGGAATGTTTTGAGGTAATTTTAAGCAGCAGATTGGATACGATCTGATTGCGTCTTAGTCTTGATTCGATAGAGTCAATCTGAGTTTTTTCCATCGAAAAACCCATCTCATTCTCTCTGTCGAATGGTTTGAAACTACGGCTGAATAGTTCCAGATAACGTTTATTGATATACAACATTTCCGCTGAAGCAATGCTGAAAATACTGACGGCGACCGGACTGAAATCAAGCACCTGCCGAAACTGTGCAGCATCCTGTTTGGCATGAATCCGCAGGTTCAGATTCTCATGCAGACTTGCTCCTTGTAGCCTACCTGTATTCAGCATAAATCCCATAAACAGTATCAGCATCAAGCCCATAGCCAGAGGCAACTCATTGCCGGAAATAAAATAATGCAGGGTATTGGGCAGGATCGTAACTAATATAAAACTGACAACAGCCACTCTGTCAGTCGCCAGTGAGGAGGTGGCGCCGACTGCCAGCCCGCCCAGGGTAAATGTGATAAATAATTGGTAGGTGAGGTCGACTTGCTGGGCGAAGAAAAAGCCAGCCCAACCCCATAGTAGCCCTGACATTAATGTGCCGAACCGGAAAAATCGCAGATGCAGTCTTATCCGCTGGTGGTTAAGGCTTGGAAAACGATTAAATTGATAAAAAACCAGCAACCTGATGATATTGATACCGATCAAAACAGCGAGCCAGAAGAGGAGGCTGCTGTGGGAAATCTGCCCGAAAAGAACGGTAGCCATAATGGCCGCCAGGCAGGTACTGATCAGAAGGGAGACCGGTATCGAACCGGTTAGCAGTTTGTATTGTTCGAGATATTTAATGAACTCATCATGATGAGCTACGGATTGGTTGTTGGCATCCATTCAACAAAGCCTGTGCTGGCATACTGTGATGAAAGCGATTATCGTTAGCATAATGGCCGAGTTCGCAGGTAACTATCGATACCTGGAAGCAATCAATCCCCCGATTTTTTAGAGGTTTGAGAACTCCTGCTACTGATGCAGCAGGAGTCGGACACAAATTCAGTGACAACGGCAGCCGTCAATTAATGATTGTGCTCCAGATAACGACGGTCAGCACGTTGAAAACGACCAGCATACACAGGCCTGCAGATATAATCGATGTTGAGACCACATAGCCTTTGCCTTCATCGATACTCATAAATATGGGGATACCCAGATACAGCAGGTACAAGCTGTAGCAGACAGACAGCAACAACACCAGCATCGACAACCAGACAATAGGGACAAAGCCAATTAGTCCGGCCATGTACATGGGGGTGGCGGTGTAGGTGACAAACAACAGACAACGTCCGAAACTGGCCTCATCACCAAAGGCTCTTTCCATGGCAAAGGTGAAATAGGCCATCATTGATGTGAAAACGATGATCAACACATAAAACGCCACAGCCATCGGGAAGGCGTCCGCCAGAGCCACTTTATTGAACTCGCTACCGGCCAGACTCCAACCTACCTGATTGATACCGATCAAAAAAGCCACAGCCGGCACGGCGGCCAGTATGACCATTCGCAAAATGCCAAATTGTGTGATATCGAGATTTTCGTCGCTGATCGATTGCCACTCGACGCGCGGAACAGAGAAAAGCCCCCAGAAGTGCTTACGGTGATGATGGTACATAGCAGACCTCCTTGCGGTCGTTAACGGAGCATTAACATCAAGGATTGCTTCAATTTCACTTTATGCCTTTTTCAGTGGTTCTTCAAGCTGTTAGCCGAACAGCATGCTGTCGGTAAGCAACAGTAGAAACAGCCACATCAAATATTGAATCGAATACTTGAATAAACGCCATGCAGCGAGCGGATCCCGCTGATCAAACAATTGTTTCACCAACCTGAGCTGGTAAACGTTCAACAGCAGAACACCGGCAAGATAAAGCCATCTGCTCATGCCAGTGACAAAAGGCAGCAAGGTACAGGCAAACAGCAACAGACTGTAGAGCAGAATCTGAATCCGGGTGAAAGCCTCACCGTGGGTGACCGGCAGCATGGGTACATTGGCGCCGGCATATTCCTCTTTTTTATGTATCGCCAGTGCCCAGAAGTGCGGTGGTGTCCAGACAAAGATAATCAGCACCAGTAACAAGGCATTGGGATCAATCTGACCAGTGACCGCAGTCCATCCCAGCAGTGGCGGCATGGCTCCAGCCAAACCGCCGATGGTAATATTTTGCGGTGTGGCCCGCTTCAGGAACAGGGTGTAAATCACCGCATAGCCGATCAAAGCAAACAATGTCAGCCACATGGTGACCGGATTGACCAGAAACCAGAGCATCAGTAGTCCGGACACAGCCAGTGTTAATGCAAACCCCAACGCCTGCTGCGGCGAGAGATGACCGGTGACCACCGGACGTTGCCGAGTTCGGGCCATGGTGGCATCCAGTTTGTGATCAATCAGGTTATTGATCGCCGCGCCACTGGCTGCACAAAGCGCAATGCCGATAACGGCTACCGTCAGCGTCCCCGGATCCGGCCACCCCGGAGCCAGCAATGCTCCGACTAGTGCAGTCAGAAGCATCAACAACACGACTTTGGGTTTGCACAATGCCAGGTAATCTTTCCAGTTGGCACGGTGAAGGGCAGGCGTAGTGACGATAGAATTTTGCATGGCATCACCCCAGGGTTTGTGTAGCAGAAGATTGACTGAGCATAGTCGTATCCGCGTCCGGTTTCAGTCGTATATGCAGGTCGACTAGACACAGCATCAGTAACGCGGCACCCGTGTTATGTGCCAGCGCCAGCGATAAAGGCAGTAACAGCAGCGCATTAGCCATACCTAGTGCCAGTTGCAGCGATGTCAGTGTCAGCAGTAACAATATCTGCATTCTGAGCGCGGCATAGCGCCACAGTGCCATACTTAGTGTGGCGATACTGAGCGTCAGTATCAGCGCAAACAGTCGGTGTATGACTTGAATACTTTGCCGTGCCTCGGCAGAGAGCAGGCCGCCTTCATGATTTGTATCAATAAACTCGGTGATGTTAAATGCCTCGCTCAACGGGGCTGCGGGCAACCACTGCCCCTGGCAGGTGGGAAAGTCGGTGCAGGCCAGTCCTGCGTATTGACTACTGGTCCAGCCGCCCAGACTGATTTGAAAAAACGTCAGCACGATCACTGCCAGGACTGACGTTTTCATAAGCGGGGTGACACTGATAACCGAAGTAGCAGACAGCTGTTTACGCATCCGCCATAGCAAGGCCAGCAGCAACATGCCGCCCAGCAGGTGAATCGTGACGATTTGAGGTTGCAGTTTCATAGTGACGGTCCACATGCCGAATAAGGCCTGCGCAGTAACTAATGCCAGTAATCCACGGCTGAGCCAGCGTGTATTCGCGCTGACTTGAGGCTTTTTCTCCAACAGAATCATTAATGACAGGATCAGCAATCCCAGCAGTCCGGCGGCATAACGATGAATCATTTCCATCCAGGCTTTACCGGTATCGAGTCCGGTAAAAAGATGCTGTTCATGCGTCGCTGGCGGCACAATCTGGCCATAGCAGCCGGGCCAGTCAGGACAGCCGAGTCCGGCATCCATCAACCTGGTCAGAGCCCCCAGCGTTACTACAATGAGAGCGAGGGCGAAAGCAACATTGGTCAGAGACTTGAGCGACATAGACTTATCCAATGTGTGATGCCTTGAATAACCAGTCGATATCGGCCAGGATTTTTTTACCGCTCAAATCCGGCGCAAAGCGCATCACCAGGTTACCTGCCGGATCAATCAACCAGAAACTGTGATCCTGCCAGCTAAGCTGATGCTGGTTAAACCAGTCTATCAATGCCGGAGCGGTGGCCGCTCTGACTTGTTTGAAGTCAATCTTATCTGGCCGACTGGCAACAGGGTCGACCGATAGCCACAACGGCTGGAGCCGGGTCAGGTCGGAGCCCATGGCAGTATGTAATTGCTGCAATCGATATAACTGCTCCGAACAAGCGTTATCACAATGGCTGCTCAACATCACCAGCCCCCATTTGCCATCCAGCTCGTTGGAGAGCTGTTGTGGTACTCTCATCCCTGCAGGCATTAATTCGCCGTTATTCTTTGTATCCAGGGGCAGCCTATCGCCCATCAGCGCCAGACCCCAGGCAAACAGCAGTGGCAATAAAGCGACTAACCAGACCATTCTGAACAGCCATGGATTGCGAGTCATGATTCCCTCCGGCGACTGGCGATAACAGTAATGACCCCACAGGCAAGACCTATGAGCAACCATTGCACGGCATATCCGGCATGCATCGGATATTTGTTTTCAGGGGCGGCTTCGACGCTCACCAGTCCGTCAGGCGGGCTGTCGGCATAAATTACAAACGGTGACAGTTCGATACCTAAATGTTGATTGAGCAGTGGAATCTCGATTTGCTGCAGAACGTCTGGCCAGGCTGGATCTTCCCGAGCGTCGGCCAGCATCAGGCCTGGTTCCGCTGTCTTTACCCGGCCGTTCACTATTTTGATATTGTCAAAATCAGATAAGGCGGGCTTTTTATCAGCCTTGGCGGTCCAGCCGAAATTGACCAGTATTGGCCCGTGAATTGTGGTAAACAGGCCCAGAACGTGCCAGCCGATCTGCCCCTGATAAATCTGGTTATCAAGCAGGAATAGTCTTTCAATCTGACCTGCAGCGCTGACCTGCTGGAATTCAGCAGGTTTATCAATGAGGCTGGTCGGCGGTTTATTCTGTTGTTGCAGGTAACTTTGATAGCGCGACTCGGCCGATTCCGCACGCTGCCATTGCCAATGAGAGAGAAACAGACACAAACTGATCGCAAAAGCCGCAAACAAAAGATAAGCCGGACGGAACGAAAACCTGTTGTAAGACCTATCCTGAACCAGTCTTTGTGCTGTCACAAAATCTCCCCTTTGTTTTGCTTCCTATAGCAAGTAAACGGTAGTAAACAGAAAGAGCCAGACCACATCGACAAAGTGCCAATACCAGGCACCGGCTTCAAAGGCAAAATGCTTGTCGGGAGTGAAATGCCCCTGAAACACCCTTAACAGCAACACTAAAAGAATGATACTACCAATAGTCACGTGGGCACCGTGGAAACCCGTCAGCATGAAGAAGGTGGCGCCGTAAATGCCGGATTTCAGGGTCAGATCCAGTTCTGTATAGGCGTGGATATATTCATATATCTGCAGACCGAGGAAGGTCAGGCCCAATACAATTGTCAGACCCAGCCAGCTTTTTAACTTGCCCCGGTCTTCTCTTTTTAAGGCTTTGTGGGCTAACAGCAGTGTAAAGCTCGAGCTAACCAATAGAATGGTATTAACCAGCGGGATATGCCATGGATTGATGACCTCCCTGATAGGTGGGAACTGCTCCGGATTGGGCGCCTGCATTAATGGCCATGATGCCTGAAATTGCGGCCAGAGCATGCTTGCCAGCCCTTTGTCACCTTCACCATCCAGCCAGGGCACGGCGAATACCCGGATGTAAAACAGGACGCCGAAGAAGGCAAAAAAGAACATGACCTCGGAAAAAATAAACCAGGACATGCCCTGACGGAAGGAGCGATCCATCTGTGGTGAATACAGTCCCTGACGTGATTCAGCAATTACCGCTGCAAACCAGCCAATCATCATCCCGGCAAGGATCAGCGCGCCCGAATTGAGCATAATCTGAGCCAGCAAGCTGTCGGTTTCCTGTTGCAGGGAATAAATCAGCGCGGCGGCGCCGCCCAGAGTGAGGAACAAGCCAGCTGCCCCGATGATGGGCCAGTGACTCTGTGGTGGAACGTAGTAGGCGGAATGATGTGCCATAGAGAGTTCCTCCCTTAATAACGGCGTTAGTCTTCGCCGTTGCTATTGCGATCACTGATATCAAACAAGGTATAAGACAAAGTCAGCTTGCTGATATCCTCGGGTAACGCAGGATCGATAAAAAACACCAGTGGAAATTGTTTGGCTTCCCCTGCCTCTAAGGGCTGTCTCTGGAAGCAGAAACATTCAATTTTGTTCAGATAATCGGCTGCCTGCGGTGGTGAAACACTCGGAATAGCCTGTGCCACCACCGCTTTGTCATACGTGTTGTTCACTGAAAAATGGGTTTGTTTGCGCTCACCCACAGACAACTTGATTTCTTCTTCTTCAGCCACAAAGTCCCAGGACAAATTATCATTGCGATTGGCAATAAACTGGACTGTGATAGTCCGCTCAGACGGTGCAGCCTGCGCATTGATCTGCCCCTGGTAGGCACCCTTGGTTTTGCCGTTCAGACCAGTCACCTCGCAGAACACATCGTAGAGCGGAACCAGGGCAAAACCAAAGCCGAACATCAGTACCACGATCAGAACCAGACCGCCCGGGCTTGAGGGTTTAAGCCAGCTTTTCATTCTTTGTTCAACTCTGGCGGGGTAGTAAAGGTGTGGTAGGGTGCCGGAGTCGGCACGCTCCACTCGAGACCTCGTGCACCTTCCCAGGGGAGCTGTTCTGCCGGTTTTCCGCTGCGAACGGTCTTAACCAGAATGTAGACAAACAAAAGCTGGGTGGTGCCGAACAGGAATGCACCGAGACTGGTCAGCATATTGAAGTCGGCAAACTGCAGGGCATAATCGGGAATACGCCTTGGCATGCCGGCCAGACCAACAAAATGCATCGGGAAGAAAGTCAGGTTCACGCCGATAAACGACAGCCAGAAATGCCACTGGCCCAGTTTTTCGTCATACATGTTACCGCTCCACTTGGGCAGCCAGTAATAAACAGCGGCAATGATGCCGAACACCGAGCCGGGGACGAGCACGTAATGGAAGTGAGCGACGACGAAATAGGTGTCGTGATATTGAAAATCCGCCGGCGCAATCGCGAGCATCAGGCCTGACAAACCGCCGATGGTAAACAGCACGATAAAGGCAATGGCGAACAACATCGGGGTCTCAAAGGTCATTGCGCCCCGGAACATGGTGCTGATCCAGTTAAATACCTTAACGCCAGTAGGCACGGCTATCAGCATCGTGGTGTACATAAAAAACAGTTCCCCCGTCAGCGGCATGCCCACCGTGAACATATGATGCGCCCACACAATAAAAGAGAGAAAAGCAATGGCGATCGTGGCTAAAACCATGGCGCGATAACCAAAGAGTGGTTTGCGGGAAAAGGTAGGGATGATCTCGGAAATCACGCCAAATGCCGGCAACACCATAATATAAACTTCAGGGTGGGCAAAGAACCAGAACACATGCTGGAACAGAACCGGATCACCGCCGCCGCCAGCACTGAAGAAACTGGTTCCGAAGTGCACGTCCATCAGCACCATAGTCACTACGGCAGCCAGAACCGGCATTACAGCAATCAGCAGGAATGCGGTGATCAGCCAGCTCCAGACGAACAAGGGCAGATCCATCATTTTCATGCCCGGCGCACGCATATTGAAGATGGTGACAATAACGTTAATGGCGCCGAGTATCGATGAAATCCCCATCATGTGCACGGCGAACACAAAGAACGTGACACTGGGTGGCGCATAGGTGGTCGACAGCGGCGCGTAGAAGGTCCAGCCGAAGTCGGGAGCGCCGCCCGGCATGAACAGGGTCGACAGCAGCATGGTAAAAGCGAAGGGGAGAATCCAGAAGCTGAAGTTATTCAGCCTCGGCAATGCCATATCCGGGGCACCAATCATCAGTGGTACCTGCCAGTTGGCCAGGCCGACAAAGGCCGGCATCACCGCGCCGAATATCATGATAAGACCGTGCATCGTGGTCATCTGGTTGAAAAATTCCGGCATCACCAGTTGCAGGCCTGGCTGGAACAACTCCGCGCGGATAACAAAGGCCATGGTGCCACCGATAAACAGCATGATCAGGCTGAATACCAGATACAGCGTCCCGATATCCTTGTGATTGGTGGTCAATATCCAGCGGCTTATACCTTTGGCTGGTCCGTGATGCAGCGTCTCTGCGTGTGCACTCATAACGACCTCACTGTTTGTCCATCAGGTCCTGTACTTCGGCGGGCGTGACCATATCGTCAGTCTGGTTACCCCAACTATTACGTTCAAACGTGATTGCTGCGGCGATATCGACAGCGGAAAGTTGTTTGCCGAAGGCAGGCATGCCTTTTTCAACCCGACCATTCACTACGATTTTCATATGATCGATTTTTTCACCCTGAACAATGGCACTGCCGTCCAGCGGCGGGAAGGTCGGCGGCATACCTGAGCCATCAGCTTGATGGCAGGCTGCACAGTTTTTCTCGTAAACCGTGGCACCGGTATTCATCAACTCTTCCATGCTCCAGTCTTTCTCTGCCGCTGCGACAGCGGCTTCTTGAGCCGTTTTTTGTTCAGCCAGCCAGGTCTCGTATTCTGCTTCCGACACGGCTTTAAGCTCAATCGGCATAAACGCGTGATGTTTGCCGCATAGCTCTGCGCATTGGCCACGGTAAAGCCCGGGTTCGTTGATACGGGTCCATGACTCATTGATAAATCCTGGAATGGCGTCTTTTTTGATTGCAAGATCCGGCACCCACCAGGCATGAATCACATCGTTGGAAGTAAACAGGAAACGGATTTTTTTATGAACCGGGACCACGACAGGGTTATCCACTTCCAGCAGATAGTTGGGATTTTTCTTTTTGCGATTTTCGATTTCTTCACGCGGGGTGGCGAGCACACTGAAAAAATCCACATCTTCACCGATGTACTTGTAGTGCCATTTCCATTGATGACCGGTTACCTGGATATCGATGTCAGACTCAGTAGTGTCGTAGAGATCCTTCAATGTGATGGTCGACGGGATCGCAATGGCGATCAGAATCAGGAAAGGAATTGTCGTCCAGATAACCTCGACCAGGATGTTGCCATGAAACTGAGCGGCCTCATGACCTTTGGATTTACGGTGATGATAAATCGACCACAACATGACACCGAACACCACCACAGCAATAGCCAGGCAGATATAGAAAATGGTCATGTGGAGGTTGAATATAGATTGACTGGTGTCGGTGACACCAACGGGCATGTTGAATTCCAGCGCCCGGAGCGGGGCTGGTGGCAAAACAAGAGCGAGACATAACAGATGCAGCCTTCGGAACATAGCTCTCTCCTTGCATCGAGGTGAAGCCATCGTTGGCATTCACACTGCAAAAATAATTTGCTCTTCAATGCAGTATATGCCTTTTGCCGTAATTTACCAGCCCATTTCTGGAAAATTACGAAAATGACAATTAAAAAAGCCGCAATTTATGGCGCTGATCCCGGCCCAGGCGCTGCTTGAAAAGCAGATTTTCAAGTGGCTGGCAGGTATAATCGCCGGCTGATTTTTCTGAATTGCCGATAGCGTTTCTGATGTTTTACCAGTATCGGTTCCTGTATCGACGACGTTCGATGTCGTTGAGTTTTTGCAACAAGGTCCAAGCTCCTAGAATTTACTTTAAGTTCCTTAGCCACTTTTTTGATAAAGAACATGTCCTTGACAAGACCTTCACGGGCTTTTCTCCCACTTTTAGCAAATGTCGCTAAGTCCTTGTCATAAAAAGAGGATTTTGTTGATCCAGATGCTTGACTTCAACCATTTGCAATCCTATAGTGTCGACAAGTGGGGAAAAGTGGATCTTAGTGGATCGGTTCTTTCTGGGGGCGGCAAGTGTTTCGAGGCGTGGCAACATTCAATCTGGATGCTAAAGGGCGGATGGCGATACCAGCCAAGTTCCGCAAGCATCTTGACGTCTGTTGCGAAGGCCGTCTGGTTGTCACCATTGATCACTCTGACCACTGCCTACAGATGTATCCCCTGCCGGAATGGGAACAAGTCGAACAAAAATTGACTGCACTCCCCAGTTTGAATCCACAAGTCCGTCGTTTGAAAAGAATGCTGCTTGGTTATGCCACTGAATGTGAAATGGATGGTAACGGTCGTATCTTGCTACCGGCCAAGCTGCGTGAATTCGCCGGACTCGATAAGAGCATGGTGATGATCGGCCAAGGTAACAAGTTTGAACTCTGGAATGAGCAAACTTGGAATGAACTCATGGATGAATGTCTGGAAGAAGATTTTGACGAGATTTTACCGGCTGAATTAGAAAGCCTGTCGATATAGGGCGGAATTATGACTGAGATCTACTCGGAACATCTGCCAGTCTTGCTGGACGAGACCCTGGACGCCCTGTCTGTGAAAGCCGACGGTAAATACCTCGACGCCACCTTTGGCCGTGGTGGACACAGCCGTGCGATTCTGGCTCAACTATCTGAAGATGGACGCCTGCTGGGCTTGGATCGTGATCCCCAGGCTGTGGCGACTGGCAAACAGCTGGCAAATGAAGATCCCCGTTTTGCGGTTGAACACTGTGCTTTTTCGGAGCTTGCAGGTGCCGTGCACGCACGCCTGTGGCAGAACCAGATTGACGGTATTCTGATGGATATCGGTGTTTCTTCGCCACAGCTGGATGATGCCGAGCGCGGTTTCAGCTTTTATAAAGACGGACCGCTTGATATGCGGATGAATCCCGAAGCGGGCATCAGTGCTGCCGAATGGCTGGCAACAGCAGAAATGAATGATATTGCCCATGTGCTGAAAACCCTGGGTGAAGAGCGTTACAGCAAGCGTATAGCCCGTGCCATCGTCGACAGTCGTGATGACAAGCCCATTACCACCACCAAGCAACTGGCAGAACTGGTGGATAAAGCCAGTCCGTCACGGGAAAAACATAAACATCCGGCCACCCGCACTTTCCAGGCAATACGCATCTATATAAATAATGAGCTGGAAGAACTTCGTCAGGCACTGGAACAGGCACTGGATGTGCTCGCTGTCGGCGGTCGACTCGTCGTCATCAGCTTCCACTCGCTGGAAGACCGCATTGTGAAACGCTTTTTCCGGGATGAGGCCCGTGGCGATGATTTGCCTTCGGATTTCCCGATCACGGTTGATCAACTCAATCCTCGCTTAAAAATTATCGGCAAGGCAATCAAAGCTGGCGAAGCTGAGCTGGCTGTCAATCCGAGAGCACGCAGTGCGGTCATGCGTGTCGCGGAGAAGCTGGCATGAAGCTGAAGCAATATCTGGAACAAATCTATATTGATATGCCGTTGCTGGTGATGGTCATGCTGGTGATCATCTCGGCGGTCGGCGTGATTTATTCCAAGCATCTCAACCGCAATGAATTCATCCAGCTGCAGCAACTGGAAAAACAGCGTGATCTGCTCAATGAAGAATGGGGTCGGCTGCTGCTTGAGCAAAGTACCTGGGGCAGCCCCAGTCGTGTCGAGCAACAGGCCAGAACCCGCCTGAATATGATTGTGCCCAGCGCCGATATGACCGTGGTGATCAAGCGATGAGTGCGGCACGCGTTAGTCATCAGCAAGTCGGACTCTGGCGTCTGAACCTGGTCAGGGTGATGTTCGTCCTGTTCGTGCTGGGTTTGTGCTGGCGTCTGGCCGATATCCAGATCCTGAACCCGGAATTCCTGCGTAACCAGGGTGATGCCCGTCATTTGCGTCAGGTGCCGGTGGTGGCACATCGAGGCATGATCCTTGATCGTAGCGGTGAACCGCTGGCTATCAGTACGCCCGTTCATTCCATCTGGCTGAATCCGCAGGACGTACCCGCCGATCATCCCAAGCTGGTGAAACTGGCTGAAAAATTGAACCTGTCGGTCAGTACTGTACGTGACAAAATCAATGGCAATCGGTCGCGAGAGTTTCTCTATCTTAAACGTCGGGTCACGCCGGAACTGGCCCAAAGTGTTAAGGCGCTCGGGATTCATGGCGTCTACCTGCAACGCGAATACAAACGTTATTACCCGGCTGGTGAAGTCACTTCACATCTTCTTGGTTTCACCAATATTGATGATATCGGTCAGGAAGGCCTGGAACTCACTTATGATGCGGTGCTGACTGGTCGATCTGGACTGAAACGCATGGTGCGTGACAGTAAAGGTAACTTTGTTGAAGGCGGCGAATTGATTCGTCCAGCCAAGGCCGGGGAAAATATTCAACTCAGTATCGATCTGCGTTTACAGCATCTGGCTTTTCAGGCACTGAAAAATGCTGTGGAAGAACACAATGCCAAAGCCGGTACTGCCGTGGTGCTGGATATACAAAGTGGTGAAGTGCTGGCGATGGTCAATCAGCCTTCATTCAATCCGAATAACCGTGAAGGCCTCAAACCCAGTCATTACCGTAACCGTGCCGTGACCGATCTGTTTGAGCCAGGCTCTACCGTCAAACCGTTTACGGTTGCCAGCGGCATCAAGTCAGGCAAGTTTGATCTGAGCACCATTATCAATACCCATCCCGGCGTATTCCGCGTCAGCGGACATCCTATCCGCGATTTCCGTGACTATGGCGAAATTGACCTGGCAACACTGATACAGAAGTCGAGCAATATCGGCGCCACCAAGATTGCTCTGGAACTGGACCCTGAGGTCTTATGGCAGGATTTTGCCCGTTTCGGACTGGGAGAGGCGACCGGCGCCTATTTCCCGGGTGAAGTGATGGGCACCATGCCTGATCCGCAGTCCTGGCGGACACTGGATCGGGCAACCATGGCTTTCGGTTATGGTTTGTCAACGTCGGCCTTACAGCTAGCCAGAGCCTACAGTGTGCTGGCCAGTGGCGGCATCTTAAAGCCGGTTACCTTTGTCAAAAATGGTGAGATGCCAAAAGGGCGTCGTGTGTTTTCCGCCGGTCTGATGCATCAGGTACTGGCAATGATGGAAAAAGTGGTCGAGCCAGGCGGTACAGCAACCCGTGCTGCGGTGGCCAATTACCGGGTAGCAGGCAAAACCGGTACCGCGAAAAAATCAATCAGCGGCGGCTATGCCGACAAACGTTATCAATCCGTATTTGCAGGGATTATCCCGGCCAGCGCACCGCGTCTGGCCATGGTGGTCATGGTGGACGAACCCCGTGGTGAGGAATACTACGGCGGCGCAGTAGCAGCACCGGTGTTTGCTGAAGTCATGACCGGGGCCATGCGACTGCTCAATATCGCACCGGATGCATTACCGATGACGCAAATGCAGGTGGCCAACAAATGATCACATCAATCGTGAAAAAACA
>Ga0189284_100218_pt1 | contig 60255 bp, 53 predicted proteins | sample N32C7minimetaG_FD_130314 | JGI IMG/M metagenome (GOLD analysis project Ga0189284, IMG submission 130314) | Marine microbial communities from the Costa Rica Dome - N32 C7 mini metaG | ecosystem: Environmental > Aquatic > Marine > Oceanic > Photic zone | place: Costa Rica: the Eastern Pacific...
ACATCCTGGGGCTGGAGCAGGTCCCAAGGGTTTGGCTGTTCGCCAATTAAAGTGGTACGTGAGCTGGGTTCAGAACGTCGCGAGACAGTTTGGTCCCTATCTGCCGTGGGCGTCGATACTTGAAAGGAGTTGCCCCTAGTACGAGAGGACCGGGGTGAACATACCTCTGGTGTACCTGTCATCCTGCCAAGGGTGCCGCAGGGTAGCTATGTATGGACGGGATAACCGCTGAAAGCATCTAAGCGGGAAGCCTCCCTTAAGATTAGGTATCTTCGAACCGTCATAGACCATGACGTTGATAGGCCGGGTGTGGAAGCGCAGTAATGTGTGAAGCTAACCGGTCCTAATAGTTCTGATCGCGCTTGAGAGTTCGCACTGTCAATGACAGCCTTGCTGTCTGATGGAGGAATTCTAGCCAGATACGCCCTTTGCAATGCACCTTGAGTGCACATCGATTTAAACCCTGCTTTCGCTGGCTCCATTGCTTGGTGGTCATAGCGTCTGTGACCCACCCGATCCCATCTCGAACTCGGCCGTGAAACCAGATAGCGCCGATGGTACTGTGTCTTAAGGCACGGAAGAGTAGGTCGCCGCCAGGCATTGCAGCCAGCGATAGCGCGGGAAACCCATTCACTAGTCAAAGGGCTTGCCTCCGGGTAAGCCCTTTTGGCGTCTCTGGCGTTCGCGCTGTGATGCCCCCAATTGGTGCCGCGGGATGGAGCAGTCCGGTAGCTCGTCAGGCTCATAACCTGAAGGTCGTTGGTTCAAATCCAACTCCCGCAACCACCATCATCAACAACATTGGTAACGTTTACGCCCTCAGCTCGCTGTCGGGCGCGCTTGCTGCTGGGTTTGACGAAAAGGATGGAAGAATATGGACGCAAAAGATGCCTTGTTGACGGAGCGGTTTGATGATGCCCTTGCTTATGCGAGCCGAATTCATCGGTTGCATAAGCGGAAGGGTAGCGAAATTCCCTATGTTTCCCACCTGCTTGGGGTCGCTGCAATCGCGATCGAGAATGGCTGTGATGAGGATCAGGCTATCGCTGCATTGCTCCATGACGCCGTGGAGGATCAGGGGGGATTGAAACGGCTCGAGGATATTCGGCACCGCTTCGGGGACCGTGTCGCACGGATTGTCGAACATTGCACCGACAGCCACACCGAACCCAAACCGGCGTGGCGTGCACGAAAGGAAGCTTACATCGCCTCTCTGGATGCAAAGCCAGCGGATGCACTGGCGGTCAGCATTGCCGACAAAACGCATAACGCGAGTGCGATCAACACCGATATTCGCGCCGTTGGCGAAACGGTATGGGAACGGTTTACCGGAGGAAAAGAAGGCAGTCTCTGGTACTATCGCGCGCTTGCAGACACATTCGCCCTCTTGCTTCCCGGTCCGGCAAGTGACCGGTTCGAGCGCGAGGTGAGCGAAATGGAAGACTTGGCTGCAGCCCCCTAATCCAGTCCCCAATGCACAAGGTTCGGAGATTCCATGTTGCGCCTCAGCCGCTTCGGCACCAGCGCCACACGGGCATCCTTCCAACGCTGCGCCGCCGACCCGAAATCGGTCGCGATCTTTGCCGCATTGCTCGGGATGTCCTTGCCCCAATGCATCGAATAGGGAATGCCCCTGTCGCGCAAAGCTTCGCAAAACCCGCGTGCCGCATCGTCGCTGTCGGAGAATGGAAATTTCTTCATCAACCCGTCGACATTGATCACGGCATTGTTGTCGAAGCGCAGGAAACCCATCCCCGCCGGGCTCCGCTTGGCAAAGCGGATCGTGTAGACAAAGTGCGGATCGTACTCCCGCGCAATCTCAAAGCCCGCCTGCATGGCTTCACGCAGGCGCGCCCTGTCGACACAGATCGCGGCGTTGAAGGTTTCGATCCTGAGCGGCCCGATCTTGCGCGGCTTCCACTCCTCGGTAATCTGGCGCAGCGAAACTGGCGCACTTGAAGCTCCGCCGCCATTCGCCAGCGATTTGCGGAACGCAGCGAATACAAGTTTGGGTACATTGATGAGGCCCCCAACCCCAGCCGCCTCGGCCGCATCATCAGAACTTTCGCCTGTAAGAACACGGCGGTGCGCCGCATCAACATCATCATCGAGCGCCTGAGTCAGATAGTGCTGGGCATTGCCCGGCGATGCCGCCTTGTGCGCGGGCGCCGGTTCCGACCCGTCACGCCAGTAAACCGATTGCATGACATCTGCATCCGGTCCCGCATTCGGATCAAACGTAAGTTCGTAGAAGACCGGCGAGCCGTTTCCGATCGATCCAGTCGCGGCGGCGAAATTTCCAGCGGCGACATGATCCCACCAGCTGGGTGCAAGTGGCACACAGGCCTTGGCCCAGGAAAGAGTGAAACGGGGGACGACCTCAAGCAAGACCACGTTGAGGTATCCGAGCCCCCCGAGATGGACGATGATATCCTTGAACCGATGATCATGCCCGCGCCCGCCCAATTGCGCTGCAAAGCTAGGTGAGAGCACCGGATTGGCCGGATCCTCAATCCAGTGCGTATGATCCGTCCCGGCAACGAAAAGCATGCCCCGCACATGGGTTTCCAGCCCTGCTTCGTTGAAGAACGAACCATGGGTCCCGGTCGCGATTGCGCCTGCAAGCGATTGGCCCTTGTGTGACCCGGCAGTCATCAGCGACAGGCCTTTCGCATCCAGCGCGTCCATCAGGGCCGAAAGCTTCGTCCCGCCCGCCGCCAGCACAAAGCGCGAAGCATTGTTCGTGTGCTCCGGCCGGAGCATTTCCGGCTTCAGGAACCAGACGGCGCCGTCCTTGTCCGTGTCAATCACGATCGCGCGATTGGGAAACAGATCCGCCTGCGACCAGGTGGAGCCGAGAATTGCGACGCGACGGGACCGTCTTCCCAGACCGTCGAACAATTGGCCGAGTGCGGCATTCCTGTTGCGAATGTCGGTTAGCGGATCAGTGGGAATGCGCGCCTTGATGTTGCAGATTTCCCTCGCATCGCGCCAGCGCGTGCGGTGTTCATCCTGCCAGCGTTTGCCGTGTTCCCATTCAATATCGATCATCGCGCCCCTCCCTCGCAGCGGCAGTTACCTGCCCGCAGGCGCCAGATTGTTGATTTTTCGATATTTTGCAAAGCCGAAATGCACTTTTGGCCTTGCTGCTGGCTTTAACAGCGGCACCGCAGCGGCGAGGCGCCTCAGCTTTCCCGGACTTTCGCGAGGAAGCGATCCACCTGCGTTCTCAGCGTGCTGGCCTGCTGTTCGAGCGCAGTGGAACTGTCGAGCACCTGGCTCGCGGCGGTGCCTGTCGAGATCGACAATTCGCGCACTTCCTTGATCGTACTCGCCACTTGCTCGGTTCCTCGTGCGGCAAGGTCGATGCTTCGGGCGAGGTCTTGCCCGGCCACCGACTGCTGATCCACCGCACTGGCAATGGATACCGCAGTGCTTTCGAGCTGCTGCACTTCGGCTGCGATCGAGCGCAATGCGCTCACGCTTGCCCCGGTTGTATCCTGCATGGTGCGGATCTGTTCGGCAACTTGCTCGGTCGCCCGGCTCGTCTGCATTGCGAGTTCCTTGACCTCGCTCGCTACCACAGCGAAGCCGCGCCCGGCTTCCCCGCCGCGTGCTGCCTCGATCGAGGCGTTGAGTGCCAGCAGGTTGGTGCGCTGTGCGATCGTCTGGATCAGCTCGACGATCTGGCCGACCTGCTGTGCAGAATCGGCGAGGGCGGTGATGGTTGCGTCGGCTTCATTGGCGGAAAGGGTCGCCTTGCGTGCCAGCTCGGCCGATGAAGCCGCCTGCCGGCTGATCTCTCCGATCGACATCGCGAATTCGTCCGAGGCGGCGGCGGCTGCTGTCGCTCCGGAATTCGCTTCCTCCATCGAGACTGCGACTTCCGAGGTCCGATTGCTCGATTGTTCGGCGGTAGCAGCCATCATCGTGGCGGTTGCCTGAAGCTGGCTCGACGCGCTCGCCACGCCGCTCACGACATCGCCCACGGTCCGTTCGAATTGATCGGCGATGTTGCGAAGGGCGCGCTCGCGTTCCAGCCGCGATTCCTCTTCGACAAGGCGCAGGCGCGTCTTTTCCTCAAGCTCGCTCTCTGCCCGGCGTGCTCTTTCCTTGTAGAGTTTCTCAAATTGCACCCCGGCGCGGCGCATGCGTTCGGTCACGTCAGCCAATTGGCCGTATTCGTCGTTACGATCCCGGTGCGGAACAACGATATTGTGTTGACCGGCGCAAATGCGGCCAAGGCAATCAATGAGTTGCTGCGAAGTGCCGATCACATCCTTGCGGATCGCCCTGAACAGGAATCCTGTCAAAACCATGCTGGCGACTACCAAGCCGACCAGAATGTAGCGCAAGGTATCGATCGATGCCGCAGCGCTGGAAAGACTTTCCTTGCTACCTGTGCCGACAGAGGCACTGATGATGCCAAGACTGATGAAAGTCGTCGCGACCGTGATCCCCACGATGGCAAAGGGTGCGCCAACCGTCAGCAGCACTTTCTGATTGGTGCTGCGCTGCCGAAACCAATTGGTCACCGCATCCGGCTTGTCCTCATACACGAATGCGTCATCGGCCACTTCGCGGTATTCCGGCTCGATCTCAAACTCGAAACCGGGTTCCAGCTTGTCATGCTTGCTCATGCTGCCTGTCCACCTGATTGTTCGCACCGCTCGGCACATTGCTGTGCGATCAGCGTGTCGATCTGCTGTGCCGGCATGGCCTTGTAATAAAGCCAGCCCTGAATCTGGTCACATCCGGCGAGCCGGACCATGTCGGCTTGCTCAATGGTTTCCACCCCTTCGGCCGTCACGCCCATCTTGAGCGCGCGGGCAACGGCGATGCTTGAAAGCATCATGGCGCGGCTGCCGTCGTCCTCGCCTGCCTGCACCACAAGGCTGCGATCAAGTTTCAGCTTTTCGAAGCGGAACTGGCGCAGGAAGCCGATCGAGGCGTAGCCGGTACCGAAATCATCGAGCGAAATGCGCACGCCGAATTTGCGGATCACATCCAAAGCCCGTTCAGCCACCACCGGGTCCAGGACCAGACAGGTTTCGGTCACTTCCAGTTCGAGCAGATGCGGAGGGAAGCCGGTTTCTTCGAGTATCTCGCCCAGCTTGATGGGGAATTCCGGGTTGCGCAGCTGGGCGGCGGAAATGTTCACGGAAAGCGTGATGCCATCCCAGCGCAGGGCATTGGTCACCGCCTCGCGCAGCACCCACAAGCCGATCGGATTGATGATGCCTGACTGTTCGGCAACAGGAATGAAAATGTTCGGCCCGATCTTCTTGCCATCCCGGCGTTCCCAACGCAGCAGCGCCTCGACTGCGACAATCCCGCCCTTGGCCGCATCGACGAGCGGCTGGTAGGCGAGCGAGAATTCCCCGTTGGCAAGCCCGGCACGCAGTTCGTCTTCAAGCTCGCGCACGGCTTCGCGGCGCTGGTCGAATGTCTGGTTGAACCAGGTGCAGCGCATTTTCCCGCCGCGCTTGGACATTTCCATCGCTACATCCGAACGGCGCAGCAGCTCCGAGGATGGCAGGCGATCCTCAATTGTGCTGCGGGCAAGGCCGATGCTGGCGCCCACCGCGATCTGCCGATGGCCCAGCGGAACCGGAGCCTGCAATTTTTCGAGCAGGGTGCGGCACATGCCTTCGAGGATGGTGCCCGCAACCTTTCCGTGAGTGACAGCGCAGAACTCATCCCCGCCCAGACGATAACACTGCGCTTCATCGCCAAAAACTTCGCGCATTTCCTGCGCGCATTGCCGGATCAACTGATCGCCAACGGCATGGCCATAGTGATCGTTGATCTGCTTGAAACTGTCGAGGTCGATCAGCGCAATGGCGACCTCTTCGGCGCTTTGCGAATGACGATCGATGTCGGCGTGCAGGGCGCGGCGATTGGGAAGCTGGCTGAGCGGATCCATCACGCCGAGCGTTTCCAACTCGCGGACATTGGCAAAGCCGCTGCGGCTCAACAGGAATATCGTCGCCGCATAAATCAATGCTCCGGCGATCAGCAGTCCTTCCGGGGCGGCAAATTCCAGAATGTCGCTCGCCAACACCACGAGTGTGATGAGCGCGAACACCAGTGAAACGGTGGCGAGAGGAACCAGCACCAGCCCGATCGGTGTCAGGCGCATGGGTTTTCTCGGTTCGGGCACCATGGTTCCTTCGGTTGCGCAATTGAGGAGGTCTGCGAAGGAGCAATTCCTAAACGGCAACGGCTAATGAAGGGTAAAATCCGCTAGTCCTAAAGCAGGAAACGGGGCGGTATTTGTTAAGCCTACCGTGCCGTCATTGCGTTCACAGGCTCGGTTGCCTCGCGCAGTTCATAAATGCTCATGCGTTTTGGCGAGGGCGTAAAATCACGGGTCTGGCCGATAACGGTCTCTCCGGCGCCAAGCATCAGGAAGCCGTCCCGCGCGAGCGCGGCTGACAGCCGTCGGAACGCGGTCTCGCGATTTTCCCTTTCGAAATAGAGCAGTACGTTACGGCACAGGACGAGGTCGAAACGCTGCCGACCGGGCGGTTCTGTTAGGATATTGTGCTGCTGGAAGCGGGTGATCCCGCGAACATGATCGCGGATCTGCCAGCCGTCGGGCGTCTCGTCGAAATGACGCAGCATCTGCGCAACGCCCAATCCGCGCTGGACCTCGAACTGGCTGTAGAGCCCGGTGCGTGCGGCGCGGATCGCCCGATGCGAGACATCGGTGCCGAGGATGTCGATTGTCCAGCCAGCCCAGCGATCCTTCTGGTCTTCGAACAGCATGGCAAGGCTGTGCACTTCCTGACCGGTGGAGCATCCCGCGCACCAGATCGAAATGCGCTTTGTATGCTCGCGACGACGTGCCAGTTCGGGGAGGATGTCTTCCGGGATCTGGTCGAAGGCAGGTTTGTCGCGAAAGAAGTAGGTTTCGTTGTTGAGCAGCGCCTCGACAACTTCGGTCGCTAGATCGTGATCGCTCGCGCGGCGGCGCGGTTCGTCCAGCAGGCAGACGAGCTGATCGACATTGCTGATCCCGTGTTCGCGAAAGATGCCGGCAAGAGCAGTCGGCACGCGCCAGCGGCGGCTTTCGGTCAGGTGCTGACCGGTGCGCGCGGCCAGCAGATCGGCGATGATCTGGTAGGAGGCCTGGCTCACTTCCATCGACGCGCCTACGCCCGGACAGCCGCGGCGCCTGCGCAATGCGCGGACGAAAATTCGGCCATGATCGCCTCACCGAGCGTTTGCGGCGCAGCGATCATGCTCGTCAGCCCTGCCTTGGCGACGGCACCGGGCATTCCCCAGACGGCGCTGGTATCGGCGTCTTGTGCCCAAATTGCGCCTCCGGCTTCAACCAGAAGCTGTGCCCCTTGCAATCCGTCACGTCCCATGCCCGAAAGGATCACGGCAAGGGCACGGCCTTCATATGTGGTCGCTAGGCTGGCCAGCATGGGATCGACCGAAGGCAGGCATCCGCTAGCCGCCCTTTCGCTGACAACCCGTGTGACCACCCTGTCGCCCACGCGCCGTACCGTCATGTGTCCTTCGCCGCTGGCAATCACGATTTCCCCTTGGCGGATCTCGGTGCCTTCGGCGGCGATGCGGGTCGGCCTGCCGCTTGCGACTTCAATCTGGCGAGCGAAAACAGGAATGAAGGAGGCGGGAAGATGCTGGGTGATCAGGATCGGCAGGTCGAGAGCCGGTGTCAGCGCCCGAAGCATCACGTTCAGGGCGTGAATGCCCCCGGTCGATGCCCCTATGGCGAGAATTTCAGGCCGCTTCGAGCGTCGCTGGCTGGTGCGAATCCCGACCGGCTCACGTGTGCTCGCGGCATTGGTCTGATCACTTGCGGTATCGGGGATCGAGGTCCCGAGAGCGCGGATCTTGCCGAGCAGCTGGCTGCGGTAATCCTCGTTGAAGCCGCCTGGCCGGGGCTTCAGCATGGTGTCAGCGGCGCCCAGTGAAAGCGCCTCCACCGTGGCATGTGCGCCGTCTTCGGTGAGCGAGGATACCACCATCACCTGCGCATCAGGTGCCGCGGCAAGGATGTCCGGCAATGCGACCAGGCCACCCATCCCCGGCATTTCCAGATCGAGCAGGATTACATCGACGGCGGCGTTCTTCAGCTGCGCGATGCCGCGCTCGGCGCTGGAGGCGGTGTCCGCCACCACCATTCCCGGATCGCTTTCGACCATCCTTTTCAGGACAGTGCGCACGGTCAGCGAGTCGTCGATCAACATCACCCGGATCGGATCGGCGGCTGGCGCCGCGTTTGCGCCTTCCGAAACCGGCGACGGCCTTCTCAGCAGCCGGGAGTGATGATCGCCTTGTGGGCTCACGCGAAGCCGACCAATTGCAGTTTGATCTGAAGCGTTTCGTGATCGAACGGCTTCATCACATATTCGTCCGCGCCCGCACTGATCGCTTCGCGGATATGCGCAACGTCATTTTCGGTGGTGCAGAACACAACCTTGGGCTTGTCACCGCCGGGGCGCTGACGCAGCTGGGTGATGAATTCGATGCCTGTCATTACCGGCATGTTCCAGTCGAGCAGCACGACGTCGGGCATCGACGCCATGCAGGCATCCAGCCCTTCCTTCCCATTCTCGGCCTCGCCCACGGCAAAGCCGAGCGTTTCGAGAATGTGTCGCGATACCTTGCGGATCACTCGGGAATCATCGACGATCAGACACGTTTTCATTAGCCACCCTTCGATCTTGCCCGATGCGACATGGCACCGGACAGGTCGGTCTCTTCAACGGTACAATCGGCAGCGTTACCCGCAGAAGGTAAGTTTTGGATTAAGCCGCAGCTCCGATTGGATCTGGTCCTGCGATCAAGGCCGCGACGTCGATCAGCAGCGCCGGCCCCACGCGCGTTTCGATCAGCCCTGTCGCCACGCGCGACCATTCCGGGCCAAAGCCGCCCGGAATTTCCTCCGGCTGGCCCATGCCCGATGTGATGTCCTCGATCGCATCGATCAGCAATGCATAGGAGTATCCCGAGATGCTGACGACAATCGCACGGTTGTCGGTCGCCCAGTGATCCGGGTCGAAACCGAGCGCACGGCGGCAATCGATGACGGTCAGCGCCTGGCTTCGCATGGCCGTGATCCCGGCGATGAAATCCGGTGCCCGCGGGATCGGAGTAACTGCGGCGATCTCGATCACCGATTGCACATCATGCGCATGCAAGGCGCACCGGCGTCCGGCAATCTGGGCCATGACAAGCAGATCGTCCATTATCGCGCTCCCATCGTCTTGCGCGCCTGCCTGAGCGCCCGGATCAGTCCATCGCGATCATAACGATAGATGGTTTCAGCGGCATCGGGGGCTTCCGGAGCATCGCGCAGCCGGATCACGGGTGATCGGAACTCGACATCAAGCGCGGCTGCGGCTTCGTATTCATCGTCGAACCAGATCGCCACATCTTCGTGGTTGTCGGCATCTGAAGCGACTTTGTACCCCGCGGATGCAACCAGCGGAGCGAGTATGCTTCTGGCCCAATCGCTGTCGGGCAAACGGCACACCGGCTTGGCTGCCGCTTCGGCTGGCTTGCTGTGCCGTGCGAAGAGTTCATGGCCGTCCAGCAGGGCGACAGTCTGCCCGTCCACCAGCGTGACGGCTTCGACCAGTGGATCGTTCGGTTCGGGTTCCAGCGCGCCTTCGAGCAGGGCCGCGTCATCCACTTCGCGCACCGCATGAAGCAGCTCGCACGCACCATCGGTGAGACGCAGGAGCCGGATTTTCTCCGCCGGAACGGGGCCATCGGGCAATCCGACCACCGGCAGGATTTCGCCTTCGATCACTGCGCGCGAGGTGGAGCCGGACAGGTCGAGGGCGCTGGCAGGTGCGGTCTCAATCCGCTGCACAAGTTCAAGCCGGATCGCGCAGCGGCGACCGTCGAAATGGGTGAAGAGCATGGCGCGCTGCACTTCGGCGGCTGCGCTCTCGTCATCTTCTTCAAAGGCGCGCAGCACGCGGCTTTTGGCATCGGAAACAAGATCGTGGGTGGCTGCGATATTGGTCACATCGAGCAAGAGCACCGGTCGGCCATCATCGAGCAGGCTCGAACCGGCGTAGAGCCCGGTGCGCATCACGGCCGGAGCAAGCGGCTTGACCACGATATCGCCATGCGAATGGATGCGATCGACCGCCAGCGCGAACAGATCACCGCTGGCGAGACGCAGCATCACCATGATGTGCTGCCCGTCGGCAAGATCACCCGTGGGCAGGCCCAGCACGTCAGTCAGCATCAGGCACGGCACGCGCACACCGCGGAAAGTGACAAGCGCGGTTTCGCCAACGCGGGTGAAGTCCAGAGCCTTGGCCGATGCGTGGATGATTTCCTCGACATAGCTTTGCGGGATGGCAAAGCGTTGATCGGAAACTTCCACCGTCAGTCCGGCAATGATGCTGAGCGTAAGCGGGATTTGCAGCGTGAACAGCGTGCCCACGTGATTGCTGCTGGATACCTTGATGCTGCCGCCGACCCGCTCCAGATTTTCGCGCACCACATCCAGACCGACGCCGCGGCCCGAGACGTTGCTGACGGTTTCGGCAGTCGAAAATCCGGGTTGGAAAATCAGCTGCAAGATCGCCTCGCGGCTCATTTGTGCTCGTTGATCAGCCGTGATCAGGCCTGTCGAGATCGCCTTTGCGGCAATTCTTTCCTCGTCCAGCCCGCGCCCGTCATCGCTGATCACGATCGAAATCGTATTGCCCGATTGCCGCGCGGCAATCGACAGCATGCCGATCTCGCGCTTGCCATTGGCAAGCCTTTCGCCGGGCTTTTCGATCCCGTGATCGATCGCATTGCGAATGATGTGGGTGATCGGGTCGCGGATCGTTTCGATCATTTCGCGATCGAGTTCGACATCGCCGCCTTCGAGATCGACCATCACCTGCTTGCCAAGCTCGCTCGACAGATCGCGAACCAGGCGGGGTACGGCGCTGAACAGCGTTTCGATGCGCTGCATCCGCATCCGCGTGATCGCGTCGCGAACATCGGCAAGGATTGTCGTGAGCCGTTCGAACGGGCCGTCGATTGTCGGCTGGGTCCCGGCCTGACGCAAGCGGTGAGCCAGATCGTTGCGGGCCAGCACCATGTCGGAAACCCCGCTCATCACCCGGTCGAGCAAGTCGACGGGGAGCCGGATTGATCGCTGGGCGGCAACAGGTTCGGCGCGTTTCGCGAGCGTCGTTTCGCCGGTTTCGGGGTTGAAGTCATCCAGCAGCGCGCTGGCGGGGGCATGCGGCAAGGCGGGCGCTTCGGCGCCCGGCTGCAAGGCGGCGATCAGTTCATCATCGCCACCCTCGGGAAATTGCTCGCCTGCCTCGATCGCATCCACCATGGCGACAATCCGGTCGATGATGGCGAGAACCACGCTGACGAGGGCGCTGTCCGGTTCGCGTCGTCCTGCCCGGCAATCGGCAAGCGCGTCTTCGGCTGCATGGCTAAGCGCGGCCAGGCGTGGAAAATCGAAGAAGCCGCAATTGCCCTTAACCGTGTGGACAAAGCGGAAAATGGTGTCGAGCCGCGCGCGATCCGCCGGATCAGCTTCCCAGGCGACGATTTCGCCCGTGCTTGCTTCCAGCATTTCGCGTGTCTCTGCGACGAAATCCGCCAGCAGGTCATCCATGACGCCTGTGCCCCTTCTTGCGTGAGGTTCACCTATGGCGACAGATGGTTAACGAAGGCCTAGCGCGCCCTATCTCGCATGGCGCAGTTTGATGGCGTAGGTTACCAGCAGAATGCCGGTGACGGCTCCGAACAGATTGGCGGCGAGTTCCGCCGAATAGATCGCGGCGCTGCCCCAGCTGCCAACCAGCAGCCAGGCAAAGGGCAGCATCACCAGAAATACCCGCAGAGCGGATTGGGTCAGCGCGAGTGAAGCTTTGTCGACCGCGTTCAATATCCCGTTGGCGACGATCAGGATTCCGAAGCCTGCATAGCCCCACGCCGCGATGCTGAGATACAGCGCGAATTCGCTCGCGACGTCGGCATCCTCGGTAAACAGGAAGGCCAGGAATTCGCCGCCAGATACCATCGCCAGTGCAATGCAGAGGCCCCAGACGATGCAGAAGCCGAAAGCCCAAAGCGCCGCTTCGCGCGCCCGGTCGAATTCGCGCGCGCCCCAATTCTGTCCGACGATCGCGCCGATCGAGCCGGACAGCGCCAGCAGCGGCACTGTGGCAAAACTTTGCAGTCGTCCGGCGGCTCCGAACCCAGCAACGGCCGCCTCGCCTTCGAGCGCCACAAGCGCAGTCAGGATCGACAGGCCGACAGGGTTGATCGCATTCGAACAAGCTGCAGGGCCGGTCACCCGCAGGATTGAAACCGCTGGATCGATCGGGCTGCAATCGCGCAGCAGACCAAAATCGAGCGGGATCTCCGCCCGGCGCATCAACACCATCGCCATGATCGCACCGAACGCCCACCCGATGACGGTCGCATAGGCCGCGCCGACGATGCCCAATCCTTCGAATCCGAAAGCGCCCGTAATCAGCAGCGGATCGAGCACCCAGTTGGCTGTTGCATAGGTTATGCTGACAAGGCTGGTCTTGCGCGCTTCGCCCTGTCCGCGCAGCACCCCGTTGAAGCCCATGATCGCCAGGATCAGCGGAAAGCCCAGGGCAAAGGGCTGCATATAGGTGCGGATCAACGGCAGCAGGTGATCGGGGGCGTTCATCAGCCGGAACAACGGATCGTGCAGCGTGAACAATGCCAGCGCCATGATCGCGCCAACCAGCACTGCGAAAACGATGCCGAAATTTGCCCGGCGGGCGGCGCGTTCGGGGTCTTCCTCACCCAGCGCACGGGCGACAACGGAATTGATGCCCACCATCACCCCCACGCCGAGCGAAGTCAGCGCCACGGAGATCGGAAAGATGAAGGAGATCGCCGCCAGCGCATCGCTGCCCAGCTGGCCGATGAAATAGGCATCCACCAATCCGATCGACATGATCGCGGCGACCCCGATGACCGCGGGCAGGGTCTGCCCGATCAGATGCCCAGTGATGCTGCCCTGCGTCAGCTTGGCGCTTGCTGATTTGATAGGTGAGGAAGATTGCTGGTTCATCGAGACTGCGCGGGTAGCCGCAGCCCGGCGGCAAGGCAAAGCGAAATGCTTGTGCAGCCCCCGCGTGCCATGCGATAGGCAGAGACAAGAATTTCAGGAAGGAGAGGGATTCCTCATGGCAACCCAGCTTAAGCCCGACAGCAGCCTCGAAGGTAAGGTCAGCAAGGAAGAATGGCAGGCCCGGCTCGATCTCGCCGCTTGCTATCGCATTTTTGACCACCTCGGCTGGTCGGAATCGATCTACAACCACATTTCCGTCGCGGTTCCGGGTGAGAAGGATACTTTCCTGATCAACCCGTTTGGCCTGCTTTACGATGAAGTGACCGCTTCGAACCTCGTCAAGATCGACGTCGAAGGCAACAATGTCGGCGGTTCGCCCTATATGGTGAACAAGGCCGGCTTCACCCAGCACGCCTATTTCCACAAGCATCTGGGCGACCGCGCGAATGCGATCTGCCACGTCCACACCACGGCGACGATGGCCGTTGCCAGCCACAAGGACGGCCTGCTGCCGACCAATTTCTATGCCTGCAATTTCCAGAACCAGATCGGCTACCACGATTTCGAAGGCGTGACCGTGCGTCCCGAAGAGGGTGAGCGGCTGGTGCGCAATCTCGGCAACCATTCGATCCTCATGCTGCGCAACCACGGCCCGGTGGTGATGGACCGCACGATTCCGGGCATGTTCGTCAAGATGTGGGCGCTGCAACGCGCTTGCGAAATCCAGGTCGCGACCCTGTCGCAGGGTGCGGCCAACATCGTCCCGCAGGAAGTCGTCGATGTGCACCAGCGCGATCTTTCGGTGATGTCCGGGCAGGGCGGTTCCGGCCTGTTCGATTTCGAGGCGTGGAAGCGCCGGATTGACCGGATCGACAGCAGCTGGCGCAACTGAGCCGGCTCGCCAGACAGCTAGGATAGCGCAATGCCGCGCATGACGATCAACGATCGGCCGGTCGAGTTCGATCTCGACCCCCAGATGCCGCTGCTCTACGCGCTGCGTGAGGCGGCGAACCTTACCGGGACAAAGAGCTGCGGCGGCGGCGATTGCGTCGGCGCGTGCATGGTGATCGTCGATGGCACGGCCTTGCGATCCTGCCGCATCACTCTGGCCGAGGCGGAAGGGCGCCTGATCACCACGATCGAAGGGCTTTCGCGCGATCGCTCGCACCCGATGCAGCAGGCGATGGTAGCCGAACAGGCGATCCAGTGCGGCTATTGCACTCCCGGTATCGTGATCGCCGGTGCCGCCTTGCTGGATCGCAATTCCGCTCCGACCCGTGCCGAGATCGAGGACGCGCTACAAAACCTTTGTCGCTGCGGCGTCTATCCGCGCTTGGTGCGGGCGGTGCAGCGGGCCGGCCGGGTAATCCAGCGGCGCGAAAGCATCAGCGCCGCGCCCGCTCCTGGTATCGAGGCGGCAGACGCGGCGCAGCGTGTTCCCGCGCTGAGGGCTGTCCCGGAGCCTTCCGACTCCGGGGACTGACGTTCCTCAGAAACGTCCCGTAATCGTGAACCGCGCGTTGAGCGGCGGCGCCACTGTCAACTCATTGGCAGAGTGGGCGTTGGGGAAATACAGTTCGTCAAACAGGTTTTCGACATTGACCTGCAAACGCAGGTTCTCGTTCACGCCGTAGAACACCGCCATATCGACCCGCGCATAGGACGGCAGCGTCGCCGTATTGCCGTTGTCGGCAAAGCTTTCGTCCTGCGCCGTAAGGCCAAGCCCGAAACCAAGCTGATCGGTCGCCTGGAAGTTGTTCCAGATCGAGAACATGTTCTCAGGCAGTTCGCGCAGGCGCCGCCCGGTCGGGCCGGTACGGCTTTGCTGTTCGCCGTCGAGATAGGAATAGCCGGCCGAAAGGAACCACCAATCGGTGACCTGCCCCTGCAACTGGGCTTCGAAGCCGCGGATCTTCGAATCGATGACATCAAGCGTGCCCGGATTGTTGTCCGCAACTTGCGGTGATGATTGCTCGATCTGGAATACCGCACCCGTCAGCGCGAGGCCGGGGCGGATGTCCCACTTCACCCCGGCTTCGAGATTGGAGAAGGTATCCGGCTCCAGTGCGTCAGCCGGTGGGTTGATATCGGCAAACTGATCGCCCGAACGCGGCAGGAAGGTTTCCGAATAGCTGGTGTAAATCGAAAGGTTCTGCTGCGGCTTCAGGATCAGGCCGAGCCGAGGGGTGATCTCCTCGTCCTTTCGGGTGCGAACCGCTCCAGTGCGATTGTCGAGCACGGTGATTTCGAAACTGTCGAACCGCGCGCCCAGCACCACCCGGATCCATTCCGCCAGCTTGATCTCGTCCTGGATGTAAGCCGAAACTACCGTCAGATCGGCTTCGGTGTCGTCATTGAGCGCGGTGAACGGGCCGCGGGTTGTACGTCCGTCTGCCGTCGTGCCGACGCCTCCGCGCAGGGGCAGCGGGCGAACTGCCGGGAAGAATTCGACATCGGTGCGGCGGCCATCGAGCACTGCCGTGTCGAACACCGGGTTGAAGCGATCATTGTTGTTGCTTGTGTCGATGAACTCGCCACCCACGATCAGCGTATGCTCGATCCCGCCAGTCGCGAATTCACCGATCAGATTTCCTGAAAGCACGAGATTCTGGCGCTGCGTCGTGTCGATATAGCCATCCATCGCCACAACATTGGTGGCGGGGTTGTAGCCGACTGGGAAATAGTTGGAGTAAACCTTGTCGTAGTCACCCCACGAAGCGGTGAGATTGCCCTTCAGATTGTCCGAGAACACATGTTGCAGCGTGCCGCGCAGGACATGGGCCTGGAAGGTGGTGTAGTTTTCTTCCGGGTCGCCGAAGGTAATGTCCTTTAGGCCACGAACCGGATCGCCGTTGTCATCGGTGGGGATGCCGCGATCGATGAAGCGTTCGTGATCGATATATTCATAGGCGAGATCGATGGTGGTGCGATCACCCAATTGTGCGCGGAAGGTGGGGTTGATGGCGAATTGATCACCGTCGAAGAAATCGCGGTGATTGTTGAGATTCTCATAGGCTGCGTTGATCCGCAGCGCCGAGTTCTCACCCGTGGCGAGGTTGACGTCCGCCCAGATGTCGAAGGCGCCGAAAGTGTCGACCGAGGTGCGGAAGCCGGTGAAATTCTCGCCGATGACACCCTTCTTGGTCACGCGATTGAGGATGCCGCCGGTTCCGCCGCGTCCGAACAGCAGGGCGTTGGGGCCCCGCAGGATTTCCACCTGCTCAAGATTGTAGAGACCGCGATAATATTCGACGTCATCCCGTACCCCGTCGACGAAGAAGTCGGCGGTGGACCGGACGCCCCGGAACACCACGGCATCGCGGTGTCCTTCGCCCTGCGAACTGGTGACACCGGGGGTGTAAAGCACGATGTCCCCGATTGAATCGAAGCCCTGCTGGATGATCTGATCGGCGGTGGTGATGCTGAGCGATTGCGGGACGTCGATGATCGGGGTCGGCGTCTTCAGCGCATTCATTTCGTTGGAATAGAGGACATCGCCGGTGACGACGATATTCGGTCCGCGATCGGCTGAATCCTCGGCAGAACTTTCCGCAGCGACGCCGCTACCTGCTTCGGTGGTTTCCGCGAGCGCGGGGAACGCCATTGCTGCGCAGCCGAGCAAGAGAGCGGTGCGGGCGAGTCGATAGGTCATCGGTTGTTTTGCAATCATGGAGGGGGCGCTATTGCAACCTATTCGCAAGTGCAAGGATGTTTTTGAGAATAATTCGCATTTCAAGCTTGTGTGGCAATTCTGCCGAGCCTTACCCTGCGCAGGCTGCTCCTGCTTGATCGACGGTGCGGCTTGCGGCAGGGCGCACGCAAATCGAAACGGAGACACAAGAGATGAAGGCAACCATCTGGCACAATCCCAAATGCGGTACTTCGCGAAAGACGCTGGCGATCCTTGAAAACCTTTCGAAGGTCGATCTGACGGTGGTGGAATACCTCAAGGACCCGCCTTCGCGCGAAAAGCTCGCGCAATTGTTCGCTGACGCCGGAATGACCCCGGTTGAAGGGTTGCGTCTGCGTGGCACCGATGCGGAGGAGCGTGGCCTGCCGCAAGCCGATGCAGACACGATCCTTGATGCGATGGTCGCCGATCCGATCCTGATCAACCGCCCGCTGGTGGAAACGGAAAAGGGTGTGGCGCTGTGCCGCCCGCAGGATGAAGTGTTGAAACTTCTGTAGCCGCGTCAGTTCCGGTCGCGGGTCAGATCGCGGTCGGCCTGCAAGGCGAACCAGCCGTGGCCGAGCACGATCAGGCATAGAGCGACGATCAGCCCGAAACCGAGCCAGTCGGAATGGCCATACAGCCATACGCCCAGTGCCGGAGCGTAGATGTAGCTCGCCCCTGCTAGCGACGCGACGATGCCCGATGCCTGACCCTGCTCCGCGCGGGTAACCGCGAGCGACGTGCCCGCCGTGGTCCCGGGCCGGAACAGGCCAAAGCCGAGCGATGCGATGGCGTATCCCAGCGCGATCATGTGCAGGTCGCCCGCCACCCCAAGCAATATCGTCCCGACAGCCGCCGTTGTTATGCCCCATAGCGTCGCGGCGCGCGGCCCGAGGTCGAAGCGCGGGATCAGGCCCCATTGCGCAACCAGCGTGGCAAGCGCACCGGCCATCAATACGAGCCCGACCGGCCCCGCACCAAGTTCGGGTGTCGCCCTCAGGCCCAGCCGGTCGAGCACCAGAAAGCCCGAAATTCCCAATACCATCGCTTGCGCATGGCCGCCAAAGAACCCGGCGATGATCCAGGGGCGCAGGCGCATGTCACGCCAGCCAAGACGGGGTGGCTCCTCGCCTTCCTCTGGCTCTAGCGAAGCTTGCGGATCGCTCGGCGCACCCGAACCGCTCGAATAGGGTGCGGCCAGCCCGCGTGCCGCAAATTGCGGTTCGTCATTGGGCAGGCGCCAGCGCAACAGCAGCACTGCCGCAAGCCCGATCGCGGCAAAGCAGATGAACGGCCCCGTCAGCCCCAGCCCGAGGAGGGGCAGCACCATCAAAGGCGCCAGTGCCGGACCGATAACCGTGCCGAGCCCGAAGCTGGAAGCGATCAACGACAGCGCCTGCGTGCGCTGGCTGCGCGGCGTGCGCGACGCGACATAGGCCTGCACTGCCGGGGGCGCTGCGCTTCCGAAACCGCCATAAAGGCTGCGCGCCGCGGCAAATGCGATCAGCGCCCACAGCGCGGAAAGCCAGCCCGAAAGTCCCGCATAGAGCGCAAGTCCGCAAAGCAGCATCGATACGATGAAGCCGGTCAGACCCACCGCCATCATCGCCTTGCGTCCGCGCTTGTCCGAACGCCGCGCCCAGATCGGAGCGCACACCACCCACAGCAGCGCAGACCAGCTGTAGGCAAGGCTGATCCAGACGTCGTCTACCTGCAGCGCGGTGCCGATTGACGGCATCACCGATTGCATCGCGGTGTTGCCTGCCGCTGTCACCAGCATGACCGTGAACAGCAACGCCATGCGCCCGCCCGAAATCGGATTGGCGGCGATGCTTTTCTTATCAGGCGGGGCGTCGGCTTCGGCCATCAACAATGGCGCTAGGCCAGAGTGTCCGTGCTTTCAATCGGCGATATGACGCAGGCCCTTCAATCGAAGGTTTCGATATCCACCTTGGATGCGCCTGGAGCAAGCTGGCGGTGGATTGCGGCCACCACGCACAGGAACAGGCCGCCGACGATGGCGCTGCTGAGGCTTGAGACGAACCCGGCTCCGATGCTGGCAACAGGTTCGCCGAACGCGGCCAGAACTGTCGTGAAGACAAGCGTGACGACCAGCGAAACCAGCCCGACCACAATCAGCAGCACGAACAGGAAGACGAAGATCAGCAGCGAATTGCCTTTGGTCAAAGCCCACGAACGCTTCATCACCGAAATCGGATTGAGATCACCCTCGATCCCGATGATCGCCGGGATCAGGATGAGCTTGATCGAGGCATACACCGCCGCGACGAGGACGATGATGCCGACCAAGATCCCCAAAAACGGGGAGATAAGCACGGCGCCCGTGACCAGCAAGCCGCCGACCAGACCGATCGCTAGGCCGAAGATCAACTGCGTGGCCAGATAGATCGGCGCACCGCGAAAACCGGCCTTCAAAGCGTCGCCCACGGTTGGATTGCCGCGTTCCGCAAACAGCGCCAGCACCGCAACCGACCCGACATAGGCGGCAAGGGTCGTCGCCAGGAAATAAGGCCACCCGGTCGCATATTGCTCCTGCAGTGTTTCCATCATCGCCTTGAAGGCGGCTTCGGGATCGCTGCCTCCGGGGGCGGGCGGGGGCGCCGGATTGGCGACTTCGGGGACAAGCAGAGTGATCGCGAAACTCGGCAGGAAATAGAACAGACCGACTATTGTGGTGAGAAGCCCGAAGTTAGAACCGATCAGTCCGGTCGCATCCGACCATGCCTTGCCCATGTCGAGTTTCACTTCAGATCCCTTCTGCTGTCGCCGAAACCAATGCCGCCTGACGCGGCCGGATATCCATGGATCGGCGATTGACCCCTTGATTAGCGCGTTCAATGCCCCCACGCAGGGTCAATGGCAAGCATTGCACTCGATTTGACTGATCCGCACAACGTCGAATGGCAGCGCGAAAGCGCGCCGGTCGGATACACTGCGGCGCTGGAAGCTATGGAGGAACGCGCGCGGGCGATCTCTGCGGGTGAGGCAGACGAGTTGATCTGGCTGCTCGAACATCCGCCCGTTTACACCGCCGGCACCAGCGCGGATCCGGCTGAACTGGTCGATCCGCGTTTCGAAGTGGTCGAGGCAGGCAGGGGCGGGCGCTACACCTATCACGGGCCGGGCCAGCGGGTCGGATATCTGATGCTGGACCTTGGCAAGCGCGGCAAGGACGTGCGCTGTTTCGTCCATGCCATCGAAGGCTGGGTGATCGACACTCTGGCCACCTTCGATATCGAGGCATGGCGCTGCGAAGGGCGCGTGGGCATCTGGACGCAGGATATCGACGGGCGCGAGGCGAAGATCGGCGCAATCGGCGTCCGGGTCCGGCGCTGGGTCACGCTGCATGGTTTTTCGGTCAATCTCGATCCCGACCTGTCGCATTTCGGCGGGATCGTGCCTTGCGGAATCGACGAATTCGGCGTCACCAGCATGGCGCGGCTTGGCAAATCGATCACCAGCGAGCAATGGGACCAGGCGCTGATCGGGCAGGCTGGACGTTTCCTCGGCGCGCTGGAAACCGCCCGGCAAAAGGCATGTAGCAAATGATCCGCAAACTGATTCCGATTTCGCTCTTGGCCACGCTGGCGCTCGCCGGGTGCGGGGATGAAGCCGCCGGCGATGGCGAAGCTGTGGCGACCGGGGGAGAGGCCGCCGGCGAAGTGCTGGGCGGGACGATCAGCGACGACATGCTCCCGCTGGAGGAACTGACTTCGACATCGCCTCCGGCGGCGCGTCAATCCACCACCACCACTGTAACGACCAGCACTGATGGTGGAGAGACTTCGGTGGAAACCACCATCACCACCACCAACGACCCAGCGGCCCCCGCTCCGGCGCCGCCGGCACCACCGGCGACACCCGAGGGGTAAGGGGATTATTCCGCCGCTTCGGACTGTTCCTGTTCGAGCGTCGGATAGTCGGTGTAGCCTTCGGGAATCGGGAAGTACCAGCTCTTGGGCACGTCCTTGTTCGGGTTCCAGTGTGCCCCGGCCGCGATCCGCTTTTCGAGATCGGGGTTCGAGATATAGGGGCGGCCAAAGCTCACGGCATCGCACTTTCCGCTCGACACATCGGCGTCGGCTTCCTCTGCGGTGTAATCCGAATTGAGGATCAGCGGACCAGTGTAGATCGAGCGGATCAGCGGGCTCTGCTTGGGCACATCGGTCTGGCCGAAAGTGCCGTCCGGCCCCGGTTCGCGCAGTTCGACAAAGGCAAGGCCCAGTTCCTCGCACACCTTGGCCGCCGCGCCGAATGTCGCGGGCGGGTTGCTATCGTCGGTCCCTTGCGAATCGCCATTGGGTGAAAGGCGGATGCCGACCCGGTCCGCGCCCCAGACATCGATTATCGCTTCCAGAACTTCGCGCATGAAGCGGGTGCGATTTTCCGGGCTGCCGCCGTATTCGTCGGTGCGCAGATTGGTCTTGTCGCGCAGGAATTGATCGACAAGGTAGCCGTTCGCGCCGTGCAACTGCACACCGTCAAACCCGGCCTTTTTCGCGTTCTCGGCGGCGCGGCGATAATCGCCAATGGTGCGCTGGATATCCTCATGCGTCATGGCGCGCGCGGTCGCGTATTCGCTTTTGCCCTGCGGCGTATGTGCTTCGCCGGGAGCCTTGGTCGCGCTGGCGGAAAACGGCGGTTCGCCGCCGAGGAAATAGGGGTGGACGATGCGCCCCATGTGCCAGAGCTGCATGACGATCAGGCCGCCTTCCTCGTGCACCGCCTTGGTCGTCGCCTTCCACGCTTCGGTCTGTTCGTCGCTCCAGATGCCCGGAGCCGATGGCCAGCCCAGCCCTTCGACGCTGATACCGGTCGCTTCGGTCAGGATCATGCCCGCGCCTGCACGCTGGCGGTAATAGGTCGCCATCAGATCATTGGGCACGAACATCGGATCGGCCGCGCGCCCGCGGGTGAGCGGGGCCATGAAAATGCGGTTCTTCGCTTCGAGCGCGCCCATCTTGAGCGGCTGGAACAGAGCGTCATGCATGTGAGGAATTCCTCCGGTTGGGTTGCAATTGGCTATTCACTTGGCGGCGATGGGCTTAAGGCGCAAGGATGGAAAATGAGGGGGCCACCCAAGAAAAGCTGTTCAACGTAAAGGCGGCGCTTTTGCTGGCGGCGTTGCTTGGCGGCAATTTCGCGCTGGCGCTGGGGCCCTGGCTGGTCCGGCTGACCGATACCGGACCGGTAAGCGCGGCGTTCTGGCGGCTGTTTCTGGCGCTGCCGTTCCTCGTGCTGTTTGCGCGGTTTGCGGGGCAACGCCTGACGGGGATGCCGCGCCGCACCTATGCGCTGGTGGCGGTGGGGGCGTTGGCCTTTGCCGGGGATCTGGCCAGCTGGCACATTGGGATCGGGATGACGCGGCTTGGCAATGCGACGCTGTTCGGCAATGCCGGGTCGATCATCCTTTTGTTCTGGGGCTTCATCATCGCGCGCATGCTGCCGCGCGGGCTGGAATGGCTGGCGATCGTATGCGCGCTGGCCGGGGCAGGAATATTGCTGGGCCGCAGCCTCGAAATTTCGGCCGAGACTTTCGCCGGGGACCTGTTCTGCATCACCGCCGGATTGCTTTACGCGGTCTATCTGCTGACGCTTCAGGGCGAAAGAGCACGCTTCGGATCGTGGAGCCTGCTGGTGTGGGTCAGCATATTCGCCGCGCCCGCGCTACTGATGCTGGCGATTGCGCTGGGCGAGCCGGTGTGGCCGACCGACTGGACCCCGGTGGTGGTGCTGTTCATCACCAGCCAGCTGATCGGGCAGGGGCTGCTGGTCTATTCGCTCGGCCACTTCCCCCCGCTGATCATCGGGCTTGCGCTACTGACCCAGCCCGCGATTGCGGCAGTGATCGGGTGGAGCGTGTTTGGCGAAGTGCTGAGCGGCCTCGACATCGCCGGAATGGTGCTGCTGGGCAGTGCGCTGGTGGTGGCGCGGGCAACAACGAGGAAGGCGGGGCCGGGGATGGTCACAACGTCAATCCAGCCCTCCCCGCCACCCCAGCGAAAGCTGGGGTCTCTGGCCCCCGGCGACGAGGCCAATCAATGAAGCGAGGCGGTCATGTCTATATCATGACCAACAAGCGATATGGCGTGCTCTACATCGGTGTCACCGCCGACCTTGCGGCACGCGTTGCCCAACATCGCGAAGGGACAGGTGGCGCGTTCACGTCGAAATACAAATGCAACTGTCTCGTTTACGTCGAAGAGTTTGCAACCATCGACGAAGCTATCGCCCGTGAAAAAGCAATGAAGGCGTGGAAGCGCGAATGGAAGATCGAAGCGATTGAGAAGCAGAACCCGTCTTGGGATGATCTCTATCTCAAACTGCTTTCCTAGCCGCCAGAGACCCCAGCTTTCGCTGGGGTGACGACGAGGGCTGACGTGACGATCAAAAGAACACGTCATGCCAGCGAAAGCTGGCATCTAGGGCAATTGTTCAAGAACCCATCTGAAACCAAGTCATGCCGCTGTTTGCAATTTCTTCGGGGAGGCGATCCAACTCCGAAATCTGATCGAGATACATCGTCGGATTGGGCTCGCCATCGCATCGTTGCCCTAGCAGCGGTTTGAGTTCCGCTTTGATAAGTTCAACGGCAGCGGCTTCGGCCGCCGCTTGGGATTCGCGTTCAATAATTCGGTTGGCGAAGAATCCTAAAGGCCCCTCCGCCCCGTCGATAAGGCGCGAAGGAAAATTGGCCCCTTCAATTATGACTGAATAGACGGGCACCGCCTCAATCCCCCTTGAACGGCACCTTGCCCAGATCGCCCATGCCCACTGTGCCGCTGGCCATTTCCAGCATCCGGTCGAGGCTCTTTTTCGCTTTCAGGCGGATGTCTTCCTCGATCTCGATGCGCGGTTCCAGATCGCGCAGGGCGGTGTACATCTTCTCCATGGTGTTCAATGCCATGTAGGGGCAGATGTTGCAGTTGCAGTTGCCGTCCCCGCCGGGCGCGCCGATGAAGGTTTTTTCCGGCAGCGCCTTTTCCATCTGGTGCATGATGTGCGGCTCGGTCGCGACGATCAGCGTATCGCCCGGAAACTCCTTAGCGAATTTCAATATGCCGCTGGTCGATCCGACGTAATCGGCGTGGTCGATGATCGCGGGCGGGCATTCCGGGTGCGCGGCCACGGGTGCGCCGGGGTGCTGCTCTTTCAGTTTCAGCAGCTCGGTTTCGCTGAAGGCTTCGTGGACGATGCACACGCCCGGCCACAGCAACATTTCGCGGTTGAACTTGCGCGACAGCCAGCCGCCAAGGTGGCGATCGGGGCCGAAGATGATCTTCTGCTCGGGCGGGATCTGCGACAGGATCGTTTCCGCGCTGGAGCTGGTGACGATCACGTCGGACAGCGCTTTCACCTCGGTCGAGCAGTTGATGTAGGTCAGCGCGATGTGATCGGGGTGCGCTTCGCGGAAAGCCTTGAACTTTTCGGGCGGGCAGCTGTCTTCGAGGCTGCATCCGGCGTCCATGTCGGGCAGCACCACGATCTTGTCGGGCGACAGGATTTTCGCCGTGTCAGCCATGAACTTGACCCCGCAGAACAGGATCACGTCGGCGTCGGTTTCCGCCGCCTTGCGCGACAGCTCCAGACTGTCGCCGACGAAATCGGCAATGTCCTGAATATCCGGGGTCTGGTAATAATGCGCGAGGATCACGGCGTTGCGTTCCTTGCGCAGCCGGTTGATCTCGGCCAGCAAATCGTCGCCGGCGGGAACTTTGGTTTCAATGCTCATGCGTGATCCCCGATAATCATCTTGCGCCCGACATAGGGATTGATGCGCCAGAATTCGAGCAATTTTCGTGCCTCCTGTGGTAGCGTGCTTGGGGGGAGAGCGAGATGTACCAACTGAACCTTACGCGCGCCTATTGCCCGGCGCAGGCCGATACACCCTATAGCGAACGGACCATCGAAGAGGTCCTGCGTGAACAGGCGGCGGTGCGTCCCACGGAGAAAGCCCTGCGCGAACTGCTTGCCGACGGAACCATCGGACGCGAATGGAGCTATTCGCAGCTGCTCGGTGATGCGGAACGATGCGGGCGGGCGCTGGCCGCGCGGCACCCGGCGGGGACGCGGATCGCGATCATGGGCGGCAATTGCCCGGAATGGGTGCTGGTCCAGCTGGGAGCGGCGATGGCGGGGCTGACGCTGGTGACAGTCAACCCCTCGTTCCTTGCCCGCGAAGTGCGGTACGTGCTCGAACAATCCGGGTCGGGCGCGGTCTATTACCAGCCCAATGTCCGGGGCAGCGCGCTGCGCCCGATTGTCGATGAAGCGGCGGCGGGCCTGCCGGCGCATGATCACGTCATCGACATCACCGATCACGCGGAGCTGTTTGCGGGTGAAGGCGATGGAGTGCTGCGCCCTACCAAGCCGCACGACATCGTGATGATCCAGTACACTTCGGGAACCACGGGCTTTCCCAAAGGCGTATTGCTGCACCAGCACGGCCTGGTCCAAAGCAATTTCGATGTGTTCACGCGGTGGAACCTTGCCCCTGGCAAGACTGTGATGTGTCCTTTCCCGCTGTTTCATACCGCCGGCAGCGCGGTGTGCGTGCTCGGCACGATCGCGCACGGCGCCACCTTGCTGCTGGTATCTGTGTTCGATCCGGGTGCGGTGGCAAAGGCGATCGAACGGGAACAACCCGAAGTGCTGGGCGGGGTCGCCACGATGATCTTTGCCATCATCGAAGCCGCGCGATCCACCGGCACCGACGTGTCGAGTGTCGAAACCGTGATCAGCGGGGGTGCGACGGTCCAGCCTGCGCTGAACAAGGCGGCGCAGGACACCTTCGGCGTGCCGATCCTGATCGTCTATGGCCAGACCGAAACCTCGCCCGCGATCACTGCCGCATGGCCGGGCGACACCGGCGCGGAATTGGTCGAAACGATCGGTCAGCCGTGCAGCCATATGGAAGTGTCAATCCGCTCTCCCAAGGACAATTCGGTGTGCGCCGTGGAGGAGCAGGGCGAAATCTGCATGCGCGGATACAACATGATGGTGGGCTATAACGACAATCCGAAAGCGACCGCCGAAACGATTGATGCCGACGGGTGGCTGCACACTGGCGATCTCGGCAGCATGAGCGCGCGCGGTTATGTGAAGATCACGGGCCGGGTGAAGGAGATGATCATCCGTGGCGGGGAAAACCTGTTCCCGGCCGAAATCGAAGCCGCGATGCTCGAACATCCCGCCGTCGCCGAGGTCGCGTGTGCAGGGGTGCCGGACGACAAATGGGGCGAAATCGTCGCCTGCTTCATGCGGTTGGCGGAAGGGGCTGCACGGCCCACGGATGACGAATTGAAAGCGCATGTGCGCGCCCGATTGTCCCCGCAAAAGACCCCGGCGCATTGGGTGTGGATGCAGCAATTCCCGCTGACGGGTTCTGGAAAGATTCAAAAATTCCAGCTGGCGGAGGACTTTGCAAAGGGGCGGATCGAATAGCGAATGGCTCCGCCCCTCGCGGCCGGGGTCACATTGTGAAACCGTCGGGCAGGAAGGGCTCCATCGGGCGTTCGGCACCCGGAGTGCCATCGACGATCCACTCTGTCACGCTGATCCCGAATTGGCTGTATCCGACCACCATCGATACCGCGAAGGTCGCGACATAGGCGCCTAGGCCCCACCAATAGGCGGGATGCACTTCGCCCCGGCTGCGCTTGTCGGCGATTATTCCGATCACCGGCCAAATGAAGGTGACGAGCGTGGTGATGAGCCATGAATTCGGGATCATCAACGGCAGGGGCAGCAATCGACCAAGGCCGGGGCCGGTCAGGATCGCCATCGCGCACAGCATCAGCCTTCGGTGCCATCCCGTATGGCGGCGCTGTTTCAGTGACCAGAACGCGAGCCCGCCAAAGCACCACAGCACAGCGGTGTTGCTCCAGAAAAATTCGCTCTTGTGAAAGAAGAAAGGTCCGCCGTTACGCTGGATGACGACGACCATGATCAACGTGCCTGCCACCAGCATGGCCGGGATCAGCAGATAGGCCGTTTTGCCCAGCCGGGCGTGCAATGCGGAATTGCCGGACCCGATCAGAATATGCTGCGCAAGGTAAAGCGCGACCCATGCGCAAAAGATGATGCCGTGCAGGTGAAACGGCCATGGCACTGCAAAACTGGACCGCCCAAAGCCCAGCTGGACCGAAAAGCCCGCGACGATCACCAGCGACATCAGGATCGCCATCACCGTGAAAAATCGCGTGTCTGAAACCCCGGATTGCGCCTGCGCGCCCAAATTGGCCGATGTTGCCACTGAACCGAACCCCCCGATTTTCTGCACCCGTCGTCAGACTAGGCGCAATCCGAAGCATGGGTCAATCCGAGCGCCAGACCCCGTCCTGTTGCACCGCGAGCCCGCGCTTTTGCAGGTCGATCAGATGCGCGCTGACGCTCATTTCGGCGGCCGGGATAAGGCGTTCATCAAGTCCCTTGTACATGTCGGGGATGAATTCGGAGATGGGCCGCGCACGCTCGCGCATCAGCCGCAGGATCTGGTTTTCGCGCTGGCGGCGATGGCCGATCATGCCGCGCACCAGTTGGCGCGGTTTCTCGATCGCGGCGCCGTGGGCCGAATGGTACACGCGGTCTTCACGCGCCAACAGCTTTTCGAGGCTGGCCAGATAATCGCCCATGTCGCCATCGGGCGGAACCACGACGCTGGTGGACCAGCCCATCACGTGATCGCCGGTGAACAGCGCGCCGCTTTCTTCAAGCGCGAAACACAGGTGATTGGAGGTGTGGCCCGGTGTCGCCACCGCTGTTAGCGTCCACCCGGTCCCGCGCATGGCCTCGCCATCCTCCAGCACCCGGTCAGGCGCGTAAGTGGTGTCGAAGGCTTCATCCGAGCGCGGCAAATCGGTGCTGAGCGAAAGCGGCGCGCAGCCGACCACGGGCGCGCTCGTCAAATCCGCAAGCGGGATGGCGGCGGGGGAATGATCGCGGTGCGTATGCGTGCACATGATCGCGGCGAGCCCGCGCCCGCCAATCGCTGCCATGATTGCGTCGATATGCGCTGCGTCGCTGGGGCCCGGATCGATCACCGCGCAATCCGGCCCGTCGCTCTGCCCGATCACATAGGTCTGCGTGCCCGTAAACGTATAGGGCGAAGGATTAGGCGCGAGCACACGGCGCACCAGCGGTTCCAACTGCTCGGCAAGCCCGGTGGGCCATGGTTTGGGAGGGATTTGGGCCATGCCCTTGCATATGGTGGAGAGGATGGCACATGTCACGCCTCAGAAAAGAGGAGTGTGATGAGCGACTACATTCTAGTCCTTGATGAAGGGACCACGTCCACCCGCGCCATGCTGTTCGCCAGCGACGGGGTGCTTGTCGCCAGCGCGCAGGAAGAACTGACGCAGCATTACCCGCGCTCCGGCTGGGTCGAACATGACGCAACCGAAATCTGGGCCAAGACGCTGGAATGCGCGATGGAGGTGATCCCCAAGGCGGGCGGGGGGGCTTGCGTTGCCGCAATCGGCATCACCAACCAGCGCGAAACCGTTGTCGCATGGGACAAGGCAAGCGGAGAGCCGCTGACCCGCGCCATCGTCTGGCAGGATCGCCGGACTGAGCCGTTCTGCGCGGAATTGCGCGCCGCCGGGCACGAGGCCGAAGTGCAGCGCCGCACCGGCCTGCTGCTCGATCCCTATTTCTCGGGCACCAAGATGCGCTGGATGCTCGACAATGTGCCAGAGGTCAGGGCAGCCGCCGAAATGGGAACGCTCGCCTTTGGCACGGTCGAAAGCTGGCTGATGTTTAAGCTGACCGGCGGCGATCATGTCACCGATGCCAGCAACGCCAGCCGCACGCTGTTGATGGAGCTGGCCGGGGCCGGTTTCGACCACGGGCTGTGCGATCTGTTCGGTGTGCCGCATTCCGCCTTGCCCGGCGTGGTCGACATGTCGGGGGAACTGGGGCTTACGGCCGAAGGGCTGTTCGGACGGCGGATTCCGATCACGGGTCTGGCGGGCGATCAGCAGGCGGCAACCATCGGGCAGGCGTGCCTTGCTCCGGGAGAGACAAAGGCGACCTTCGGCACCGGGGCGTTCGTTCTGACCAATCAGGGTTCGACAATCCCGCAATCTCAAAACCGGATGCTGGGCACCGTGCTGTGCCAGATCGCTGGGCAGCGCAGCTACGCGATCGAAGGGTCGGTGTTTGTCGCGGGCAGTCTTGTGCAATGGCTGCGCGATTCGCTCGGCATTGTCGATGTCGCCAGGCAGACCGAAGAGCTGGCGCGCTCGATTCCGTCGAGCGGCGGGGTCACCATCGTCCCCGCGCTGTCTGGCCTTGGCGCGCCGCACTGGAATGCCGATGCGCGCGGCGTGATCACGGGTTTGAGCTTTTCCAGCGGCAAGGCCGAATTGGCGCGCGCCGCGCTGGAGGCGATGGCGCACCAGACCTATGATCTCGCGCAGGCCTTTGCCGCCGATGGCGCGCCCTGGGGCACTCTGCGGATCGACGGGGGTATGGCGGCCAACGACTGGATGGCGCAGGATTTGGCCGACATGCTGGGATTGACCGTCGAGCGGCCCGGCTTTGTCGAAACCACCGCGCTGGGTGCGGCGATGCTGGCGGCTGCGGGTGCGGGGCTTTACACTGATCTCGACACCGCTGCGCAGGCGATGCGCGGGGATTTGACCGCCTTTAGTCCGGCAATGGATGACGATGTGAGGCAGGAAAGGCTGACGCGCTGGCGTGCCGCCTTGGCTGCGGCCTAGCCCAAGTCTTTCAGACGCCGTTCCAGACGGCTGTGAATCGCGCGTGCAGGCGATGCCATTTCGAAACCGCTGCGCCATGCTTCGTCCAGCCGGGCGATTCGTTGGTGCAGCTTTTCGGTTTCGTCGATCAGCTCTTGCGTTTCCGGCTCAAGCAGCGCGAGCGCAGCCGGATCGGCCTTGCGATCGGGGGGCAGGGTGCCGTGCTGGCGCACCTGACGCTCGCTCAGTTCGCCGGAGAAAAAGGCGCGCTGGTTAAGCAGCCATGCAAGGATGTGCATCATCCTTGTGGTGGTTTTCAGCCCTTCGGTCGAAAGCGCGATGCGCACTTGCGATTCTTCCCCCGCCTCGGGCTCCCGAGTGCCGAGCGCGAAAACGGCGCGCACGTCATCGGCCAGCACCAGTGCTTCGGTGTAAAGCGCCTCGATGATCGGGCGAGAGAGATTCGTCATGCGGGTCATGCCGGTCCGGAGCTATGCGCCATCCGCGGACTTTACCAGCAGCCTATGGTTACTATCCCGGCAGGATTTGACCCCGTCCCGTCCCGGCACATTAACCGTCCACAACTTACGCGTTAGCTCCGTGTCCGCAGCGTCGCCAGACCCGAGGATATCGCACGCCGGATGGCGCGCGCAAAAACTTACGCGATAATATCGGGCAGCAGCGTGTCTTCAATGATCGCGATCTGATCCTTCAGTCGCAATTTGCGCTTTTTCAGGCGGGCGATTTGCAACTGATCGGTCGATCCCGCTTCGGTCAGAGCGGTGATGGCCGCGTCCAGATCGCGGTGTTCGGTGCGCAGCAGTTCTAGACGCTTCTGGAGTTCCTTTTCATCCATTCCGTCGAAACCTGCCTCAAACCGTTTCAGTCAGCGCCACCATGCGGCAAAAACCGCATTGCCGCCATGCCGCATTGCTGTTTGTGCGCATCATATGACGCGCGATCGTTACGCAATGCCCCGCAGTTTCACTAACGCTTCGCCGCAGAATTGCGCAGGGGCACCGATTCACTTTTCCGAAGGGGTTTGCAAGCACTCTCGTTTGTGATCAGATTGTGATCTGCGGCCCGGCCGCTGATGCCGAGTCGCTCCCCGGGGGCAGCCCCCCGCTGATGAAAAGGAGAATGCATATGGCATCGTCACCCGCATCTGGCGCAGCTTCGTCTCACCTGAATGCTCTCCAATCCAAGCACGCCGGCCTCGAAGCCCGTCTGCGCGACGAAATGGCTCGGCCCGTGCCCGATGCGGCCATGATCCAGCAACTCAAGAAGCAGAAACTGAAGCTCAAGGAAGAGATCGCACGCTGTTAGCGGCGTCCGTTTCCCCTTTCTGCGATGAACCGTGTTGCAAGCGGCTTTGCTTTTGCGCGCCTGAAAGTTTAGGTCCATGGCGATCATGAGCGCCGCCGCTTCCGCCCGTCAAATTCTCACCAGCCTGCACGAAGTCATGGCTTCGCGCCTGCACGCGCAGGGCAAGCTGGATTCGGTCGTCGAAATCATCGGCGAAAGCCTGACGAGCGAGGTGTGTTCGATCTACCTTCTGCGTGAAGGGATGCTGGAGTTGTTCGCCACCCGCGGCCTGAACAAGAGCGCGGTGCACGTGACACGCATGGCCATCGGTGAAGGGCTGACCGGAACGATCGCTCACAATATCGAGACGCTCAACCTCGCCGAAGCCAAGGCGCACCCCGACTTCAGCTACCGTCCGGAAACGGGGGAGGAAAAATTCCACTCCTTCGCCGGGGTTCCGATCGTCTACCGCGAGCGTGCGGTTGGCGTGCTGTGCGTGCAGCATGTCGAGCCGCGCCGCTATGAAGAGGTCGAGATCGAAGCACTCCAGACCACGGCAATGGTGCTTTCGGAACTGATCACCAATGCCGATCTGGTGGACGAGGAGGAGGCGCTTGGCCTGACTGCCGCGCAGCAGGGGCCGCAAACCGTCACCGGCCTTTCGCTGGTGAAGGGGCTTGCCGCCGGAGTCGCCGCCTATCACCAGCCGCGCGTCCAGATCACGCAAGTCATGGCCGAGGATGTCGAGGCCGAACGCCAGCGCGTGTATCTCGCCTTTGACAAGATGCGCGAACAGATCGACGGGCTGTCCAACCAGGCCGAATTCGGCATTGGCGGCGAACACGAAGAGGTTCTCGAGACCTACAAGATGTTCGCCTATGACGAAGGCTGGTCGCGGCGCATCAATGAAGCGATCGACAGCGGCCTAACCGCCGAAGCCGCGATCGAACGTGTGCAGCAACACACAAGGATGCGGATGCGCGAGATCGACGATCCGTTGCTGGCAGACCGGATGCACGATCTGGAAGACCTTGCAAACCGGCTTTTGCGCATCGTGTCGGGCCAGCTTGGCACCGCCGCGCAGCAGGGTTTGCGCAAGGACACGATCCTGATCGCCAAGAACCTCGGCCCGGCGGAACTGCTCGAATATGATCGCCGCCGGCTCAAAGGCGTGATCCTTGAGGAAGGATCGCTCACTGCGCACGTCGTGATCGTGGCCCGCGCGATGGGAATTCCCGTTCTGGGCCGCGCCAATCACGGCAAAGGCGGATTGCGCGGGATTGTGCGCGATGGCGATGAAATCCTGCTGGATGCGACCGCCGCAAATGCGACGGTGCGTCCTTCGCCCCAGGTCGCCGATGCCTTTGCCCAGCGTTTCGCCAAGACCAAGGAAAAGCAGGCGGCCTATGCCAGCCTGCGCGATGTCGAGCCCTTCACCCGCTGCGGCACGCGGATTCAGGTGATGATGAATGCGGGGCTGCGCGATGACATGGCCTCGCTGGCGATGACGGGCGCGGACGGGGTGGGTCTGTTCCGCACCGAATTCCAGTTCCTCGTCTCCGCCACCCTGCCGCAGCGCGAACGCCAGCTGAAACTCTACCGCGACGTGCTGGATGCAGCGGGAGACAAGCCGGTGATCTTCCGCACGGTGGACATCGGCGGCGACAAGTCGGTGCCCTATCTCGCCTCGCGCATTGCCGAGAATGACGAGAATCCGGCGATGGGCTGGCGTGCGCTGCGACTGGCGCTGACCCGCGAAGGGTTGATGAAAGCGCAGGCGCGCGCGCTGATCGAAGCGGCGGCGGGCCGTTCGCTTTACGTGATGTTCCCGATGGTGTCCGAGCCGTGGGAATTCGACATGGCCAAGGCGGTTTTCGACGACCAGCTGGCATTCCTGCGCGCCAAGAAGAAGCGCGTGCCCGAGGCGATCCATTTCGGCGCGATGCTCGAAGTTCCGGCGCTTGCAGAAGTGCTCGACCTATTGCTGCCCAAGCTCAGTTTCCTGTCGGTCGGCACCAATGATCTGACACAGTTCCTGTTCGCCGCCGATCGCGGCAATCCCGCGCTTGCCGAACGTTATGACTGGCTCAGCGTGTCGATCATGCGGTTCCTGCGCCGGGTCTCGCAAAGCACCGTCGGCACCAATGTCGATCTGGGCGTGTGCGGCGAAATGGGCGGGCGCAGGCTGGAGGCGCTGGCGCTGCTTGGCATCGGTTTCCGGCGACTTTCGATCACTCCGGCGGCGGTTGGCCCGATCAAGGAACTGGTGCGCAAGGTGGATCTGGCGGAGTTGACCGCAGCGATGAACAGCTGGCTGGCCGAGCCGGGAATCAACCTGCGTCAGGCCTTGACCGATTGGGCGGCGGAGCGCGAAATCGAAGTCGATTGAGCGGCGCAAGCAACCGGTCACCCTTGTCAAAAGGCAATCCGCCTATCGAATCCGTCGATTTTGGAGCTAATCCTTGACAGCGGGTAAGTCGGCAAGCTTCATGGCAATTCACTATAGATACAAAAAACCACGTTAACGTGGACAGGGTCATGGACAGCGAACAGGACAGCACCGGCGAAGAGCCGACCGATCTGATGGAATCGGAGATCGCCAGCATCGGCGACAGGCTGCGCAATGCGCGCGAGGCCAAGCGGCTGGACGTGGCGCATATCGCTGCGGAAACGCGCATTCCCCAACGCCATCTCGAATCGATCGAGGCCGGGAAATTCGATGACCTGCCATCGCGCACCTATGCGATCGGCTTTGCCAAGACTTACGCCCGTGCAGTCGGGATGGACCCCGCCGAAGTGGCCGAGGCCGTGCGCGAGGAGCTGGCCGACGGCCATTCGCGGGCATCTGCTCTGGCCGGCGGAATGGAGCCGGGTGATCCGGCCAAGTTGCCGTCAGCCGGGCTCGCGTGGTTCGGCGCGATTGCGGCGATCATCTTCGCTGTCGGTCTGTTCTTCTTCTACAACACCTATTTTGCCGCCGGGACGGGCCCGGCTCCGCTGATCGCCGAAGCCGAGGAAAGTCCGGCACCCGAACAGGTGCCTACGCAAGCCGGCGCAGCAGGCGATACGGCAACTGCCGCCAGCGCCGCCCCCACCGGAGGCGAAGTCGTCTTCACGGCAACGGGCGAAGGCGCGTGGGTCCGCTTCTATGAAGAGGGCGGGGAACGCCTGTTCGAAGGGGTGATGCAGGAAGGCGATACCTATTCCGTGCCCGCCGACGCCCAGGATCCGCGCCTCAACACCGGGCGGCCCAACCTGCTGACCATCACGATTGGCGGGAAAAGCGTTCCCCCGATCTCCGAAGACATGGTGCCGGTGGCCGATGCCCCTGTATCCGCCGCGGCCCTTCTGGCGCGTACCGATGACAGTGCCAATCGCGCCAGCGCGAACTGATTGATCCGGCTTGCAGCCGATTTTTGCTGCACATTCCCCGGTTTAGTAGCTCTGCGGGGTCGACTTGTCAGTCGGCCTTCGCCAGAGATTCTGCTCACGTTCAGGCGTGCGGCCCGATGATCGGTCACGGATCAGGACGCAAGTAGAAGAGAGGGAGCCAGTCCAGTCATGAACCCTGCCAAACCCTTCAAGAATCAGCCCCTTGCAATCATCGGGCGTTCGGTCCCGGTGCTGGGCGCGTTGGTCGCCGCGGCAGTTGTGGCAACCACGCCGATGCCAGCCGCCGCGCAAGACAATGCCGAAGCGCGCCTGCGCAAGGCCGAGGCCGAAATCCGCGCGCTCCAGCGTGCCGTGTTCCCCGGCGGGGACGGGCGCTTTTTCGAACCGCAGATCACCGCCAACGGGACCGCGACAGGGCCAACCGTTTCGACCGCGCCTTCCACCACGGCGGTGACGGATATTCTCGCCCGGCTCGACGCGCTCGAATTGCAGCTGCAACGGCTGACCGCTCGCAGCGAAGAGACGACCAACACGATTGCCGGACTTGAAGCGCGTGTCGTAGCGCTCGAGACTGCCGCCGCCGCCACGCCTGTGGTGGTTGAGGAAGAAGTACGGAGCGCGACCGACATGGGCCCTGCTGCTGTCACTAGCCGTACCCCTGCAACCGCTCCGGCGCAGCAGACGGCTCCTGCGGCAACCGGGCCAAGCGCCGAACGCGTGGCCGCGGTGCAGGCGATTGCCAAGCCGCAGACCGAAGACGCAGGCGATGACGAATATTCCTATGGCTTCCGCCTGTGGAACGCGGGTTTTTATCCCGAAGCGCGCCAGCAGCTTGCCGCGTTCGTGGAACAGTACCCCAATCATTCCCGGCTGACCTTCGGGCGCAACCTGTTGGGTCGTGCCTTCCTTGACGATGGCATGCCCGAAGAGGCTGCGCGCTGGTTCCTGCGCAACTATCAGGCCGATCGCACCGCCGCGCGGGCGCCCGACAGCCTGCTGTTCCTCGCCGAAGCGATGATCGCGATGGACGATACGCGCCGCGCCTGTATCGCTCTGGCCGAATTCGGGGATACCTATCCGGCGATTGCATCGGGCCGTCTGGCCGATCAATATGCCAGCAACCTCGCCAAGGTGACCTGCCAGTAGGCACGGTGTGATTTGAGCTGGGCGATTTGAGCAGGAAAGGGGGCGCCGATTGATACGCCGATCACCCTGGAACGGATCGATCCGGATCTGATTGCGCGATTTTCGGGCGCGGTGGATACGCTGTGGCCGGAAGACGAACGCGAAGGCCCCTTGGGTCTGGCCGTGTCCGGCGGGCCGGACAGCCTTGCCCTGTTGCTGCTCGGTGCAGCGGCGTTTCCGGGAAGCATCGCTGTTGCCAGCATCGATCATGGCCTCAGAGCCGAAGCCGCAGAGGAAGTCGCTCTGGTGGAGCGGGTTTGCCGCGAACTCGCCGTCCCCTTCACCTCGATAAGGGTGTCGCTGGGGCCGGGCAATCTGCAGGCCCGTGCGCGTGAAGCCCGATATGCGGCGCTGGTTCAATGGGCCGAAGCGGAGGGGCTGGGGGCGGTTGCTACGGCCCATCACGCCGATGATCAGGCGGAGACTTTGCTGATGCGGTTGGCGCGGGGCAGCGGGCTGGCCGGATTGGCCGGCGTTCGGGCGGCGACAGTCATGCCTGCCAGCGAAACCCCGCTCATTCGTCCGCTGCTTGGTTTTCGAAAGCCGGAATTGGCCGCGATTGTTGCGACTTGCGAGATCACCCCCGCGTTTGATCCGTCCAATGAAAATCCCGCATTCGACCGGGTTAGAGTGCGCGAACATCTGGCCGCGCATGACTGGCTTGACCCGCTGGCTCTTGCAGCCAGTGCGGGACATCTGGCCGAGGCCTTGCGCGCGCTCGAATGGTATGCCCAGCTCGACTGGGAGGAGATGGTCGCGCTGGAGGAAGATGAGCCCGTTCCGACCTATCGCTATTACGCCAATGTGCCGCGCGCGATTCAGGTGGAAACGGTCTGCCGGATCGTGGCCGCCTTGGGCGGGCAGGTCAGCCGCAGCGAGGCCGGACGGGCGGCTGACCGGTTGTGGCGGAGCGAAAATGCCTCACTGGGCGGAGTGCTCGCCACTGCCGGAATCGAAAAGGTCGAAAAGATCGGAGTAACCGTGCGCGTCTGGCGCTTTAGTACCGAGCCGCCGCGCAAGACCCACTAGGCCGGGTGAGGCCGTGGGTCAGGACAGGATCTTGTCGCCCACACCCACCATCTTGCCACGGGTGATCACGACGCGATCACCGCGACGCGCGATTTCGAACAGCTTTTCGGCGAAGGGATCAGGCACGCCGATGCAGCCATGCGAGGCATAGCCATTGGCGACGGGCGAACCGTGGATCGCGATGCCGTCCCACGTCAGGCGCAGCGTCCAGGGCATGGGCGCGTTGTTGTACTTCTCGGAAACATTGTCCTTTTCCTTGGTCAGGATCGGGAAAGTGCCGAGCGGGGTCGGGTGATCCTGCGTGCCCAGCAGAGCCACCGCAGTGCCGATTTCATGCCCGTCGCGGAAGACGCTGATCACGCGCGCGTCGAGATCGACGGTGATGACAAGCTTGCCATTGGCGGGTGCGCGGGATTCGTCCCAGAACCATTCGCCGTAACGGATGGTGCCTTCGATCGGCAGGATGCTCTTGATCACGAAAGGATCGTCGGAGACGGCGGTACGGGTCGGCGCAACGGCAGGGGCCGGAAGCGACTGCACCTGCGGGCGCGAGATCATGCGTGCGGCCGGCCCGCGGGCGGGAGCCTCTGCGATTGCGGCAGGATTGACGCTGGCGGCCTGCGGCAGGCTCGGCATGTTGACTTCGCCAACCGTGGGCGGAGGGATCAGCACGACTTCATCGATTGCGATCGCGTAAGATTGCGGCAGGCTGGGGTCGTAAACAAGCGATTCCCCGCCCGTGGTCGGGTCGATGGCGCGGATTTCGTTCTCGGCTTCGGCGGCGACCTGCGCTGCGGCGTTGGCGGCATCTTCAGGCGTGGTCTGCCCGACGGCCAGTGTCGCACCGCCGGCGATCATGGCAAGGCCGATGGCAGCAGCTTTGCGCGCATTGCTGAAGAGCATATCCGAAATCCCCTTTGTCATTGAAAGCAATATGCCGATTCTCCGGCTTAACCGCCAGTGACTATGGGGTGCGCGTCCCTCCTAGGGACGGTGCAGGGGGCCAAAAGTTAACGCGGGGCTTATCGGCCCAACGCATCACCCATGCGCGCCGAACTGGTTGGCGATGGCAACCGACAGCCGCAGCATCAGCGCATAGGCGCGCTCGATCGGGTTGATGTAGTCGCGGGCGATCTGCACGTACCCCTCGATCGAGCCGTCGGGATATTCGGCGGGCGCGTCCATCGCGAAGTCGCTGGGCGAAGGGAAATGGGTGGGGAAGGCCCGGCGCAACTGCGCGAGCGCATCATCCACCCGCAGCGAAAACACCATTTCCAGCACGTCTTCGCGGCTGATGTCGTTGGCGCGGCTGAACACCGGGACGGACACCGCCTTCAGGAACATGTGCTGCATCAGCGCCAGCCGCAATGCTTGCGCCGCGCCGATCATCCGGCGGGTATCCTGCAGCGCCAGCGATTGTTCTTCGGGCGGGAAATGATCGAGCAGCCGGTGGAGCTTCAACGCATCGACCCTGAGGCGCGAGGCAAGGCGGCGGTAAACGCCGGTACGATCGTCCTTGGTCAGATATTCCGCCAGAACCTCGCACGCCGCCGACAGATGCGGCTCCGTCCCGCGATAGGGCCGGCTGGCCCAGTATGCCGAATTGAACAGCTCGCCATGCGCGGCCACCGTCTTGATGCTGGCAAGTGCATTGGATGCGCGCGCGAGCCGCAGCAATTGCTGCCCGCGCTCGCTTTCGGCCAGCAGGGCGGCGACTTCTTCGTAATTGCCGTCCGCCGCACTGCCGATGCCGGAGATGACGTTCACCGGATAGCCCAGCTGTTGCAGGATCGCATTGTGCGGGATCGCGCGGATCTGGCGCAGGTTCATGTCGCGGTCGGCGGACAGGTCGGACTGGCGGCGCGACACGCGGCTGCCGGTGGAATTGAGCAGGCCGAGGCCAAAGGCCGTGACCGCCCGGCTGTAAGTCGCGCTGCGCAGGTGCCGCCGCTGATGCGCGCGGATTGCCCGGTAGAAATCGAGGCTGATGTCTGTCCGTGTGTAGAACGGATCGTCGTTTTCGGGGCTGCTTTCCGGGCTGTCGGTGATGATCCGGGTCAAGGTGGCGCGAGCAAGATCGGGATTGGCAAAGGCCAGATAGCCGTCGCCTCCCTGAAAGCTGACCTCGGGTTCAAGCGCGACCCCGACGCGGGCGAAGCGGCTCCGCGCCCAGGCGCTCATCGGCCATGCGAGGCGATCGGCAAAGCCCGAAGGATGCGCGCCGCGGCCCATGCTTTCGCCGTGGGTGTTGAAAATCAGCGCGGCGACATCGGTCAGCCCGTGCCGTTCCATCGCCTGAGCCAATCGCCCCTGAAGACGCTCGATTGCGAGGCTGGCGGGGATCTGCCCGACAAAGCGCCCCGCATCGGAAAAGCCCGTCTGGATGCACACCCGCCCGCGCAGCCGCGCGTAATCGCGATATTGGGCTTCCGCACACAGCGCCTCAAGAAAACGACCGCCGTGTTCGAGCGCGCTTTCGGTTTCGAACAGGGGCGAGACATCGACCTTGTCCTCGATCCCGAACAGCCGCGCGAAATACAGCGCGGAAAGGATGGTGGAGGGTTGTTCGCATTCCGCGATCAGCATCCTAATCGGCGTATCCGCATCGATATGGCCAAGGATCTGCGCCATCGCGAGGAATTGCCGGGTCGCGGTGGAGCTTTCGATGGCGAGGCTGGCGAAATTGGTGCGCCTGGGGCTCACTTCCTTCAGCATCTTGCGCAGCGTCGCCATCGCGCCCTTGCTGGCAAGATCAAGTTCGGGGTTCTCGTGCAGATGCGTGCGGATCGCATTGTGCAACTGCTTGGCGTTCACGCGGAAATGCACATGGGCCATGCCAAGGCCGTCGGCGCGCATGGCCGCCGCCAGCGTCAGCAACGACGCCGCCTTGCCGGTGTCCTCTGCCGCTTGCGCCTCGTCCTCAAGCTGCGCGATGATCGCCGCCAGCGAAGTCAGCTTGGCCGGATCGTCGGCGGTCAGGCGATTGGCGGCTTCCGACAGGGCCTTGGGCGAAGTCAGGTCGCCGCCAAAGTCCGCCGCGCTGCGGGCCGCGTGTTCACATGCGGCATTGAGCGTCCCGATCAATCCGTGCGCGGGATCAATCGCCGCCAGTTCATCGGCATAGCGCGCCAGCCGATCAGCCTTTTCCGCGAGGCGGAAGCGGATCGAGGTGTACCATTTGATGTCGGTTCGCCCGTCCATGTCGTAGCCGACCCATGTGGCGAAGCGGAACGGCAACGGGCGCAAGCCCTTCCACTGGTCCGGCCAGCAACCGGCGGCGTGCAGCATCGCCTCGCGCACGATGTCGCGCCGCGCGTCCTGCGCATGGGCAATCGCCTGCATCGCCTGAGCGTGTTCGTAATCTAGCGTGACAGACGGGCGCTGTTCCCCCGAAGCGCACACTTCGCGCCCGATCTCGCTGCCCGAACTGGCGGCAGCGGCCACGGCGTCGGTTTGAGCCGGGGTCAGCAGGAAAGTCGGGTGCGCGGTGAAAACGGCGTGCAGGCGCGGGGTTTCCCATTCGGCCCGGAACGCCTCGAAATCATCCTTGCCCAGCCGTTCCTGCAAGGCGGCGCGATTGGCGGCGGGCGCAACCGCACCGACCAGCCTTTCAAGCCGCCGGGCGCGAGCTTTCAGGCTCGAACACTCCAGTTCCTCCACCAGCCGTTCCACCGCGTCGAGGTCCATCACTCCGCCTTCGAGCGCGCGCGACACATCCAGCCCCAGCTGGAACACCGGATTGAACAGCGGCGTTTCGCGGGTGCGGGCGTGAAGTTCCTGCAAGCGTTCGCCCAGATCGGATACGGTGTTGAGCAAGAGCGTCATTAGGCGGGCCTGTCGAAATGGGTTTGCGCAAAGGCCGCGGCTGCGCCGAGCAGGCCGGGTTGCGGATGGGTGATGAGCTTGACCGGGAGACTCGCCATCAGACCGGCAAAGCGCCCCTTGGCGCGGAACCTCTCGGCAAAGCCAGATGCAAGCAGCGTTTCACGGATGCGGTATCCCAGCCCGCCCGCGATCACGACGCCGCTTGCGCCCTGAACCAGCGCGATATCGCCCGCCACTGCGCCCAGCGAGAGGCAGAACCGGTCAACCGCAGCGGCGGCAAGGCTGTTTTCGCCGCTGACACCGGCGGTCCAGATCGCGACATCGTCAAGCTCTACGACAGCGCGGCCTTCGAGCGCGGCGAGCGCTTCGTAAATGTCGACAATCGCCGGACCGGACACAACCCGTTCAGTCGAAACGCGATTGTGGCGCTTGCGCAGGCGGGCGAGAATTGCGTCCTCGATTGCGTCGAGCGGGGCGAAATCGCCATGCCCGCCTTCGGTCGCCTGCACCCGGTAATTGCCCGAAGCATCGCGCCAGAAATGCGCAACGCCCAACCCGGTGCCGGGGCCAAGCACGCTGATCGTGCCGTTGGCGGGAAGATCGGTTTCAGGCCCGGTCAGATGCAGGAATTCTTCCGCAGGAGCGCGCGCGGCGGCATGCGCCACCGCTTCGAAATCATTGACGATCAGGTGCCGCGAACAGCCCAGCTTTTCCCGGATCAGCGGCGGGCGGATGATCCAGGGGTTGTTGGTGAAGCGGATGATGTCGGGCTTGATCTGCCCGGCTACAGCCATCGCCACATCATCGGGCAGGGTGCCGCCCATGCGTTCGCGGTAGTCCTCCCACGCGGTCTGGAAACTGGCGTGGGTTTCGGTGTGGAGCGTGGTCGGCTCGCTCAGTTCGATCGAGCCGTCGGCGCTGATGGTGGCGATCGCAAAGCGGGCGTGGGTGCCACCGACATCGACCGTGACGATTTCGTGCGTTGCCCCCATCCCGTTACAGCCCCGCAGCCGCGAGCATGGCCGATGCGCCTTGTTCCGCGCCGTCAGCCTGATCCTGCATCATGCGGTAAAGCTCGCGCCCGACGCCCCATTGGAGCTGCGGATCGGGCGCGGGTTCGCGGCTGGCCAGATCGGCGGTGGTCGAAAGCTCGCCGGTTTCGGCGCAGACTTTCACCATGTCACCATCGCGCAGATATGCGAGCGGGCCGCCACCCTTGGCTTCGGGTGTGATATGGATCGCGGCGGGCACCTTGCCGCTGGCGCCCGACATGCGGCCATCGGTGACAAGCGCGACGCGATACCCCTTGTCCTGCAACACGGCGAGCGGCGGGGTGAGCGAATGCAGTTCGGGCATGCCGTTGGCGCGCGGCCCCTGGAACCGCACGACCACGACCACGTCCTTGTCGAGCTCGCCCGCCTTGAATGCGGCGACGACATCGGCCTGATCCTCGAACACGCGGGCCGGTGCCTCGATCGTCCAGCGTTCCTTTGCCACGGCGGAGGATTTGAAGCAGGCGCGGCCCAGATTGCCGGTGAGCAGCCGCATTCCGCCATCGCCCAGAAACGGGTCGGATACGGGGCGCAGCATGGTGTCGTCGCGGCTTTCCTCGACGCGGGTCCATGCCAGCGCCTCGTCCTGCCACACGGGCTCCCCGCGATAGGCGTCGAAACCTTCGTCCCACACCGTCAGGATGTCGCCATGGGCAAGGCCCGCGTCGAGCAGTTCGCCGATGACATAGCCCATGCCGCCTGCATGGTGGAACTGGTTCACATCGCCCGAACCATTGGGATACACCCGCGCCAGCAGCGGCACGACGCTCGACAGTTCGGCCATGTCCGACCAGTCGATCCGCACGCCCGCCGCGCGCGCCATGGCCGGAATGTGGATCGCGTGATTGGTCGATCCGCCGGTGGCGAGCAGACCGATCACCGCGTTTATGATCGCCTTTTCGTCGATCACCTGCGCCATCGTGCGCGTGGTCGTGCCCGAAAGCTGCGCGATGCGGTGTACCGCCGCACGGTCCAGCGCCTGACGCAGCTTGGTGCCCGGCTGGACGAACGCCGCGCCCGGCACGTGCAGGCCCATCATTTCCATCATCATCTGGTTGGAATTGGCGGTGCCGTAGAACGTGCAGGTGCCTGGCGAATGGTATGACGCCAGCTCGCTTTCGAGCAGCGCATCGCGGCCCACTTCGCCGGCTGCGTATTTCTGGCGGGTTTCCTGTTTCTGCTTGTTCGAAATCCCGCTCGGCATCGGGCCTGAGGGCACGAAGATCGCGGGCAGGTGGCCGAACCGCAGCGCGCCGATGACGAGGCCGGGCACGATCTTGTCGCAAATGCCCAGGCACGCGATCCCGTCATACATCTGGTGCGACAGCGCGACGGCGGTTGCCATGGCGATGTTGTCGCGGCTGAAGAGCGACAGCTCCATCCCGTCTTCGCCCTGAGTCACCCCGTCGCACATCGCCGGGGTTCCGCCTGCGACCTGCGCGGTCGCGCCGACTTCGCGGGCGTAGATCTTCATGCGATCGGGGTATCGGCCATAGGGCTGATGCGCGGAAAGCATGTCGTTATAGGCGGTGACGATGCCGATGTTGGGGCCGCGCCCCTGCTTCATCGCATCCTGATCCTCCAGCGCCCCGGCAAAGGCATGCGCGAGGACGGAGCAGGAAACCTGATCGCGTTCGGGGCGCCGGTCGCCTTCGCGCTTCATCAGTTCGAGATAGGCGCTGCGGCTGGCGCGCGAGTTTTCGATCACCCGCTGCGTCACCTTGTGAAGGGTATCGTGAAGACTACTCATGCCACGTTACTCCGTCGCGTTCGGTCAGTGCGATCGCCGCACTCGGGCCCCATGTGCCGGAGGTGTAAGTCTTGGGCGTGACGCCGTTCGCTTCCCATTCGGCGCGGATCGCGTCGATCCATTGCCACTGCGCCTCCACTTCGTCGCGGCGCACGAACAGCGTCTGATCGCCCTTGATCAGATCGAGCAGCAGCCGTTCATAGGCTATCCGGCGCTGCCGTTCGGCGAAGGCATCGGGCATGGAAATCTTGAGCGGAACCTCGCGCAGCCGCACGCCGTCCTGATCCAGCCCCGGCACCTTGGCCATGAGCGACAGGGTGATGTCCTCTTCCGGCTGAATGCCGATCAACAGCTTGTTCGGGCGCAGGCCCGCGCCTGTCCCTTCGAAGATCGAGTGCGGCACACAGCGGAACTGGACGAGGATTTCGGTCACGCGCTTGGGCAGGCGTTTGCCGGTGCGCAGGTAGAACGGCACGCCCTTCCAGCGCCAGTTGTCGACATGTGCCTTGATCGCGGTGAAGGTTTCGGTGCCGGACGGCTTGCCCAGTTCCTCGTCATAGCCGGGGACGGCTTTCCCTTCGACCGCGCCAGCCCGGTATTGCCCGGTGACGGTTTCCGCCGCCTTGGCCGGGCGCAGTGCGCGCAGCACTTTCACTTTCTCATCGCGCACCGCCGTCGCGTCGAAACTGGTCGGCGGCTCCATCGCGACCAGCGCGAGCAATTGAAGCATGTGGTTCTGCACCATGTCGCGCAGCGCGCCGGCATCGTCGTAAAAGGCCACGCGCCCTTCCAGCCCGACGGTTTCGGCGACGGTGATCTGCACATGCTCGATCACATTCGAATTCCAGATCGGTTCGAACAGGATGTTGGCAAAGCGCAGCGCGAGCAGGTTCTGCACCGTCTCCTTGCCCAGATAATGGTCGATCCGGAAAATCCGTTCTTCGGGGAAGGCCGCCGCCACCGCGTCGTTGATTTCGGCGGAGGTCGCCAGATCGGTGCCGAGCGGCTTTTCAAGGCACATCCGCACCCGGTCCCCCGTCAGCCCGGCGTGTTGCAGCCCCGCGATGGTGGGGCCGAACAGGCTCGGCGCGGTCGACAGGAAGATCGCCAGCCCGCCTTCCTCTCCGCTGCGCCCGGCATCCGCCACTTTCTGCGCCAGCGCGTCAAAGCCTTCGATGGTCGAGGCGTCGAGCTGCTGGTAGGACAGGCGATTGAGGAAGGTCGCCATGCTGCCACGCCTGTCGGCCGGCAGGAATTCTTCCAGCGCCTCGCGCGCCATGTTGCGGAATTCCGCGTCGTTTATCTCGCTGCGGGCGGTGCCGATGATGGCGAGATTTTCGGGCAGCAGCCCGTCGGCGTCGAGCGCGCACAGGCTGGGCAGGAGCTTGCGCCGGGAAAGATCTCCGGTCGCGCCAAACAGCAGCAGACGATCTGCAGCGAAATCACTCATCATTATCCCCTCTGGAAGCGCGCAATTGTTAACGTTAACATGGCCGCACTTCAATACGATCCTGTCTCTAAATGCCGATCCCGCAATCAGGCTTCAAGCGTTACTTCGACCTTGCTCGCTTCGAATTGCATCGGGGCGAAGCTGGTGATGAAGCTGACGTCGGCGGCATCGCGCCCTACCCCGATGATCGCGGCATGGGCGAGATCGGCCATGCCGGTCGCATCGACCAGATGCCAGGATCCTGCCTCGGCCCCGTCCGTGCCTTCGGGATTGGCGAGATACACAGCCGCCACCGCATGAAAATCCTGCGGCGTCACTCCGGGAGCATAGCATGCGACATAGCGCGCAGGAATGGCCGCCGCCCGCGCCAGCGTGACGAAGAGATGCGCGAAATCGCGGCAGATGCCTTCATGCGCGTGGAAAGTATCGGTCGCAGTGGTGGCGACGGTGCTGGAGCCGGGCACGTAGCGGATATTGCCATGGATCCAGTCCCGGATCGCTGCCACCCGCGCACCGCCGCGCAGGTTGCCGAAAGTCTGGTCGCTGAATTCGACGAACTGGCTCGAATGGCAGTATCGCGAATCGAACAGGAATTTGACCACCGGTCCGGGCAGGCGATGCGGCGGCACCGCGTCGAGCGTGGCCAGATCGGCCAGCTGCCGCTGCGAGGCGACGCGGGCCTGATACTCCACCTCCACCCGGCCTTCGGCATGCAGCCAGATGCGGGTGCCGATATCGTCCTGCGCCGAAACCCGCGAAAGATGCGCCGCCGGGCTGATATGGGTCGCAGCATCGACCACTTCCTGCCCCGGCATATCCGCCGCCTCGAACTGCAACAGCACCGACGCCGGATGCGCCAGCGCAAAGGAAAAACGCGAGGATACGAGGACTGTCATGGCCGCGCGCTATAACAGCCCGGTGGCGGTTGGGTTACAGCAATTTGCCCTGCTTGCTCGTATCCCCCGCAGACGGGCAATTTTCCTACTGCCTGCGCGGCTGGTAATTTGCGGGCATGGTGTTGTGCCCGATCCCCTCTGCCGAAGGCCCTTCTTGCGCCCGAAAAGGGTTACACCTGGCCGTTCGAAAAGTGACACTTTGCGCGCGCAAGAGTGACGCTTTTTGCGGCTTGGGTGACACTTTGCGCCGTCTGGGTGACACATCGCGGGCCAATGGTGACACTTCGGGCCGCAATGGTGACAGAACGGAGGTTTTTTCCCTTGGACCGTGTTCCACCTGTTCCACCCTGTTGGGAATCAGGGGAGCCGGATCAGGCCCCGTTGATCACCCCGAACAGGTCGTGCGCGTCGGCATCCTCGATCCGGACATTGACGATGTCGCCCGCGCTCAGCGTTGCGGGGACATTGCGCAGATACACCGCGCCGTCGATCTCGGGCGCGTCGGCCTGACTGCGGCCGGTGGCGCCGATATCGCCATCCTCATCCGGCTCGCCGACTTCGTCGATGATCACGGGCAGAGTGCGTCCGACCTTGGCGGCAAGCTTGGCCGCGCTGATCCGCTCGGTCACTTCCATCAGCCGGGCGTAACGCTCTTCCTTGATCTCTTCGGGCACGGGATCGGGCAGGTCGTTGGCGGCGGCGCCTTCGACCGGTTCGAACCGGAATGCGCCCACCCGGTCAAGCTGGGCTTCCTCCAGCCAGTCGAGCAGATAGGCGAAGTCGTCCTCCGTCTCTCCGGGGAAGCCGACCACGAAGCTGGAGCGAACCGCGATGTCGGGGCAGATCGCGCGCCAGCTCTTCAGCCGTTCGAGCACCTTTGCCTCGTTCGCGGGACGCCGCATCAGCCGCAGGACATTGGGGCTGGCGTGCTGGAACGGGATGTCGAGATAAGGGGTCAGCAGCCCCTCTGCCATCAGCGGAATGACCTTGTCGACATGCGGATAGGGATAGACATAGTGCAGCCGCACCCACGGCGGCGTGCCGTCAGCGGTCCGCAACTGGCCCAGTTCGCGGGCGAGATCGGTCATGTGCGCGCGGACCGGGTTGCCCTTCCAATCGCGCTCCTCATGCCGGATGTCGACGCCGTAAGCGGACGTGTCCTGGCTGATGACAAGCAGCTCTTTGGTGCCGGCGGCGACCAGCTTCTCCGCTTCGCGCAGCACCGCGTCGATCCGGCGGCTGGCCAGCTTGCCGCGCAATTGCGGGATGATGCAGAAGGCGCAGGAGTGATTGCAGCCTTCGGAGATCTTGAGATAGCTGTAATGGCGTGGGGTGAGCTTGATGTCAGGCTGCGGGATCAGGTCGACGAACGGACCTTGCGACGGGGGAGCATGCTCATGCACCGCGGCCACCACATCCTCGTACTGGTGCGCGCCGGTGACGGCCAGCACGCTGGGGTGCGCGGCGCGGATCGCGTCGGCTTCCTCGCCCATGCAGCCGGTAACGATGACGCGGCCGTTTTCGGCGATGGCTTCACCGATGGCGGCAAGGCTCTCTTCCTTGGCGGAATCGAGGAAGCCGCAGGTGTTGACGAGCACCACGTCGGCCCCGGCATAGTCGGGGGACATGGCATAGCCGTCGGCGCGCAGGCGGGTGAGGATGCGCTCGGAATCGACCAGCGCCTTGGGGCAGCCGAGGCTGACCATGCCGATGCGCTTCTGATCGGCGAGGCGCGTGGGAGGTGTGGAGGGGGTGTTCATGATGGCAGCGCCCTTACAGCCGTTTGTCCGGGCGCGCCAGAGCGAGACGCTTTCCTGCGCTCGCGAACAGGCGTAAACCGATGCGCAGTTGAGGGAGAGGGATTATGAACGACTTTGCATTGTGGCCGGTGCTGGCCGGGACCGCCGCGTTCTTCGTGGTTGGCGCGATCTGGTACGGGGTTCTGTTCGGCAAGGCGTGGCAACGCGCGGCGGGCCTGTCGGACGAGGCGGTTCAGGGCGGGAACATGGCGCTGATATTCGGCCTGACGTTCCTGTTCGAAATGCTGATCGCGATGGTGCTGTGGCACCTGATCGCCCGCACCGGAGCGGCGCCGCATGTGGTGATGATGATGTCGGTCGGCTTTGCGCTCGGGATCATGGCCCCGGCGATAGGGATCAACTATCTCTACCAGCGCAAGAGCGGGCTGCTGTTCGCCATCGACGTCGGCCATTTCGTGCTGGGCATGGCCGCGATGGGAGGGGTGTTCCTGTTGTTCCTCTAATCCCCATCGCCGTTGGTGTGGCCGTTTTCTGACGGCACGATCTCGACGATGATGTCGCCGGGTTGGAGTTGCTCGCACTCCTCCTCCCAGAAGCCGATGGCGCGGCCGTTGCGGTAGATGCGAAGGCCCCGGCCGCCGCTGGAAAGCTCGCCGATCGAGCAGCCGCACTCGGCCTCTGTCACTACGCGTTCGACCAGCTGGACGCGGCCTGAAACGGAGGCGAGATCGGCAAGGTAGTCGGCGATATGCGGACCGTTGGCGCTGCCCGCCAGCAACAGCCCGGTAAAGCGCACCGGGTTGATCACATTGGTCGCCCCGGCCTGCCGCGCCAGCAACTCGTTGTCGTCGGCGCGGACCACGACGCTGATGGGCACCTTGGGCGCGAGATGGCGCACGGTCAGGACGATGAGGATGGAGGTGTCGTCACGCCCGGCGGATACGAGGACGTTCTTGGCCTCCTGGATCCGCACCGCTTTCAGCGTCTCGTCGCGGGTGGCGTCGGCAACCATCACGTTGACGCCCAGCTTTTCGGCTTCGTTAAGGCGCTCTTCGCTCGGGTCGACGACCACGATCTTGTCGGCATCGGTGCCGCGTTCGATCAGTTCCTCGACGCTTTGCGAGCCCGATACGCCATAGCCGAGGACGACGACATGGTCGGAAAGCTTTTCCTGGATACGGGCCATGCGCCACTTCTCCCAGCTGCGTTTGATGATGAAATTATAGGCGGTGCCCACGAAGATGAAGAGCACCGCAAACCTGACAGGCGTCACGATGAGCGCTTCAACCAGTCGTGCGCGATCGGTGACCGGAGCGATATCGCCAAAGCCGGTCGTCGTGATCGAGATCATGGTGAAATAGACCACGTCGAGGAAGCTGACATGGCCGTCATGATTGTCGACAAGCCCGTCCCGGTCGATCCAGTGGATCAACACCACGAGCAGGATCAGGAGCAATGCCGCACCAAGCCTTATGCCCAAATCCGCCCAGACCGGTACCTTCACTGCCCTGCGCAGCGGCTGGAAGCCTTTCTTCGCAGGTTGTTTCCCGCGCTGCCGGGTGAAGGATTTGTGGGTTTCGTGCTGCACCATCCTTGCCCCGCCGTCAGCTTTCGAACCGGCTCGCGATGGTATCGATGCTCGAATAGTGGGTCAGGTCAAGTTGCAGCGGGGTGATGGCGACATATCCGTCGTCGATCGCCTCCAGATCGGTGCCGTGATCAAGGGTGTGCTCGATCGCGTGCAGGCCGAACCAGAAATAGCGTTGGCCGCGCGGGTCCTTGCCTTCGACGATGGAGCCGCGCGAGTAATCGTGGAAGCCCTGACGCACCACGCGAATGCCCTTCACACCGGCGGCGGCACGCGGCGGGAAGTTGATGTTGATGAGCGTGCGTTCGGAAAAAGGCGCGTCGAGCAGCGGACGGATCACCTTCGCCCCCCATTCCCGCGCCGCGTCGAATTCGGTGTCGGTCCCGCGGGTGTCGCCATTGTAGACCTGGCTGAGCGCGATCGAGCGGACCCCGGCAAGCGCGCCTTCAATGGCGGCGGAAACGGTGCCGGAATAGGTGATGTCGTCGCCCAGATTGGCTCCGCGATTGACGCCGGAAAGGATCAGGTCAGGCGGGTTGTCGAGCACTTCGCGCAGGCCCATCATCACGCTGTCGGTGGGCGTTCCGGTAACAGCGAAACGGCGATCCGCGAACTTCTGAAGGCGCACCGGACGGTTGAGCGTCAAAGAGTGCCCTGCGCCCGATTGTTCCTCCGAAGGAGCGCAAACCCATATGTCGTCCGAAAGCTGGGCTGCGATCTCTTCAAGCACGGTGAGGCCGGGTGCGTGATAGCCATCGTCATTGGTGATGAGGATGCGCATCAGTTTGTCGGCTCCAGACAGGACACCCCGCCCATGTACGGCGCGAGTGCGTCGGGCACCAGCACGCTGCCGTCGGCCTGTTGATAGTTCTCTATCACTGCCACCAGCGTACGACCCACGGCAAGGCCCGATCCGTTGAGCGTATGGACAAAGCGCGTGCCTTTCTCCCCCTCGGGCCGGTAGCGCGCATTCATCCGCCGCGCCTGGAAATCGCCGGTGTTGGAGCAAGAACTGATCTCGCGATAGGCGCCTTGCCCCGGCAACCACACTTCAAGATCGTAGGTCTTGCGCGCACCAAAGCCCATGTCGCCGGTGCACAGCAGCATCGTGCGATAGGGGAGTTGAAGGGCTTCGAGAATGCCCTGAGCTGCTTTGAGCATGCGCTGATGCTCGGCTTCGCTCTCTTCCGGGCGGGTGATGCTGACCAGCTCGCATTTTTCGAACTGGTGCTGGCGGATGAAGCCGCGCGTATCGCGCCCTGCCGCACCCGCTTCGGAGCGGAAGCATTGGGTGAGCGCGGTCAGCCGCATCGGCAGGGCCGCATCATCGACGATCTGGCCCATGACACTTGCGGTCAGCGAGACTTCGGAAGTGGGGATCAGCCAACGATCATCGGTGGTGCGGAAGCTGTCTTCGGCAAACTTCGGCAGCTTGTCCGTGCCGTACATCGCCTCGTCCTTGACCAGCACGGGCGGGGCGCATTCGGTGTAGCCGTTCTCTCGCGTCTGATGGTCGAGCATGAACTGCCCGAGCGCGCGGTGCAGGCGGGCCATGTCTCCGCGCAGGAAGGTGAAGCGTGCGCCCGAAAGCAGTGCGCCCGTTTCGAAATCCATCCCCAGTGCAGGCGCGATGTCGGCGTGTTCTTTCGGCTCGAAGTCGAACGCGGGCTTTTCGCCCCAGCTCGATACCTCGACATTGCCTTCCTCGTCCTCGCCATCGGGAACGTCATCGGCGGGGATGTTCGGGATCAGCGCGAGCGCGTTCTGCAATTCCGCGCCAACCGCTTTCTCCCGTTCTTCGAGTTCGGGCATCGATTGCTTGAGCTCAGCCACTTCGGCCTTCAACGCTTCGGCGGTTTCCTTGTCGCCTTTGCCCATGGCCGCACCGATCGCCTTGGAGGCTTCGTTGCGGCGGCTTTGTGCCTCTTGCAGTTGGGTGGTCAGCGCGCGGCGCTCTTCGTCCAGCGCGAGGATGGCCTTTGCAACCGGATCGGCTCCGCGCCGCGCCAGTGCCTTGTCAAACCCTTCGGGATTGTCCCGGATCAAGCGGATATCATGCATGGCCGCAGCCTATGCCTTGAACATATGACGATTGAAAGGGGTGATGCGCCGGCCTTGGAAAAGGGCCTGAAAAAGGGAAGGCGGCGAACCAGCCAACTGCCAGTCCGCCGCCTCTTGGAGAGCCCGATTGGGCGGGGATCAGAAGTTGACTTCAGCCGTCACGAACACGCGCCGCGGATCGCCGTAGAAGCCGGTCAGCGTGCCTTCGCGGCCCAGTGTCGAGATGAAGGGCGAACCCGGCGTGCCGTTGCCCGCGACGAAGTTGTAGCCTGCGACAATATATTCCTTGTCGAACAGGTTCTTCACATGCGCGCCGATCGAGAAGCGGCCTTCGTCGTCGGTGTAGATCAGGCTTGCATCAACCAGCACGAAACCGTCCTGATCGAGGAAGGGGTTGGGCACTTCGAACTGGCTCGCATCCGAACGCAGGCTGGCAAGGCCGATGAAGTCGACCATGCCCGATCCTGCCGGAATGCCGAGGTTGAAGCCCATGTGCGCGGTGATGTCCGGCGTGTTCTGGAACACACGCTGATCCGCCACATCATTGCCGAACGCATCGATGAAGGTGTCAAAACCGGCGTCGAGATAACCCAGCGACCAGTTGACGCTGAAACGGCTGCCTTCGCCGGCGAAATCTTCACCCACCAGCGCGTTGCCTTCGAATTCGAAGCCGTTGACGTCGGCGCTTGCCGCGTTCGAGGTGATGCCGATGAAGCTGTCGTTGACGCCATCACCATTGGTGTCGACCCCGACCGAACCCGGAATCTGGACGTTGTCATACTGGCCAAGGAAAGCCGCGACCGAGACGTTCAACCGGTTGTCGAGCAGCGATGCCTTCCACCCCAGTTCGAAACTGTCGACCGTTTCCGGTGCGAAACGAAGGAATTCGAACTGATCGTCGAAATCCCGGTCGCCATCGCCATCCAGATCAGGCGCCGCGGAGGTCTGGCCGCGCGGGTCGAAGCCGCCGCCCTTGAAGCCCTGCGAGTAGGTGAAATAGATGTTGTGGTTGCGATTGGGCTGCCAGCTGATCGAGGCGCGCGGGTTGAAATCCTTGAACGTCTCGCTGCCAAGGAAATCGCTCGTCACAGCAATCGGAATGGCCGGGCTGTTCGGAACGAACAGATCCGAGAATCCGCCGATGAAGGTGGTGCGCAGGACGCGGCTGGTGCGCTTGTCATTGGTATAGCGTCCACCCAGCGACACGCTGATCGTGTCGGTCAGTTCATAGGTGAAGTCGCCAAAGAAGCTGTAGGTTTCGGTGCCGACATCACCCAGCGTCTGGGCGTTGAGGCCCGGCAGGCCGATCAGCGCGCCGGTGTTGGCAAGCAGCACGTCGAAAGCGGTGAACGCGTTGGCATCAAGGTAGTAGAAGCCGAGTACGCCCGACAGGCGGTCGCCTTCGTAGAGAAGCTGCAATTCCTGGCTGAATTGGTCGTTCTCGTAAATCGCAGGCACGTCGAGGTCGCCTGCGGGGAGGCTGTCAAAGTCGATTGGCGTGGTCGATTTGTCTTCGCGATAGCCGGTGATCGACTTGATCGTGATCGTGTCGGACAGCTCCAGAGCGATGTTCAGCGCGCCGCCATAGGCTTCGACTTCCTGATCGACGATGTTGAGGCCAGCACGGGTGTCGAACACATTGTCGAGCACCGGTGCACCTGTCAGCAGGCCGGGGATCAGGCGATGACCCTGACGGGCTTCGCTGTTGTCCTTGATGTAATCGCCCGAGAGACGGACAAACAGCGGGCCGTTGTCGAATTCGATCGTGCCGCGCGCGGCCCAAACGTCCTTGTTGTAGTTTTCCGTGCCCAGCGTCAGGTTGTCACCAAAGCCGCCGCGCGAAAGCCGCGCGCCGCTGGCACCGATTTTCAGGCTGTCGCTGATCGGGGTGGAAGCGGTGATGACCAGATCGGCCTGATCGTAATTGCCGTAGGTCCCGCGCACCGAAACGCTGGTTTCGTCGGGCAAGGCGGCTGTCACATACTTGATCGCGCCGCCGATGGTGTTGCGGCCGTAAAGGGTGCCCTGCGGCCCGCGCAGCACTTCGATCCGCTCGACATCATACACATCGAGCACGGCGGCCTGCGGGCGGTTCAGGTAGACGTCGTCGATATAGAGGCCAACCCCTGCTTCGAACCCGGCGACCGGATCCTGCTGGCCGACACCGCGGATGAAAGCGGTGAGGGTGGTGTTGGTGCCGCGGCTCACTTCGAGCGTGATGTTGGGGACTTGCTGGGCGACCTGCGTCAGTTCGAGGATGCCCTGTTGCTCCAGCGCTTCGCCAGTGAGGGCGGTGACTGAAATCGGCACGTCCTGCAGTCGCTCTTCGCGACGACGAGCGGTGACGATGATGCCGTTGCCCTGTGTTTCCTCCGCCCCGGTCCCGTCCGCAACCGAGGTGTCTTGTGCAGCAGCCGGCGCGGCGAAGGTCGCAATGGCGGCACAACCCGAAAGCAGTAGCGCACGTCCGCAAATCGCATTCATATTCATCGCTTGTCTCTCCCAAACCCAATCTGGGGATGCTCAATATTGAAAGTTGAACCAACTTTCAAGTTCCGTCTTGTGCGCTGCCTTCATTTTGCCTAGGCGTGCAGTTGAGGGGATAGAGGATGGACTTGCCCAAAGGCACCGAGACAAAGGTCGAAGGCCAAAAACCGGCATCGCCCACGGGCGAGGACAAGGCCCCGCGAACCGAACGCGGTCGGCGCACCTTGCGCAAGTTGCTGGACGCGTCAGCGATTGAGTTCGGCGAGAAAGGTTTCCACGAAGCCTCTGTAAGTTCGATCACCCGCCGTGCGGGCGTCGCGCTGGGCACGTTCTACACCTATTTCGACAGCAAGGACGCGCTGTTCCGGGCGCTGGTCCAGGACATGAGCGACAATGTGATGAGCAGTGCCCGCTCGGCGCTGTCAGAGGATATGAGCGCGCTCGAGATCGAAGAAGCGGCTTTGACCGCGTTTCTCCGCTTCGCCCGTGACCACAAGGAAATCTATCGCATCATCGACGAAGCCGAATTCGTCGATCCCGCCAGCTATCGCAGCCATTACGAAACGATTGCCGCGCGCATCGGCAATCGCCTCAAGGCAGGTGCCGAAAAGGGCGCGTTCCGGGATGATTTGGGTGAGCTGGAGGCGTGGGCCATGATGGGCATGAACGTCTTCGTCGGCTTGCGCTATGTCGTCTGGAACGAGGGCGCCGACGCGCCGAGCCCGCAAGAGGTTGCGCGCGGCGTAAACCGCCTGCTGGCCGAAGGGATCGCCGCGCGCTGAGGCACGGCGATCCTTCTTCGCGAACTTAGCTGGCAGCGAGCATCACGCCAGACGACGCGCCGGAAAGCGCACCTTGGGCGACGTCCAGCTTGGCCGGGCGGTCTGCTCCGGGATAGGCGGTCGCCAGCAGTTCCAGCGCCTTGGCAATGCGATCATGCAGCGCCTTGTTGTCACTGCTGATCGCGGCTGACGAGGCATCGAACAGGGTCTGGGCGGTTTTGAAATAGCCGTAGCCATCCAGATAGGGTTCGTATGCGTCGCCTTCAGAAGCGCGGGCATACATCGCCACCGCGCGTTCGATCTGGTCAGCGATGATCCCGCCTGCGACCTTGCTTTCGCTTGCACCATTGTCCGGTGCCTTTTGTGCAGCTGCGCGCAGGGCGGCAATGATGGCATCGTATTTGGCGTTGACCTCAGCCACGCTCGCGCCTGCCAGAGCGGCTTGCGAAGCATCGCTGAAAAGCGGTTTGAAATCGGCGACACCCAGTTTGGCAAACACCGGGTCCATGTCCAGCAGCACTTCGGAAACGGGATGCGCGAACATCTCTGCTGCGGCTTCCGTCTTGCCGGCGGCATATGCATCACGAGCGGCAATCACATGCGCTTCTGCTACGGCGAGAGCGGAGCCGTAGACCACCGGATCGGTGCTGGCTTCACCCACGGAGACGCCGCCTTCGCCGCCTTCGCCAGCAGCGCCTTCGCCTGCCTCGCCGCCTTCTCCGGCTTCGCCGGTGGCGGCGGTCTGTGCGGCCTCACCACCTTCGCCGCCCTCTCCGGCCTCACCTGAACACCCGGCGAGACCCGCTCCCGCCAGTGCGGTTGCAAGACCCAGCGCGGCCCATGTTTTCAGCTCGACTTTCATTTCGACTCCTTGGGGATATAGTCTGTGCCGCGCAGGCATACTCGCACCTGCCGTTTTTGCAATTCATTATCAAGAAGCAGCCATGATCATCAGTGTCACAGCCATCTCCGACCCGAATGTCCTTACGCAGATCAAGCAAGCAGTCGGTGGCCTGTCGTGGCGCGACGGGCGCGAGACGGCGGGGGCCGTAGCGCGCAAGGTCAAGCAGAACGAACAAGCGATCACGCATGAAGGTGCGGGTAAACAGCTGCGTGATCGGCTTACCCCGCTGATCTCCGAAAACGTGGTGGTCAAGGCGGCTGCTCGACCCCGGCGGATCAGCGCGCCCATGATCAGCCGCACTGCCGACGGGGGGCACTATGGCGCGCATGTCGACAATGCGATGATGGGCGCGGCCAATGCCCGCATCCGCAGCGACATTTCCTTCACCCTGTTCCTGAGTGATCCGGACGAATACGAGGGCGGCGAACTGGTGATCCATGCAGCGGGCCTTACCCAGTCGATCAAGGGGAAGGCGGGCGAGCTGATCCTGTATCCTTCCACCAGCATCCACGAAGTGCGTCCGGTGACAAGCGGCGCGCGGATCGTGTGCGTCGGCTGGATCGAAAGCATGATCCGCGATCCCGCTCAGCGCGAAATGCTGTTCGATCTGGAAAACCTGCGCGCCAATCTGCGTCAGAAACTGCCTGACGGTTCGCCCGAACTGCTGACAGTGGACAAGACCGTGTCGAACCTGATCAGGATGTGGGGGCAGCCCTAGGCGGGGATTTCGGCTTGCCCGCCTGCTTGCTCTGAAGGGTAAACCAGATGATCAGCCCCACGCCGACAACGCTTGGCCCGGCCCAGATCAGCGGGTTGAAAACATGTTCGGGCACAAGCCGGATCAGCCCGACTGACATGAACGCGGTATAGGCCGAAATGCCCATGCCAATGAGCGCCCGGAAGTGTTCGCCGACATAGGTTTTGGCAGATGGGTCCTTGGCGCGCCAAACATACAGTTCCTGAATCGCCATCGCGACCACGCCCAATACAGCCACTGCGATCATCAGCGCATTGCCGACACCATAGCCGTAGTATCCGCAATACAGCGCAGACAGCACGACTGCGGCCATCACCAGTTGGTAGCGCGGACGGCGCAGCGCCTTTCGATGGCGCGCATGTTTGACAACGCTGAGCCCGTAATCGGCAAAGCCGATGGTGAGCAGGCCGAGATAGATCATCATCCACCCGAACAGTCCGTCGAACAACTCGCGATCCGTGAATGACGGGATGCGTTCTTCCGGGCCGAACAGCGACAGCAGGCCCATCACCACGGCCAATCCGCCTGCCCCCATGAAGCCATAGCAGCACACCTTGCCCCAGTTGCGATGGTTCCTTGCGCCCTTTCGGGTCACGATCGGCCCCCAGAACGCGATGATGCCGGTGGTGCCGGCAATCACGTGGAGGACGACAAGGAATTCGAACAGGTGCATCGCAAACGGAGTGTACAACAAATGTGACGCTCTGCAATGTTAGGTAGGCGGATCACAACATCGCTTCGACCGTCGCATCGCTGCCGGGTTCGATCCGTTCTCCCTGCCATAGCCGGTAAAGCCGGTTGCCAAGCAAGTCGCCGGGGCCGGAGGTGAATTGCGGATGGCCGAAATGGGTCATCACCTCGTGCTGACGTTCCAGTGCGCGCCGATCCTGAGCGACGACTGGAGCGAGGAACAGGCGGATCGCGGCCTGCTTCAGCCATGCCGGTGCCAACCCTTTCGGCGTGGAGAACCGCGCAAAAGGGGTGAAGCTGTCGTTGGTCGCCGGGGTGAAGATGGCGGTGACGCACAGCGTCAAACGGGTTTCCCCTTCCCAGCGGGCCTGCACCGTTGCAGGCGGATAATACCGCGAAACACTGTGTTCGCGATCCCGTTCAAGAAAGCGGGACATGATGCCAAGGTCTGGCTGGGTCTGTTCAATCACCATGTCGATCCCGTCGCCATGGCTGTTGACGATCAGGTTCACGGGCAGCCGTCTGTCGCGTCTGCGGATAAAGCAATGGTGCAGATGATTGGTGTGGAACGGGTCCATCACGTTCTCGATCGCGTCAAAGGCGCGCCCGCGCCATGTACCCTGCTGCCACCAGAAATGATCGAGTTCGGGGTTGCCGAAGTCCGGCGGCAATTCAGGCGTGATCGAGGCATCTTCCGACAGGGTGACAAAGATCGCGCCTTGGCCTTCCCACAGGCGCAAGGCGTCGGCGCGCAGGCGCTGGTCTTGCGATGTCTCGGCAATGCAGCCCGGTACCGCTGCGCACGCACCGTCAGGATTGAACCGCCAGCCATGGTAAGGGCACTCCAGCCCTCCGTCGTGAACCCGCCCGTCTGAGAGCGGGTAATTGCGATGGGGACAGCGATCGATCAGGGCGCCCAGCCCCCTTTCGCTGCGAAACAGCGCGATTGGCGTGTTGCACAATGTGACCTTGCGCACCTGATTGCGCTTCACGTCGCGCGACAGGGCAACCATGTGCCAGGCTTCGGCAACGGCCTTCGGAAAGCTCATTGGTCAAACTCCTCGCCGTTCCATTCGATATCATGGGTGGTCGCGGCGGTGGTGCTGATCCCCTTTGCCAGTCCGGACAGGGAGAATTTCGCCGAATCGACCATGGCTCCAAGGAAAGGCATGCGGTCCCCGGGTCGCGAAATCGCATCCCTCCCATTCGCCAGACAGGCGCGCCATTCGCTGACCCTTCCGCTTGCGAGTGCGTGTGGCAGGCCAAACGCGACCATTGCCGGGCCGAGATAGGCCGTGCGTTGAACTCCGGGTGGCAGCGACGCTCCATCGCCGATTGCCCGCGCCAGCGCGCCGTCACCAGCCAGCAAGTGTACCCCGCTGGTCGCACGCGGATTGCATTCGATGATCATCGCCTCCCCCGCTTCGTCAAACATCACATCGCACCCGAACTGGCCATGCAGTTGCCCGCCGCGGGCCAAAGCTTCGGCAAGGCTGTGCAAGTGTTCTGCCCGCGCCTGCGACACAGGCTCGAAAGCATAGGAGGCGCCGCCCTTCAATCGCCAGCGCGAACCATAAGCGGCAAAGGCGCAGAGCGTGCCGCGATGGGCAATGAAATGCAGGCTCGCCTCGTCCCCCCTGATCCGGCGCTGTGCCATCCAGCCATCGTCAATCGCGTCCGCCAGCGCCGCCAAGCTGCGGGCGTCTGGCCCGATCAGGGTCGAGCCGCCAAACCGGGTGAAGCGCGGCTTGAACACCCATTCGCTGCTGTCTGCCATGAATTGCTCAAGATCGGCGGTTGAGCCGACAGCGATGCTTTCCGGGGTGGGTAGCCCCCAAGTTCGCGCCGCCTGTGCAAACAACAGCTTGTCATGCAACTGGTGCAGCGTTTCCTGTGGCGGAGCAAAGAGCCTTTCACCCAGCGCATCATGCATCGGCGCGGTGGCAAGGTGGAAGATTTCCTCGCAGGTAGGCACGACCAGATCGACGCCGAATTCCTTCACGGCTCCCGCAACCCAACTACGGAAAGCTGCCCCTTCCTGCCGAGGGGAGGGGTAGCGATGGTGCCGGATATCAAGTGAAGACCAGCGCGCCATTCGCGAAACAGTGCTGTCAGCGAAATGCACGTGCCAACCCGCACCGCTGAAATCACGCGCAATGTCGAGTGCCGCGGCAGAACGAGCGCCTGTGATCAAGACCGACCTAGTCGTCACGCCACACCACCTTGCGCCGCTTTGGCCCATCGTGACCGCCAAAATCGGGCCGGTGCGCCGTTTTGACGCGCGCCAGATCTTGCAGGCGTTCGACCGCCTTTTCTGCAAGATGGCTGGGTGCGTTGCTTCGCGTGCGCAGGGTAACGCTCCGACCGCCGGCAAAGGCTTGCCAATCGTGATCGCATCCCAGCACCGCTTCCACCGCCTCGATTACTTGTGGAGGTGTGACGGTGCGAACGGCGAACCGCCACAAGTCTTGTACGCGGCCCTGCGGCGGGCGAATGATGCGGCCGCCATATCCGCAGGGGCATGTGCCATCTTCAAGCTCGACATAATCGTCCAGACGCAGGCGGATGATCGGCTGGCTCAACCTGCGCAGGTCGCTGATGATCAGGCGAAATCCCTCAGTATCCGGAACAGGCTCGAACTCGAACTCGATCGCGTGTTCGTTGAGGTGAAGCTTGCCATGCCTGCAATCGGCAGCAAGGAATCCTTCGGTCGCCTGATAGATGCCGCGGGCGCGAAGCCCGAAGGCTTGCGCGATGCAATCCCGTTCGCATTCGCTCATAGGTTCGCTACCCCAGAACAGATGTTGCAGCGATGGCAGTCGGAGGCCCGACCGGGCAAAGTCGAGCAATCGGTGCGGCGGGGCGATCAGGATTGTGGGATCAAACCGGGCAAGCCGCTCGATTGTCTGATCGACCGGAGCGGCCAGCGGAAAATGCTGGAAGGCAAATCGGCTTGAGCCGACATCGCTGTAAAGCGCGTTTCCGGCGCGCAGGTGCAAGGCGAGCCTTTGTCGCTGTAGCAAAGCGCGGGCGGGCAGCAATCGGGCAAGGCTTTGCCCGATATAGTCAGCGCGTTCTGCCGCACTGGCCAGGAAAAGCCCGCGAGCGCCCCCGCCACTGCCGGTTGACCAACCTGCTGAAATCCTGCCGGTCGGACGCCCTTGCTCAGCCCGGTCAGCCAATACCGCAAGCGTTTCGTGATCGAGCCCAAGCGAATTCCACGCGCCGTAGTCCTCGCGGATTTCCCGAGGTTCGAGAACGGGGAAATCGGTGATCGGCTTGCCTGAGCAAGAGGCTAGCGCCGGGGTCCGGGCAAGTGCCGGCTGCAATTCTTGCCATTGGTTTGCGCGAGAGCGGGCCAGTTGCGCAGGTGACGCGCGCATCTGCCGCTTGGTGCGCAGCCACGATCCGGCGATCAGATCAGCTCTCATCGTCTTGAGGCGAAGCTTTGGCACACGCCTGTTGCAGCAGCGTGTCTGTCGCATCGTGCCGAGGTGAGTAGCCGAGCAACCGGTTCGCACCGCTCAGGTCGAAGGTTTGCGAATAGGCGAGGGTTGCAAAGGTATAGCGCGTCAGCACCGGCTCGCTCTCGCTTCGTGCAAGATGAGCGATGGTTTCGGCAGCATGGGCGATCGCTTTGGCCAAAGGGAGGGGGAGGTCGACCAGTTTCGGGCGTGCCCCCAATGCCGCGGCCAACCTTGTCGCGAGGTCGCGAACCTTGATCGGCTGACCTCCTGAAATGTTTATCGCATGTCCGCCTATGGTCTCGGCGCGCTGTTCCGCTTCGCAAATTGCCCATGCGGCATCGCGCAAGTCTGTCAGTTCGATCAAGGCCTGACCTCCGCCCGGCAGCGGCATTTTCCTGCGCCGCGCCAACTGA
>Ga0189284_100221_pt1 | contig 59543 bp, 53 predicted proteins | sample N32C7minimetaG_FD_130314 | JGI IMG/M metagenome (GOLD analysis project Ga0189284, IMG submission 130314) | Marine microbial communities from the Costa Rica Dome - N32 C7 mini metaG | ecosystem: Environmental > Aquatic > Marine > Oceanic > Photic zone | place: Costa Rica: the Eastern Pacific...
AGGACCATGAAACAACGGCGCTTGCTGCACAACAAATCCGCTGCTTAACTGAAATCCAGATGTGCCAGACCCTCCTTTAGTCAGGCCGCTTGCTGTCTCAATTTACCTGACGACGGACAGTCGTATCTGGCCCCGGCTCCCTACAACGACATGTACTCCAAGGACAATCTGCCGCCAGTCAATCGCCGGGACGGCGAACTCACCCATCCGTTGATGAAGGCATGGGCCGAGACCCGGATTTGCAAGAGCTTCTCGCGCAACAATGTCAGGGACGTCGTCGCGCCGGTCTATATGGGCCTCATCAAGGAGCTTGATGACAACATGGGGCGGCTCTTCGACTATCTGGAAGAGAGCGGACGGATGAAGGACACCATGGTGGTGTTCTGCTCCGATCATGGCGACAATATGGGGGATCATTGGCTGGGCGAGAAGGACCTCTTCTATGACTGCTCGGCCCGCATTCCGCTGATCGTCTACGACCCACGTGACGCAGCCGATGCCACGCGGGGCACCGCGTCCGATCAACTGATCGAGGGCATTGATCTGGCGCCGACCTTCCAGCAGTTCCTTGGCGGACCGGCAAAACCCCATGTCTTCGAGGGACGCTCGCTCGAACCATTGCTCCACGGTCAGAACACAGAGTGGCGTGATCACTGCATTTCCGAATACGACTACGCGACCCGGGACGCCCGCCGCGCCGTCGGCGTGGATCAGAGCGACGCCCGACTCGTGATGGTGTTCGACGGCCGCTGGAAATACACGCACGTGGAGACCATGCGGCCCATGCTGTTTGATCTGGAAGCGGATCCGGATGAGCTTCATGACCTCGGTGACAGCCCGGAGCATCAGGACCAGGTCGAACGACTCAAGGCGTTGCATTTCGCCTGGGCACGTCAACATCATACCCGCATCACCCGCACGCCCGATATCATCGAAAAGATGACCGACGCCCGGGAACCGGAAGGCATCTACATCGCCTATTGGGACCAGGACGAACTGGAAGAAAACGGGCTCAAGATGCCACCACATATCACGCGTTGAGGTGGCACTTTCGAGAAATTTGGGTTGGGCAGATGGCCTTAATTGACCATAATGCCGCGCGCATTCTCATTGCCTTGGCGGACGCCGGTCTCGCACACAACACCATTGTCATCTACATCAGCGACGATGGAGATTGGCTCAGAGATCATGGAGTGATCCTTAAGGGGCCAATGCACTATGACGGCTTGCTTCGGGTGCCTTTCGTGAAAACGGTTCGTTGCAGCAAGCCGTTTTCTTTGGATTTTGAGTGTAACCAGTCGGGCCGATCAGTCGGGCCGATAAGAGAAGGTATATACCCGATTGGGTTTTATGCAAACTCTCAATTGGGTGTTATTGGTGCTGGCATTGGCGAGACCTGAAAAACAGCCTGAAACGCCATTGGCAGAGCGCCTTCGCGCTGTGCGTCGTGCTATTGGCGATCCTGATCGGGAGGTGCTTGCTTCAAAGCTTGAGATTAGCCCTAACAGCATGTCCCGTTATGAGCGGGGCGAGCGTGAGCCAACGTTCTCGGTGTTTGAAGCATTCAATAAGAACCTTGGGGTAAATCTAAACTGGCTTTTAACCGGTGCTGGGGAGATGTTCGCAGACGCCTCTGCTTTTCCTTCGAGGCCGAGCTTTCATACGATTAAGCCAGAAGTGTTCCGCGCAGTCGGTCGCCTGGTCACTAGCCTCCACAAAGTTGAAGGCATAACTCTCCCGCCAGATGCACTCTTCGACGAGCAATCCAGTGCTTACAATGCATTGATTGAGAGGGCTGAAGATCCGTCAGATGCAGACGAACTCAAGAGCCTGCTGCCGTGGCTTGAAACGCGGCTGAAACGTCAGCTTGCTGCGGCCAAAGCATCGCCGGGAACTGGCAAACGCGAGGCTTAATTCTGATACAATTTTCGAGTGCATTATATGAGACGCAAAAGCAGTCAATAGCAACCTAAGGAGATGTATTTTTTTCATACAATTTAATTTTGCGCAAAAATAGTTTAATGCGAGTCATGACAAATAATATTGTCCCACAGAGGGAATTTTTTATCTTATTATAATATCATTCTTGAAAAAAAGTTCGCAATATTTTTGACATCTATGTGTTTACTTTTTCAATAAAGTAAAAAATCGATCAAAATCAGAATTGGTACCTGAAATGGGCCTTGCATAAAGGTGTGATCTTGCCTGACGGCAGCCTTAAGGTTGTATTTATACCGCGATGTGGATAAAATATTCTATCTATAATTGATGTGATCGTGGGGGCGATTGATGAAAAAATTTATTAAAGCCGCGATGTTGTGCCTCGTTTTCTTGGGTGCGGCGTCAATAACTAGCAATGCACATGCAGGCATATTTGATGAAATCGAAAAGGGTGTAGAAAAGGTCGGCAAGCTTCCGAAGAAGACAGTCAAGGAGTTGGATCGGTTTCAGGAACGCGTCAAGCGTGAAACGGACCGCTTTATTGATGACGTTCGAGAAGAAGGTCGGCGTTTCGAAGAACGCATGAAGAAGGTTGAGCGCGAAATCAGAAGAATTCGCGACGATGTAAAAAAGGCCGTTGCTGAGCTTCCGGTTCTTGGTAAGCAGGTTGTTGAGGTAATGGATGAAGTTGAGGAACTAGCAGAATCTAGTGCTAAACAAATATCAAATAATTTAAAAATAATAGAGCAGGCTGATGATATAATTTCTGGAAATATAGACGAAGTAAACATCTCTGTTACAAGTTACAGCCAAGTATTAGGAGGAAAACTTGCTCAAAAAATTTCGTCAGATAAAGTTGAGGAGTTTCTTCAAACAGAAATAGCTGGCGACCTTAGGATCATCCACGTCTTGATGCCTGTTCAGGCGGTGCGTGAGCAGTTTGATCCTACAGGTGTGAGTAAATGCCTTCGGCAGGATTCAACAACCAGGATAATAGATGGCAACTATTTCCTACAGGGGGCACCCGAATTGGGTGCAGCATCAGAAGAGGAATTTGCCGCCTCGCTCGAACAGGCTGCAGTGCAGATAACAGCCGGTTGTATCAAGAAAAACCTTCTTAAAAGTGAGGAAGAACAGAATGAATTTGATGCCGACAAAATAACCGCGGATGCGCAAGAGCGAAAAGACAAAGCTATTGCGGAAAGAAATCGAAAGATGGAAGAGTTCAAGGCGAGTGAAGAGGAGCGTGAGAAGTCTGAAGAATATTTAGCGTCTTTACAAAAAAATTATGAAGAAAATTTAGGTTACCTCGAAATACTGAATCAATTTAAAGAGTCGAATGAAGAATTAAAAGATAAAATGGAGCAAAATACGAAAAAATTTGCGGAATTTGTTGCGGAAATCGACCCGAAACTTGCGGAAGAACTCTCCCAATTTCAGGAGGACTCATGATGGCTCGTTTCAAAACAATGATTGTCGTTTCTATTTTGTTGTGGCCCTCTATCGCTTACGCCGACTGCCAAGACAAAATCAATGCCCTGTCTACTAATCTCGCCGATGTTCGTAATAAGTGGGAGCTAAATTCTCAGAAACTTTTTGCTCTTCAGAGCAAGATGGCCGGTATGAATGGATTTCTGCAACAGGCTCAAGCCGGTTTCAATACGGAGCTCGCGCGTCTGAACCATATTCGATTCAACTTTCAGAATCTGCAGGCTCAAAGAGGCGCGATACTAAATGAGCTGAACCAACTCGCACAGTTTCCACCCAGCTACGAGATTAACCAGAGATCACTATATCTGCAGAATGGAATTCAGCAAATCGAGCTGCAACTTAGCCACCTTCAGGTAAATGGAGAGGCTATTGAGACTAAACTTCGTGGCTTCAAGCAAACGGCAGATATGGTGTACAAAGACCTACAGTCGCTCGCTCAGGAATTTGCCAACGTAAACCAGATTGGCGCAATGCTGGCGCGAAGCGATGGTTCAATAGCCGGTGAAATGGCGTTTTTCCATACTCCAGATGGTCGGAAAGCTTGCAGTATTGAGCAGCTTGAGAGCGTTCAAGCTACGATAGCCGAGGGGCAAGAGACCCTAAAAAAACTTGCCAGTCTGAAGGAAAATCAGGTGGAAATAAATAAAGATCAATTGCGACTTCAGAATGACTTAAAAGAATTTCTTAATGTGCTCAATTCAAAAGCATAGCGGTAAATCCAGTCGAACCAATGCTTAGTTTCCGCGGTGAATGGATGCCGATTTAGGTCCCAATTTTGATGATGCGTTGTATGGAATGTTTCGTTCCATGAGTTCCCACCTCTGCCGATGGGTGTGGGAGCTCCAACAGCGAAACCACCAGAAATCCGCTGATGACGCTGTGGTGCGAACTTACATCAGAGACTGTGCATTTGTTCCCGTCTTGAATTTGCGCGGTCGCTGTTTTCATTAGCTAATTTTATGTGGCGCGGATTGGACCTCCGACCTCCTGCCGTTTTGTGCCAAATGAAGTTGCGCGGCCGTATTCATGATTGTTCTGCCAAAATGGCTCAATTCCGCCAATTACCAGATATTCCCACTTAATCCCGGATATTGCCTTAGTGCCAAGTGTTCTTGCGTGTTACATGACTGAAGGCATCAGTGCCGAGCATTGGCAGCCCTCACACCAATACCCGGCCAGCAGATCGCTGATGCCCGCGATGTGTTTGTGCCGCTGGAAGAAATTCCGGAAGTTTTTTCAGATCCGTGTTTCCTGCGCCCCACCAAAACAAAACCGCACCGAACCAATGGCAAAAATTATTGCGCCGCATTCAAGGTTGCCGGACTGGGCCAATAAAAACCGGACTATTTAAGAATGCTCGGCCGATATGAGGCCCCAGCGTATCAAGACCTCTTTCAGCGTGTCGCAAGTGATAGGCTTTGCAACCATATCGAACTGCGGCAACATGGCCTGATCCAGGTCCACGGCATCAGGCAGTTTACTCGACATCAAAATCGCGTAGCTCTCTTCATCGGTTTGCAGAACGGCCCGAACGAGATCCCAACCTCTTTTGTCGTGATCCAGCTGAAGGTCAGTCACAATCAGACGGATCGAGGACAAACGCCTCAAGGCCCTCATACCATCTGAGAAGGTGAGCGCAATTTCTGTCGAGAAGCCCAGCTCCTCCAGGGCCTTCTGCACTGCCTCGGCTGAGGTAAGATCATCATCCACAATCAGTGCAAGGCCGTCAGCTTGATACTGTCGAGCCTCTTCGTTCACCTCGTCAAAGACCGGAAAACGCAACCGGATCCGTGTCCCCTCGCCCACCGAGCTTTCAATATCCATGGTTCCACCGGACTGGTGGACAAATCCATGCACCATCGAAAGGCCAAGCCCTGTGCCCGCGCCATCTGAGCGATTGGAAAAGAAAGGTTCCGAGGCGCGGTGCATGATGTCAGGGCTCATGCCAATGCCAGTATCTGAAATCTCCAGAACAATCGTTTCAGCTACTCCGGCAGCCACAGAAATATTCACGGAGCCCTTTCCCGAAATCGCTTGTCCGGAGTTGATGCAAAGGTTCAGAATAGCACTTTCCAGCTGCCCCGGGTCGACGCGGGCGTACAAATTGTAGTCGCGGATGTCTACGGCGAGGTCGATGTCATCGGACAAAACAACACAGAGCAAGTCGGTCATTCCATCGACCAGTGCCCCAATTTCGACGACTTCGGGTTCAAGGTGTTGCTTGCGGGCGAAGGCGAGCAGCCTTTCCGTCAAGGTTACACCAAGGTCAACGGCCGCAGAGATCCGCGCCAGATGCACCGGTATCCGCTCACCGTCCGCAGTTTCCAGCAAGTGCACATTTCCGGAGATCGTCGACAGGATGTTGCCGAAATCATGAGCAACTTCACCCGTTAGTTTTCCTAAAGACTCGACCCTTCTGATTTCCTCAAGCCGTTCGTCGATCCGCTTGCGTTCCGTAGTCTCTGAAAACAGCCAAACCGACCCTCCGTCTGGCAACTGAGACTGCCGGATCTCAACAATATGGCCGTTTGGGTCCACGAACTCTTCAAATCCACCACGATCAAGATCATCATCTTGCCGTTCAAAAGCTGACTTCTGAATGAGCTCAGACAGAGTGACTTTTTCTCCCTCGCCTGCTGCAGGAAGCCTTAAGAGTTGCCGGACCTTGTCGTTTTCCGCCTCGATGGTGCCATCGACTGCAAGGATCGCTACACCGTCGTGAATATTGCGAAAGACCCGGGCAAACAACGCGTTCTGCCGGTAGATCAGGGTGGTGTGACGCTCCAGTTTGCGAGCATTTGCACGAAACACATTAAAGGCTTCGAACAGCTGGCCAATCTCATCGTCCTGCTTGGTGTTGTGCTGCAGGTCCGTGTGCAGTTCTCCCGCCGCAAGTCGGCGCATGGCCTCGGCAATCCGGCGCAGGTTCGCCGCTACATAGCGGGAAACAAACAGTGCAGAACCGATGGCGATCAGGGAACTTAGCAATGCCAGCCCGAGCACCACCCTTTGGGCGATGACAAGGTTCCGCGTCGTCTGGGCCTGCGCGAGGGTCAGCCGACCTTCCGCCTCTTCCACCTGTTTGTCCGCATAAGATGTCAGCTGGTTGGACGCCCGCCTGATCCGGAAAAGTGCATTTTCCGCATCGAGAGCCGATGTAAGTGCCCGGTGTTTGACAACAAACAGATTGTCCGGGCCATACTCCAGGACACTTTTCAACTCGCGTAGGCTGTTCTCCATAGCGGTGTTTAGCGACTGAGGAAGACCCGACAAGATATTTTGATATCGATAGCTGTATTCACCAACGGAGATCAATTCGCGGGCGCGCGCTGCACCAATTGCCTCAGCGGTCAGCTGTTGCAGCTCAGCCCAATAAAGCCGTTCGTTCAATGTAGTCTGCGTCATGCTCGCCCGGCGTTTGAAGCGATTTTGCAAGCGCACCAAATCCCGTTCAATCCGCGATATCTCCGCGTCGAGGCCACTCTTTGGCGACGCGGCTCGGTTCATGTCCAAAATAGCCACCCGCATCCGCGACAGCGGAATGGACAGTGCGGGGTCATCTCCCGCCAGTTTCTCGATCTCGGTGATGGTTTCCAAGACAGAGGTGACTTCGGCATCCATGAGAGCCGGGATCTGGACCGTAATTAGAAAGGGGGCAGACGTTGCAAGATCGGCCGCGCCACTGGACAGCTCCAAGGCTCGTGAAACCTCAGCAAGTGTGTCACGGTGGACGATATCCAGCCAGCCTTCAGCGTCGCGCAGGGTTGTCAGCGCAATCGACGAAATCAGAAGGATTACCAAAAACAGAACCGCGATTGCCGTCGACAAACGCAGCTGGACACTCTGGCGGAACATGACGGCGGCCAACCGATTTAGGGACTGTTCAACTGGAAGACATACCCCTGTGAGCGGCGTGTCTGGAGGTGCACCGGCTTTGATGGAACGGCTTCGATTTTCCGGCGCAACCGCAGGATCAGAACATCGATGGTGCGGTCAACATAACGCTCCATGTCGGTGCCCAACTCCTGAAGCAGCTCCGGACGCGTGATTACCCGGTCAGGATTTTTCAAAAAATACTCCAAAAGCCGGTATTCGCCATTGGTCAGCGGAATTTCACCCCCGCTATGATCCATCAGCTGCCGCTGCTTCAAATCCACCTGCTTGTCACCAAACTTGATCGTCAAATCGGACGGGGCAGAGAAACGGGCAGTTCCACTTCCAGAGCGACGCAAAACGGCGCGGATACGGGCCACCAGCTCACGTGGATTGAAGGGCTTGGTGATATAGTCATCCGCACCGGTTTCCAGGCCGATGATCTTGTCGATCTCATCACCGACCCCGGTCAGCATGACGATCGGCAAGGGATAACGCTCGCGGATATGAATAGCGAGCTCAAGTCCGGATTCGCCGCGAAGACGCAGATCAATTAAAGCCAAGTCGATTGGTGGCGGGTCTCCCAACGCCAGGAAATCAGTAATACTGGAGCATTCCACTGGCGAAAAACCGCCCGCAGCCAACAATTCAGATAGCGTTGCGCTCATATCCTGATCGTCATCGACAATTGCGATTGCCGGATGGTGCTCAGAACCGCTCATTTGTTCTCCCGGAGGTTTATATTTAGCAAAGTTAGCACAAGCCGCTGCGGCAAAGACTTCTGTTTTGTTACAATTGTTACCAACACCCCAACCCTCTGTAACACTGTTAACATAAAGCCCCGGATCGGTTGCTTTTGTTAATACATCGTCGCTGTCATCACCGGGTGTCGCAGCAATAGGCTTCAGGTTGCGTAATCCAAACACCGCCCGGGACGTGCTCGAGAGCGGTGGTAAACACCTTGGGAGGAAATTATGCAAACTCAACTGATCCGGACCGCTGCAGCGGCGTTTATTTTGTCGGCCGCCAGCGGTCCGGTCATGGCCGCTGATGACTGTAAGAACCGCGGTGCGCTTGACACTCTTTACTGCGATGCCAACGGCGACATGGTTGCGGATACACCAACCGATCCGTCCAAGCTGAGCGACCCGGACACGCTTGTCTTTGCCTACACTCCGGTTGAAGATCCGGCCGTTTATGAAGACATCTGGGAGCCTTTCATCCAGCACCTGGAAAAAGAAACCGGCAAGGACGTTCAGTTCTTCGCAGTTCAGTCCAACTCTGCTGAAGTTGAAGCCATGCGCTCCGGCCGCCTGCACATTGCCGGTTTTTCCACTGGCCCGACTCCGTTTGCCGTAAACCTTGCCGGCGCCGTTCCGTTCGCCATCATGGGCGCGGAAGGTGGAAAGTTCGGTTACAAGCTGCAGGTCTTCACGCAGGCTGATTCCGACATCAAGACCGTTGCCGATCTGGCAGGTAAGCGCGTTGCGCACACCTCCCCAACCTCCAACTCCGGCAACCAGGCTCCGCGTGCGCTTTTCCCGGCTCAAGGCGTGACACCGGACAAGGACTACGAAGTTGTCTATTCCGGCTCCCACGACCAGTCTTTGCTGGGTGTTGTCGCCGGTGACTATGACGCTGCTCCAGTTGCTTCTGAAGTGGTTGAGCGTATGGCGGCTCGTGGTCTTTACGACACCAAAGATGTGCGCCTCGTTTGGGAAAGTGATCCGTTCCCGACCACGTCTTACACACTGGCGCATGATTTGGATCCGGAATTGGCTCAGAACATCAAGGACGCCTTCTTCTCCTTCGACTTTGAAGGCACCAAACTCGGTGAAGAATTTGAAGGTGTAAGCCGGTTCATTCCGATCACCTACAAAAAACAGTGGGCTGTTATTCGTCAGATCCAGGCGTCCAATGGTGTAGAATACACACCGCAGGGCCTGGCCGGAAAATAAGCTTTTGACCACTTGTCTGCCGCTTCAGCCCTGTGCTGGAGCGGCATCTTTTTTCGGCGGATATCATGCTAGAAATCACTCATCTCATTAAGAGCTACGGCGATGCTGCGCCTGTTTTGAAAGACCTGCGCCTGAAGGTGGAGGGCGAACAGGTCGTCTCCGTCATTGGCTCTTCCGGCGCCGGTAAAAGCACGCTCCTGCGCTGCATCAACCGTCTTGTGGAACCGACTTCCGGCTCCATCGTTCTCAATGGCACGGAATTCACCACCCTAGGCAAGCGCGAACTGCGGACTGCCCGCCGCCGCATCGGCATGGTATTCCAGAGTTTCAACTTGGTCGACCGGTTGACCGTCATGGAAAACGTTCAGTCCGGCCGTCTAGGTTATATCTCCACATGGGCTGCCCTTACCCGCAACTATCCGAAGGACGACATCCGCCGCGCCTTTGAATTGATGGAACGGGTCGGCATTGCCCAATACGCCAACAAGCGCACCGATGAACTGTCCGGCGGCGAACGCCAGCGTGTTGGTGTCGTTCGAGCCCTGATGCAGCGTCCGGAAATTCTTCTGGCCGATGAGCCGACTGCCTCCCTCGATCCCAAGACGTCCGAACAGATTATGGGCCTCTTGCGCGATCTGGCGAGCGAGTTGAACCTGCCGGTGATCATCAACATCCACAATGTTGGCGAGGCAAAGGAATACAGCGACCGGATTGTCGGCATGCGTTACGGCAAGATCATCTTCGACGACCTACCAGCAGCGCTTGGCACCGAAGAAATGGATGCCATTTACTCCGGCACTCCGGCCGACGAACGCCCAAGCATGGGTGCTGCGGCATGAGCACGGTGCAAGACCACTGGCAAAAACCGCCTTTTATAGAGAACAAGCTGCTGCGTTATGGTCTCTATATCGTGGTTTTCGGATACCTCAGCGTGACGCTGGTGACCTTGCCTGTGAACTGGCAGCGTGTGGCTGAAGGCATGGAACGGGCCAGCCGGATATTCGGCGGCGCTTTTCCGCCCAGCTTTGAACGGTCCGGATTGTTGATCGACGGCTTTCTGGAAAGCATGAAGATCGCCATTTTGGCAAGTGTCGGCGGCATCCTACTGTCTGTTCCACTGGCCTTCATGGCCGCCAAGAACATCTCGGCCAAACCGATTTATTTGCTGGGGCGCGGCCTGATTATTATCGCCCGCAGTTTTCACCCGGTAATTGTAGCGATCATCTTTGTGAAGGCCGTGGGTTTCGGCCCGCTCGCCGGTGTCCTCACTTTGATCGTCTACTCCATCGGATTTGTCGCCAAGCTGCTTGCGGAAAAGATCGAGGAGATCGACTTTGGTCAGGTTGAGGCGATGAAATCGGCCGGTGCACCGTTCCTGTCGACCATTGCCTATGCGGTATTCCCGCAAGTGATGCCGCGCCTCGTTGGCCTCAGCATCTACCAGCTGGACAGCAACCTTCGGGCCTCCGCCGTGGTTGGAATTGTGGGTGCGGGCGGTATCGGCGCTACGCTGGCAAACGCCTTTGGCCGCTACGACTATGACTTTGCGCTTGCCATCACCATGGTGATTGTCGGGGTGATCCTGATCTCCGAAGCCTTCAGCGGCGTGATCAGAAAGCGAATCTCATGACCAATCAAACCACACTCGACAGCTGGGCACGGTATACGCCCCAGCAGCGCTTCCAGCGCTACGCGGCTTTTGCGCTTGCCGCGCTCACCATATCCTGGTCGCTCAGCAGCATTGATGTCATCTGGGCCTGGGTCTGGGACGCTCCGGAGCAGATGCTCGATCTCTTTAGCCGGATGATCCCGCCAGATCCAAGAAACCTGCCCTCCATCCTGGAAGCCATCTGGCAGACAATCAACATTGCAACCCTGGCGACCGCCATTGCCGTTGTTGTCTCCCTGCCGGTTGCCTACATCGCTGCGCAGAACACCACCCCGAACCGGCTGGCACTTTGGGTTGGGCGTTTCATTCTGGTGTCTTCCCGCTCGGTCAACACAATCATCTGGGCGCTGCTGTTCGTTGCGATCTTCGGCCCGGGCATCATTGCCGGTATCGTTGCGATCATGTTCCGCTCCATCGGTTTTCTCGGAAAATTGCTGGGTGAGGCGATTGAGGAAATCGATCCCAAGCCGATCGAAGCCTTGGAAGCCTGCGGCGCATCAAGGTTCAAGGTGGTGCTTTACGGTATCGTTCCGCAGGTCGCACCGGCGTTCTTTGCCATCGCCATCCTGCGCTGGGACATCAACCTGCGGGAATCCACCGTCCTTGGCCTGGTGGGTGCTGGTGGGATCGGTGTAATCCTGCAAGGGGCGATCGATACGTTCAACTGGCCGGAGGTCGCCATGGTTCTATTGACCATTCTGGCGCTTGTTGTCCTTGGTGAAATGATTTCATCCAAGCTGCGCAGTAAAATCCTATAGCGGACAGAAAGGGGCGGGTTGCCGCCCCTTCCACCTTGAGGCTTATCGGTCGAAAGTGTTCCCGAACAGCGTTTAATCAACAGACCGGTTTTCTGTGGTGCAGAGCTCCCCACAGACGTAAAACGGGTCGTCTGCCCGCTGTTCATTCTGAATTAAAGGTGTACTTGCATTTGGTGGAAGAACCTTACTCGCTTTGCTCAAATCTAAATTGAACTATGCATAAGCTTCCGGGCATTGGCATGGCAATTTTGATGAGCGCAGAAGGTATTATCCAAGGATTGGCGATGAGTTTCTAGGACTGAACTTGTCGCGCGGGCAAATAATCGGAGGTCATACACGGCAGGTCCAGCTCAGGAGTACTGGTCGGCTCTGGGCGAGATTCTGCCCTTCGTTGCGGTCCGGCCAAATGGTCGGTCTGGCACCGGGAGTGGATGAACTGTCTTTGGGTGAGAAACAGGCATTGTATAGTGGCACAACTCGCCGCGTTCGCCCAGTTGGGCCGAGATACCGAATTCACAGACCCGCAAAGTTTTTAACGCCACCTGTTTCTTGCGCAACTCGCTTTGCGTGCTCAAAGAGAGCCCATCTGTCTTCAGGTGCTTTCATCAATCCGAGATTTGTAACAGTCGTCATAACACAGGCAAGTTCCTGCTGTGCGTCAAACACGGGCACCGCCTGTCCCGTGATACCGGGCGACAGATGCCCGGTGAGCTCCGCCCAGCAAGTTTCACGCATTTTTTGTTTCTCGCGTTTTGAAGGTTTTTTGTCTCGGAACCCGGCGGGTTGGAGTTTGCGTGCAACGTTGGCATGAGCCTCAGAAAGATAGGCCTGAAAGAGCAGGCCGCAAGCCGTGTTATCTAGCGGCAACACATCACCAAGGCTAATGGTATTTATGGCGAAATAGGCACTGCGATACCATCTGACGACAGTTGGGCCCCTTTCGGTCCAGATCGCAACTCCTGCGGTAAAGGCGTGGTCATTTGCCAAGTCCTTCATGTGCCTGGCCGCAATTTCGACAGGATCAATTCTCCTCAAAGCGCTGATTCCGACCCGCAAGGCCGCTGGTCCGAGGTCATACTGACCGGAAAGCGGGTCTTGTTGGACCAATCCTTCTTTTACGAGACTCTGCAGATACCGGTGCGCGGTAGGACTTCCTGTGCCAGCTTCCCGAGCGATTACGCCGAGGGGTAATGGCCCTGTTGCATCAGAAAGTACGTTTAAGAAACGAGCCGCAATGGAAACGGACTGAATGCTTGCGGATCTCCTTTGCTCACTCTTCGTGGTGTTAGAGCCGTCATCAGCGCTCATGACACAGATGCCTTTGTGTAACCCGGAAATAGTCTCGGACCAACTTGCAATTTCACAAAAAAACTCAACTCAAACCCTCCCGTTAAAAAATAACCTATTGACCTTAACACTGGAATTCAATGCTGAAGTTCAGGAAATTTTGTTAAATTTCAGCCTGTTGGATCATTATGTTCCAGCACTAAAAGAAAATTCATGAGTTTTTGACTTATGTTGTAATGTGTAATCAATTCTGTATAGTGAAACTTATCAAGCCCGAAGGCGAGAGCCAAGCAAGCACGGACAGCAATTGGGCATGATCTCTTTCTTTGAAGCGTGTCGCAGGCAAGATCTCACCAGCTTGCGCACATCACTCATCAGGGTAAAAAGATGAAATTGTCTCGAAATGCGATGCTGCTCGGCGGCACAGCTTTGTTCACGCTCTCGCAGTTTTTGACCGGTGCTGTGCAGGCTCAGGACAACGGAATAATTGTCGATCCGGAGACGACTATTCTGGACACAATCCTTGTGAGCGGCGAAAAAGTTGGCCGAACCGTTCAAGACACGGCCAGTTCAATTTTCATCATCACCAGTGAAGACCAGGAAACACGGCCAGAAGAGCAGAGTGTCCAGAGTGCCGTTCAGGACGTGCCCAACGTTTACTATCCCGGCACCGTTGGAGTTGCGCCGATTATCCGAGGACAGGACACACAAGGACCGAATACAGGAGCGATCGCCTTTTACTCCGGCACGGTTCCGCGCGCCTCGATCAACGTCGATGGCCAGTATCAAACCTATTTCGAGACCGTCTACGGCGCGACGTCGATCTGGGACATCGATCAGGTCGAAGTATTCCGTGGTCCTCAGACCACCTCACAGGGATCCAACAGCATTGCAGGCGCAATAATCCTCAAGACAAAGGACCCTACCTTCACACCCGAAGGCGCATTGCAGGTTCAGTACGGCAACTACAATACGCACCGGGCCTCCGGTATGCTGTCCGGCCCGCTGAGCAGTCAACTCGCGGCAAGAGTGGCACTGGATTACTACGGCCGCGACACATTCATCGACTACATCAATTCCAGATTTACCGACGACAACACCAATCTCGATATCATGTCGTTTACAGGACGGGCAAAGTTGCTCTATGAGCCGGACGCCATTCCGGGTCTGACGGCCAAGGCAACTTTTGTTTCTACGCAAAACAATCAGCCGACCTTCGAAGCGGCAACTGTTGAGCCCTTCAAAGATTTGAACAACACGCAGACCAGTGTTCCGAGCTTTTATCAACGAACCTATTCCGGCATATTTGATCTAAACTACGAATTCTCAAATGGCGTGATACTGAACAACACAACCCAGTTCACCGACCTGTCTGTCGACCGAGACCTTGAAAACAATAGTGAGGGCGGCGCAACAATCGATCAGCAGAACCTGTCGAACGAGTTTCTGGTGAACTTCGGTGATGAAACCAGCACAGTGAGTGGCGTTGTCGGCCTCTATGCGTCCCGGACGATGTCCGACGAAACCTTGTTGCTTTCCTATAGCGGCGACCCGGTATTCGACGACACCAAGGACAATGTGGGCCTCTTCACCGAAATCGATTACCGGATCAATGAAGCCTGGACCTTGACCGGTGGACTGCGCTTTGAGAGCGACCGGGTCCAGCGGACTGGTCAATCGACCTCGGCAATTGTCGGGCGCGGGGCAGCCATCGATCTGGACTATGACGAAACCTTCAACGCGCTTCTGCCGAAAATTGCCCTTGCCTATTCGGTAACGCCCGACGTCACGGTTGGTGGACTGATCAACCGCGGGTTCAATCCTGGCGGTGTCTCCGTCGATTTTCGCTATGGAACCTCGACGCCTTTCGACGCAGAAACCGTCTGGAACTACGAGATTTTCGGCCGTGCCAATCTTCTGGATGACAGGCTTACGGTATCGGCTAACGCTTTCTATTCCGACTATCGTGATGCGCAGCGCTACTTCCAAGCGACGCTGCCTGGCAGCACGATTAACCAGATCGTGACCTTGAATGCCGAACGCTCGCATGCCTATGGCGTCGAATTTGCGATGGGATACCAAGTCCTCGACAACCTGCGCGTCTCCGCAAACGCAGGTATCTTGAAAAGCGAAATCACCGAGTTTGATGCTCTTCCGTCAGTGGAGGGCAACGAATTCAGCAAAGCGCCGGGCTACACGATTGGTGCTGGTATCGAATGGAGTGTGTTGGATAATCTGATGCTGTCGGCCAATGTCGAGCATTTCGACGGATATTATTCCGACGACTTAAACAGCCAGTCACTGCAAATCGATGCGTACACGGTCGCGAACGCACGGGCGACCTTTCAGGTGCATGATCACTTTCAGATCTTTGGCTACGTAAACAACATTTTCGATTCACGCGTCCCTACCTGGAAAGAAAACCGGCGTGACGTTGCTAATTTCGCTGTGATGTCGGCGCCTCGTATGTTCGGAATTGGCGCCAAAGCCACATTCTGAGCCTCTTAGCCAACCTCTCAAACCCACCGGGTGAATGAAATGAATTGCACTGCGATACTTCTCTTGTACCGCAGTGCATTTTTTTAAGTGAACGGACTTTCGTTTAAAAAATGCGATGTCTGGAACAGCAAAACCGGAGCAGAATTATCGTCTTGCCTGGTCGCTCAGTGAAGTTGCCTTCAACATCTGCACGGCCACTACCCTGCCAAAGGTTCGGACCAACCCGTTAGCGTGACTTCAGAGTCCAGCTCTCAAAGGCATCCAGCATGTGGTTTGCGCTCGCAAGCGTTGGCGTGATCACCTTTGCCGGATCGACAAACAGGATGCGATTTTCCAGGTTGGGTTTCATAAACTGCTGCCAGCCAGGGACAATCCGATCCAGTTTGGCGCGTGTACCCGTCTCACCGCGATCGTCTTCCGTATAGCTGTTGAGCAACACCAACAAATCCGGGTTGAGCCTGCCGAAGGCCTCGGCACTGAGCGGCATAAGCATCATGGAACCGCCACCAGCCGCGAGTTTGCTTGTATCGTCAACGTTCAGTCGTATGAAGCCGAGATCTTCAAGCGCCTGCACCATACCGGAGGCATCGCCGACAACATTTAGCTGGTCAGTCAGAAAAACAGGAAGATAGGTCAGACCTGCAGAATTGGCAGGCAATGTTTCTCGAAGGCTTGACACGCGCTCCAGATAAGTCGCCTTCCGGGAATTGAACACCTCCGTTAGACCGACCAGCGCAGCGAGGTCGTCCTGAATTTCGATACCGTGAACTTTAGCGCTGGAAACGTTCTGAAGATAAACAGGCGCTACCGTTGCGAGCTGATCCAGTTTGCCAGCATCCAGTTCTGTCGCGACTATCAGGTCCGGCTCCAGGGCCCGAAGTTTTTCAAGATCTGGTTGGCCAAATGGGCCGAATCCTCTTGGTTTGGGTCGTCCTTCCCCCAAAACCGTATCAATAAAGTCGACGGCAATCACAAAGCTGCCGTCATCCGCGCGGCCGTAGCTGCCGGTGATTTCGATACCGAGGTCCATTAGAGGCAGGCCGAGCAGCGGTTCATGCATGACGACGACCCGATCCGGCTGTCGCGGCACCAGGACCTCACGCCCGGTGTCGTCGCTGACCAGCCGTTCGTCCGCCCAGACCGGACCCGTTACGAGCATTGCCGCGATGAAGGAAAAAACAAGATGACGCATGACGCACCTTTCAATGTGACTGGAATTTGCGGAGCGCTTGAAGGCGCAGTGCGATAATGAAGAGCGGAACACCTATGATGGTCAGGCTGAGGCCGAGCGGCATGGGCAGGCCAACAGCAACACCACGGGTCAGCGTATCGGCGGCAACAACCAGTATACCGCCCGTCAGCCCCGACAACACCAGCCGGGCCCGGCCTGTCGCCGGTGACAGAAACGCAGCGATGTGCGGCGCTAGAATCCCCAGAAACATGAGCGGCCCAACGGCCGTCACGGCAGCAGCGCTGAGGACAACGGCAAAGAGCAAGAGCATCGGCTGGGATCGTGCCACGGGCTCGCCGAGCGCCATGGCCATCTCGTTTCCGAGGTCATAAGCGGGGAGCGCGCGACCGGCAATCAGGATACCGGCAAGGCTCAAGAAAAACAGTGGCAGGAAAGCGGCAATGAGCGACCAGTTGGCCTGAAACAAGGAGCCGGCGAGCCATTCGGACAACGCTAGTGAGGTTTCAGGAGGAAGGTAGAGAATGAGCAACGTTCCGAAGGACGATAGAACCGTTTCTACAGCAATTCCCATCAAAACGATTGCAAGACCGCTCGAGCGACCTCCGCCGACAAGCCATAGCAGAAGACCCGCCACACAGAGCCCGCCAGCGACAGCGGCCAATGCAACAAGGCTTTTGGGTGCCAAGGGCACCACAATCAGCAGAAGCATGATCATGATCATGGAGCCCTGACTGAAACCGAACAGTCCAGGATCAGCAAGCGGATTTCGGGCAAGGGACTGCAGCACAGCACCAGAGAGCGCAACCGCCCAGCCAACCATGAATCCCACAAGAATACGCGGCAGTCGCACATCAATGAGCGCATATACCTTAGCATCCGACAATTCAGCGCCTACAAAAATCGCGAGAAAGTCCGAAATACCAGTCTTGGTGAGCCCGATTTGAAGCGAATAAACCGCCAGAAGCACAGCGGCCATTGCGAGACCAAGACCTGCAACAAGGTTGGATATCTTGATCTGGAAGCCATTCTTGAAACGCAGAATGCCAAGGCCGTCGGTCGCCGTGCCCCGTCTGATCATGCTACCCCCTGCTGAGCACCGGAAGAAAGGTAGAAGCGTTTGATGATCAGAATGAACACAACGCCACCGACAAGGTCGGTTACGAGGCCTGTGCTCAATGAAAAGGGATAAAGCGCCTCCCTGCCGATAAGATCAGCCATAATGCAAACCATGGCCCCTGTCAGGAATGCCGCCGGCAATGAAATTCGCAGATTGTTGCCAACCAGAGGACGCACGATATGCGGCACGACAAGCCCGACGAAACCGATTGGTCCGCAGATGGCAACAGCGGAGCCTGCCCCCAGAACGGCGGCAAGGATTGCAAGGCCAGACACAATCGGAACGTTAACGCCAGTTGAAGCGGCTTTCTCGGCGCCGAACAGGATCAGTGTCAGCGGGCGCGCAAGGACAAGAAGCATAAGGATCGCGATCACTCCCACCCACCCAAAAAGGGCAAGCCGGTCGGCATAGGCATGATTGATCGTGCCAACGATCCAGCTGAGCAAATCTGATCGGCGGGCCGGGTCCGACAGGAGTAACGCGTTGGTGAAACCGGTGAAGAACATTGTAACCAGCGCCCCTGAGAGGATCAGTGACAGTCCTCGCGGATCGTTCCGCCGTCCGGCCGCCTTTGCAACGGCAAGAGAGGCAAGGAAACCTGACAAGGCTCCAACAAGCGCTGCAGCGCCTTGAAGTTTGGTATCGAGATTGAAAAGCAGCACGCCGGCGACCAGGAAAAGTGCCGCCCCGGCGTTGACGCCAAGGGTCGTGGGCGAAGCCAGCGGGTTGCTTACCAGACTCTGGAGCACAAATCCGCATACGGCCGTTACGCCGCCGACATAGAGTGCAATCAGGGTTCGTGGCACCCGCTGATAAAGAAGAACCGCCTCTTCAAAGCTCTGTGCATCCGACCCAGGCAACGCAAACAGAAGCTGTGGGAGATCGGTGGGGTTGAACCCGAGAAACAGGTGCACGCCAGCGATGACGGGAAGCAGAAACGCCATCGTCGAAAGGAAAACCAGACGTCTTTGCATCAACAAGGCACCGAGGTTTCAGAGCGCTCCGGAAAACAAACAAGCCGCCCCTCTTTTTCAAAGACCTGCGCCTTCAGGCCGAAAACACTCTCGATATTTTCAGGGGTGACCGCATCTTCGACCGTACCCGATATCAGACACTGCCCACCACGCATCAGGGCAACATCGTCTGCAAATGCGGCGGTGAGGTTCAGGTCATGGAGTACGGAAATGACGGTCTTGCCATGGTTTTCGACAAGGTCCCGCACGAGCTCGAGAACAGCAAATTGGTAAGTGATATCAAGATGGTTGACCGGCTCGTCCATCAAGATGATCTCCGTGTCCTGCGCCAGAACCATGGCAATCCAGGCACGCTGCCGCTGTCCCCCTGACAGCTTGTTGACGGGAAATCCGGCGCGGTCGCTCAATCCCACGGTTTTGAGAACCTGAGAAAAGAGTTCCCGGTCGCGTTCCGAAGGCCCACCAACTAGCGCGTAGCGCGAGTGACCTGCGAGCTCTATCAATTCACCGAGGGTCATGTAGTCCGGGCAAAAACACTCCTGAGGCAGGTAGGCAATTCGGCGCGCGAGCTTTTTCCGGCCAATTTTCTCCACAGGTTTACCATCAAGCTTGATCTCACCCTTGCTGAGCGGCAGGAACCGCATAATGGCCTTAAGCAGTGAAGACTTGCCGCAACCATTCGGTCCGGCGATCGCAGTGAACCGGCCTGGGCGGAACTGGATAGACAGGTCGCTCAGCACTTCCAGTTTTCCATAGCCCGCAGTTACGTGCTGTACCTCCAGCAAAACTCACCCCTTGACCTTCTGCATTGCAGAAGTCTTTATACTATTCGAAACGCGCCAGCAATTCCAAAGCCAGCATTCTGCGTGTTGCAAATCCAATCAAGAGCGGGTGAAATGCCTCCGACAAAGAAACTGAATATCGGCATGTCGCTCGCGCCGACATGGCTAAGCGGCGATGCCTGGCTGCGTTCCGATAGTGGCGTTGAAAACCTCTTTAATGGCGAGTTTTACCTCGACATCGCACAACGTGCGGAAGAAGCAAAACTCGACTTTGCATTCTTGCCGGATTCGCTTTTTCTGAACACCAGCTTGCTCGCAACAGGGGCGGGTTTTGCCAGCCTTGATCCGACACTACTACTGGCATCCATTGCCGCAGGCACATCCAGGATCGGGCTACTTTCAACAGCATCGACAACCTTTTTTCCTCCTTATATCGTCGCCCGCCAGATCCAGTCCCTGAACTGGCTTAGCAAAGGCCGCGCCGGCTGGAATATTGTGACGGCGCTGGACGGTAACGAAAATTTCGGTCTTTCCGAGATGCCAAGTCCCGAAGACCGGTATTCGAGAGCAGCGGAATTTACCGAGGTCGTGCGCCGCCTATGGCAGAGTTTTCCTCAAGAAGCACTCAAGCTTGATCGGGTAAACGGTCTGTTTGCGGACCCTGATCAGGTAAACCCCATCGACCATGAAGGCCGGTTCTACAACGTCAAGGGACCGCTCAATTTGCCACGCTATGACAAGGCGCGGATACCTCTGATACAGGCGGGAGCTTCCGATGCCGGCCGCGCCTTTGCAGCTTCCGTCGCCGACGCGATTTTCGCCTCTACACCTGACCGTGCAGCGGCGTTTGACTTGCGCAAAGACCTGCGCAGCCGCGCAGAAGCGTTGGGACGGCAAGGAGACGATATCCGCATCTTGCCGGGTCTCAGTCTGTTCCTTGCGCCAACAAAGACCGAAGCAAAAGAACTGTTTGCTGAAACCAATGCCCGGGTGACGAGGCAAAGAGGTCTCGGTACTGTTCAGGAAATGACCGGACTTGATCTGACTTACTGGCCCGAGGACCGCAAGGTAACCGGGGCCGCCCTACCTCCCCCTCCCGAAAAAGTTCGCAGCCAAACGCATTCACAACTGCTGAGGCGCATGATCGAAAGAGACGAGCCGACCGTTGTAGATCTGCTCACGCGCCCTGAGGTTGTCGGGTCGGCTCACTGGCTTGTCGTCGGGACACCGGCAGACGCAGTCACAGCTATCAAAGACTGGGCTGCAGCTGGTGCCGTTGATGGCTTTGTCGCATTCCCAGGCGGTTCCATCGGATCGGTTGCATCGTTTTTGGAAGAAGTTGTCCCCGCCCTCAGCGAACTCGGCCTTTTCCGTACGGCGTATCGCGGCACGACATTCCTTGACCACCTTAATGATCGCTGACGGATCGCTTGAGACAGTTGCCGGATAATTGGCACCTAAACATGCTAGCTGGATATGCCCGAACATCGACCGCTGATCAGGAAGCTGGTTTTGAGGCCTCCCGCTACCAACATCTTTTCTGCGTCAAGGCCGTTCCAGAACAAAGTCGGGGCGTATGCCCGATTGGGCAATAGGCGCGTGAACCTCAGCGCCTGCGAAGAAACCAAAACCAGAAATTAGTGCAGACGAAATCCCTGCCGTTTGTGCGCCGAGGATGTCTGTGTGCAGGCTGTCGCCAACCATGACCACCCTGCTCCGGTCGATATCATTTTCCAGGCGCGCAAACACAAGATCATAGATATTGGCGAACGGTTTTCCGTAAAACTTAGGCGCAATACCGGTTTTGTCGGCGAGCCGGTGTGCGTAATTTCCAGGCTCCGTTGAAAACCCGTTTTCACGCGGTGCGACAATATCAGGATTGGCAACAAGAACCGGCCTTGGACGCTCTAGAAGGGCCTCTTCCAGCAATGCCTGCCGCTCTAGCGTCCACTCAGCCGCCCCAAGGCACAAGAAGCCGTCCACCTTTGAGTAAAGAGGCCGGTCTTCTTCCAAACGCGTGAGATTGATGTCTTCTAGATCAGCCAGGCCAGCTGCCTTGGACAGCATAGCGCCCCAATGGCGCTTCGGCTCACTGGTCAAAGCATGCAGAAGAGTCATTCGGCTCGAAATGACGTTTGCCGGTGCAAAGTCGTAACCGAGGCGGGCATACTTCGCGAGCAAGGTCGCGTTTGAATACCCAGCCGCATTTGTCACAACAAAAACGCGTTTTCCCTTGGCCTGCAGACCGGCAACCCGTTCAGGTACACCCGGAATCGCGTGCTCCCCGATATTCAGAACACCGAATGCGTCGAGCAAAAAGACATCAAACTGATCTGCAATGTCATCGAGATTTCCGCACCGGGTGCACACCCCACCGTCTTGCGCTTCAGGCAAACGTGCGCGCGCGGCCTCATAGGCCGCGAACGCTTCTTCCAATGTCATGTCGGTCAAATAATTGCTTCCCGTACCTTTGCCGAGACCCATTCGCTCAAGACAACCGCTGCCAGGATGACCAACAGGATCAGGCTGACCTGTGGCCAGGCCAAAACGTTGAGCGAGGAAGACAGCTGCAATCCAATTCCGCCGGCCCCGACTAGTCCAAGGACCGTTGATTCCCGGATATTGATATCCCATCTGAATACGGCAACGCCAGCAAATGCTGGAGCAATTTGTGGAACGATGCCGTAGGCCATTACCTGCCACCGGGATGCCCCTGTCGCGGTTATCGCCTCAACCTGGGTGTGATCGATCTCTTCAATCGCCTCGTAGATGAGCTTCGCACAGAAACCGATTGACCGGATCGCAATTGCGACCACGCCCGCAAGCACGCCTGGCCCGATGACTGCGATCAGAAGCAAAGCCCAGATGAGCGAGTTGATGGACCGCGTGGAAACGATGATCAAAAGTGCGACCGGGCGAATGAATGTTGCCGACGGCGTTGTATTGCGGGCAGCCAGAAAGGCGACCGGCACAGCCAGACACAGGGCGATCAAGGTTCCAAGCGTTGCAATATTAAGCGTATCCCAGATCGGACGGCCGAGCTGAGTGATGTACTCCCAGCGCGGCGGCGTTGCCCGGCTCCAAATATCTTCTGCGATGCGCGGGGCGTCCCAGACAAAGAACCATGTGGTGGACTCAGATATCTGCTGCCAGCAATAGACGAACACTGCTGTGCCCGTCAGCCAGGCCGCCCAGCGCATCAGGCTTTCAGCCTGGGTCCGGCGCTGCCAGACCTTCAGGCCGTTTTTCTCAAGTACTGGCATTATTGTACCTTTGCTCGGATGATGCCGGACAGATATTCCAGCGCCATGACGATCAAAATGATGATGATCAGGATTGCGGCTGCGGTATCATATTCGTACCGGTCGAACGCTGTGTTGAGCGTTGCTCCAATGCCGCCCGCCCCGACGAGCCCAAGAATGGCGCTTTCCCGGAAGTTGATATCGATGCGGTACATACTAAGTCCGACAAGGCGAGGCATCACCTGCGGCTGAACCCCGTAGTTGATCCATTGCAGCCAGCGCGCACCAGAGGCTTTGATCGCCTCGGCTTGGACCCGATCCATGCTTTCAATGTCTTCTGCCAAAAGTTTTGATAGAAAACCGATTGTTGCAAAACTCAAGGTCAGGAACCCCGCCAGCGGGCCAAAACCAAAAATCGCCACCAGAAGGATCGCAACGATAATTTCCTGCAGCGCACGGCTGATGGCCACTATGCCACGACACACCAGATAGACCGGCAAGGGCGCGATATTGCGGGCGGCCCCCAATCCAATCGGAATGGAGATTGCAATTCCGACCACCGAAGCAGCGACGGTCATGATGATACTCTCAAGTATCCCATCCCAGATATCGGAAGCGCGTGAAACAAAGTCCGGCGATGTAAAGGCCAGAATGAACGCAGCCCCACGATCAAGTCCTTCGTAGACCCGGCTCCAGTTGACATCGATCGTCATGAAGGCCGCGATCAGATAGGCGGTGAACCCAATTCCAAGGGCCCAGCGAAGCCAAGCGCGTTTGACAAGTGGGGGCTTTCTCCACTTTTGCCCGAGGAGCGCATCAAGTTCTGTGCTCATAGCGCAGCAACCTCTGCAGCTTTCCCTAGGCTGGTATCAGACTGTTCGTCATCCTCATCATCGACCTTTTCAATGGTCGCTTCCCAATCTTCTTCACCGTAGATCGTGGTCAGGACATCCGGTGTCAGTTCTTCTGGACGGCCGTCAAACTCAATGGCACCAAACCGCAAACCGACCACACGCTGAACAAACATCTTGGCCAGCGCCACATCGTGGATGTTGATGATCGCAGCGAGGCCGCGCTCTTCGCACAACTCGCAAATGAGGCGCATGATCTGACGGGAGGTTTTCGGATCGAGTGACGCTGTCGGTTCATCAACCAGAAGCAGTTTCGGGTTTTGAATCAGCGCCCGGCAGATCCCGACCCTTTGGCGTTGACCGCCGGACAATTCATCGGCGCGTTTGTCCGCCATGGCAAGCAATCCAACGCGATCGAGCAGGCGGAAGGCTTCATCGACGCTTTCCTGAGGATAGCGCCGTGTAAAACTGCGCCAGAAACCGACATATCCGAGACGACCGGAAAGGACGTTTTCCATCACCGTCAGACGCTCAACCAAAGCATATTCCTGGAAAATCATTCCCATCTCACGGCGCTTCCGGCGCAATCCGCCTGAGGAAAGACTGGTGAGTTCGGTATCTTCCAACCACACTTCGCCACTGCTTGGCTCCACCAGCCGGTTGATGCAACGAATCATGGTGGATTTTCCAGCCCCCGATGGGCCGATAAGGGCCAGGACCTGGCCCTGTGGGATTTCCAAGTCGACCGCTTTAAGTGCCTGGTCCCCAGTCTTGTAAGTCTTAACAAGCTTCTTGAGCCGCAGCATGCAGCACCCTACCCTTCAAAAACTCAAAAAAGAAAAACAGGCGCCCTCGTTCAAAGGCCGCCTGTTACATTCGTTATTTGCAAGCGTAGCTAACCCCGTTGGCAGCGTCGATCTTGCGGATAACTTCCCAGAATTCCTGGTAGGTCATTTCCAGGAACTGCCCTTCATTCGACTTTTCAAATTCGGCCTGGAGGCTGGTGCCTTCCCATTCGAAGTTGAAGAAGGCGTTGCGGATCTTGTCCTGAAGGTCCGGTGTGAGGTTGTGAGCGGTGCCAAAACCGGTCGTCGGAAACGTCTGTGATTTGTAGATTGAAATAACCTGGTCCGGCTTGATCACATCCCGGCTGATCATGCGCGAAAGAACAGAATTCGCGATGGACGCTGCCGGATAGTCCTTGTTGGCCACACCAAGGATGGAGTTGTCATGCTTGCCGGAATAAACCGGTTCAAAATCCCGCTCTGCTTCCATGTCGAAGTCCGCTTTCAGGATCGCAGAAGGCGCCTTGAAACCGGAGTTGGATGTTGGCGACGTAAACGCGAGTTGCTTGCCCTTGATGTCCTCGACTTTTTCGATACCGGATCCCGGATAGGTCAAGATTTCCATCTCGTAGCCAAAGTTTCCATCTTTCGAAGCCATGATCGTAAAGGGGCGGAAACCGGCGCAATTCACAGCCAGCGGGTTGGAGCCTGTGTTGAAACCGGCAATGTGGAGACGGCCGGAACGCATGGCTTCGATCTGAGCCGCGTTTGACTGGACCGGGAAGAAAACAACTTTCTTACCAGTCTCTTTTTCCAAATGGGTAAGGAAGTCCGACCACGCTTCCTTGTAAACAGCCGGATCTTCCACAGGCGTATAAGCAAAGATCAGCGTATCCGGATCTACCTGCTGAGCAGGATCAGTCGGAATATCAGCAATCAGATCACCATCAACGTCGCAGAAGCGTTTATCGAGATCGCCGCGAGGGCATTCCTCCGCTTGCGCAACACCCGCGAATGAAAACATCGCGGCAGCCGCAGCCGATGCAAGAAGTGTCGCAATCTGTTTCATATAAGTTCCTCCCAGAACGATTTTCTCGAAAAGGCGACTTGCCCAATTGTCTCATTCAAACCGACCTTTTTAGTCGCCTAATGACTAACATTGACTGTTTGAAATCCATCAAGCAAGCGCTCCTGAAACCAAAAAGCAAAAAACGAAAGCCTACGAAGGTCAAATTCGAAATCCAAACTTGGAAAACCGGCCAAACATCGGCTGCCTGAACTCACAGCTGCACAACTCTCTCCTTGAAAAAACCAAGTACCGTTCGGACCGGCAGCTTGCCTTGAGCAGCTGTTGCTTGGCACGCCCGCCAAACCAGTTCTTCGCATCGACAGATCCGCAGATCTTCACAGCGTTACCGCCCTTTTAAATTCGTTGACCACGTCACACATGAAGATAACCGACTAGGGATCAACAAGCGCCTCAACCATTTTTGCCGGCGCTGCTTTTTTGGTTGCGAGATCTACTTCGATCGCATGCGGGCTTGAAATGACCAAAGTCGCGGCAGCTGTGATCGCCATTGTTGCGGTTCTGGACAAGCCTCTCAGCCTGAAAACGAAACCTGCAAAAAAAGAACGCAAGATGACCACCTACGCCCCGCCTCAATTCAATCAAGCCTCCGGCAACAGTCCAATACCGGCTGCCATTACTCAGGTTCCAAATCGGCTGAAATTAGACATTGTTTCGTCGCGCCTCGAAAGGCAACGCGCAATTGAAACCTTTGATATTCTTGAAATTATGGAAGGAACCGGGACAACGATCAATTTGTCAAAGCCTTTTCTCTAGCAATGTTTGCGTTCAAGCGATTGCAATCCAAAAATTCAGCAAGAGAGGTCGATCATGACATGTGTTGCGATTTGCTTGGTATGTCTTCCAAGCCCCCCGCAAACGCCCCTCGGCCTGTCCACGGGGCGAACACCAAGACAATTTCAACTTATTTCCAGACGCCTCTTCAATTAGCTCACTAAATAAATTTATTTCTCTCAATCAGTATTTTAATCGATTGTTATTGCATTTCCCACGAGCTGGTGCTGATAATCGGGGCCTAAACAAAGAGCCCCACATTCATGCAAAGGATCTCTGACCTTTTAACTTTGCAAGTGGCCTGGAACAGGCCGTCACTCACAGGGCCAGCGGCCCTCATGAGTGCTGTTGCCTCAACGCAAAGTGCTGACCTGATCCCCCAAGAAACTTCAGACAGAAGTCCGGGATCCAATAATATGCCGGTCAACCGGCCCGGGACGAACATTCAGGGAGGAACTGATATGAAAAGAACCACCACAACCATAGCAGGGTCACTTCTGGCGCTTGCCGCCAGCGTTTCATTTGCTCAAGCTGACAAGCTGACACTTTATTGCAGCGCGCAGGAAGACTGGTGCCAATTGATGGCGCGCAGCTTCGAAGATGCGACCGGCATCGATGTCAACATGACCCGGAAATCGTCCGGCGAGACCTTTGCGCAAATCCGCGCTGAATCGTCCAATCCCAAGGGGGACGTGTGGTGGGGAGGCACTGGCGACCCGCATCTTCAGGCGGCCGAAGAAGGCCTGACCGCCGAATACCTGTCGCCCATGCGGGATCAGCTTCATGATTGGGCCATCAGCCAGGCGGAAAGCGCCGGCAACCGTACCATCGGGATCTATTCCGGCGCACTTGGATATGGCTTTAACACGGACTTGCTGGCGGCGAACAATTTGCCCGAGCCGTCCTGCTGGAAGGACCTCTTGAAGCCCGAATACAAAGGGCATGTGCAGATGGCCAACCCAAACTCGTCCGGCACGGCCTACACCACCCTGGCATCCATGGTTCAGATCTTTGGCGAAGACGAAGGCTTTGATTTCATGAAGGGCCTTCATGCCAACATCAACCAATACACCAAGTCCGGCTCGGCGCCGATCAAGGCTGCTGGCCGGGGCGAAAACACCATCGGCATTGTATTCATGCACGATGCAGTAAAGCAGGCGGTGTCAGGCTTCCCGATCAAGGTGGTCGCTCCTTGTGAGGGCACGGGGTATGAAATCGGTTCGATGTCGATCATCGATGGTGCGCGGAACATGGACGAAGCCAAGAAGTTCTATGACTGGTCATTGAGCACAGACGCTCAAAACCTTGCGCTGCAGGTCAACGCGTTCCAGGTGCCGTCCAACAAGGGCGCGCAGACGTCGGAAAGCGCCCCCGACATGAGCCAGATCAAGCTGATTGACTACGATTTCAAGAAATACGGGTCGTCAGACGAGCGGAAGCGCCTGTTGCAAAAATGGGATGAAGACGTTTCGACATTGCCTCAGTAAGTGCCTGTGAATTCGAAAAACACCGCTCCCCCGGTTCTGATCTTCTGGATCATTGCCGGGTGGGTCGGTTTCGGCCTTCTGCCGTGGTATGGCATCGAGGACGGTTTCTGGTCATTCGACTGGCTGGTCGACGGCTATCCTTTTGACGAGGACTATGCCCCTGCGGCTTTCCTGATTACCCAAGGAGAGAAGCTTTGGCTTTCGCCATTGCTTCTTCCGCTTGGGCTTTCTGTATTCGCGTTACGCTATTCCAAGTCGGATGCCGCCTATGCCCGCCTGCTGGTTCTGGCCGGGGCCCTCGGATTTTCCTGGATGATCATCCAAGGATTTTCCATTGGCATCCGTGGCTACAATTTCGCCTGGATGAATGACGCCTTCGGTCCACTCGGCGACCGCCAGTACGGGATGGGTTATGGCGCAATGGTCTGTGCCTCGGCATTTTTGTTCCTCTTGACCCAGGGAATTGCCGCACGCGGCGCTGTCAACGGCGACGTCTTTGTCGTCAGCGCGATTGGCGGCGTGATCGTGATCGTGACTGCCTTTGTGTTTTTCCCCATCGCCAAGATGCTGTTCGCTGCGTTCGTGACCGATGACGGCACCTACTCGTTTCTGGTCTTTTTCAACAAGTTCTTCGACGACCGCATCTGGGGATTGGGCTGCCTTGCAGGGTCCCGCTGCGGAGCTGCCTGGAACTCGCTCTTTCTCGCCATTCTGGTCGGTTTGATCACCACCGCTCTTGGGCTCGCATTTGCCCTTGTCGTGACGCGTTCCGGCTTCCGCTACAAGCGCCTCATCCGGGCCATGACAGTGTTGCCGATCATCACACCGCCTTTCGTCATCGGCCTTGCCCTCATTTTGCTTTTTGGTTTGTCCGGCACGGTCACGGTATTCATTGCCGACCTGTTCGGCGCACAACCGACAAGGTGGCTCTACGGGCTGCCCGGTGTGCTGATTGCACAGACACTCGCATTCACGCCGATTGCGTTTCTGGTTCTCATAGGCGTGGTCGAGGGCGTCTCGCCGTCCATGGAAGAGGCGGCGCAGACCCTTCGCGCCAACCGCTGGCAAACTTTCCGCACCGTGTCTCTGCCGCTCATGCGGCCGGGGCTTGCAAATGCATTTTTGCTTGGCTTCATCGAAAGTATGGCCGACTTCGGCAATCCTCTGGTTCTGGGCGGAAATTTTGATGTTCTCTCGACCGAGATCTTTTTCGCGATTGTCGGGGCACAATACGATCAGGGCCGGGCCGCGGTACTGGCTATGGTGCTGTTGTTCTTCACACTGTCTGCCTTTTATGCCCAACGGGCATGGCTCGGAAAGAAAAGCTATACAACGGTCTCCGGCAAGGGCGATGCTGGTGTCCACCCCTTGATGCCAAGAGGCCTTGCGATCCCGGTTCTGGCGGTCGCACTGGCCTGGGCTGTCTTTACTGCCGTGGTCTACGCAATGATCGTTTATGGCAGTGTTGTGGAGCTGTGGGGTGTCAATAACTCTCTCACCTTCAAACACTATGTCACAGCTTTCTCGGTCAGGTTCGAGGAAGCGGGCATTCGCTGGACGGGTGCTGCCTGGGACAGTTTCTGGACGACGATCACAATCGCCGCGATCGCCGCACCTCTGACTGCAGCTGTGGGGCTGGTCACCGCTTATCTGCTGACGCGACAGAGTTTTGCCGGAAAGAATGCGTTCGAGTTCGGCACCATGCTGTCCTTTGCCATTCCGGGAACGGTCATTGGCGTCAGCTATATCCTGGCCTTCAATGTTCCACCCATCGAAATCACCGGCACTGGAATCATCCTGGTCGTCAGCTTTATCTTCAGAAACATGCCGGTCGGTGTCCGCGCTGGAATTGCCAGCATGTCCCAGATCGACAAATCTCTGGACGAGAGCTCGCTGACCCTCGGAGCGAATTCCTGGCAAACCTTCAGGCGGGTCATCCTGCCGCTCTTGCGGCCGGCCATCCTTGCAGCCCTCGTCTACAGCTTTGTGCGGGCGATGACTGCGATCTCGGCCGTTATCTTCCTGGTATCTGCAGAATATGACATGGCGACGAGCTACATCATCGGCCGGGTGGAGAACAATGACTACGGCCTTGCCATTGCCTATTCCACCACTTTGATCTTCGTCATGCTGGCCGCTGTCGGGCTCCTGCAGTTGCTGGTGGGCCGGGTGCAGATCGGGCGGCGCAAGCACATCGAAATGAAAGAAGCGTCATGAGCGACACACATATTCGCAGCAAAGCCGCACCCGTCAGGTTCGATGGCGTTTCCAAGCTGTTTGGAAAGGACGTCGTTGCCGTTGACAACATCGACTTGAACATTGAAGCAGGAAAACTCGTCACGCTTCTGGGGCCGTCCGGATGTGGCAAGACAACAACCTTGCGCATGATCGCCGGGCTGGAGATGGCGAGCTCCGGCCGCATTCTGATCGGTGACACGGATGTTACAAAGCTACCGGCAACCGACCGTGATGTCTCCATGGTGTTCCAGTCCTATGCCTTGTTTCCGCATATGAGTGTTTTGGAAAACGTCATGTATGGCCTGACCTTTTCCGGCTACGACAAGAGTTCTGCACGGGCCCGAGCCCATGAGGGGCTGGAGCTTGTGGGCCTGAAGGGCTTTGGTGCCCGACTGCCGAGCGAGCTGTCCGGAGGCCAGCAGCAGCGCGTTGCGGTCGCCCGTGCATTGGTTCTGGAGCCGCAAGTTCTCTTGTTCGATGAGCCATTGTCGAACCTGGATGCCAAGTTGCGGCGGCAGGTGCGTGAGGATATCCGAGCAATCCAGCAGGATCTCGGATTAACGGTGGTCTATGTGACACACGATCAGGAAGAAGCGCTGGCTGTGTCCGATCAGATCGTTGTCATGCGCAATGCCTCGATTGCGCAGATCGGCACGCCCCGCGAACTTTACGATCAACCGGTTGATGCCTTTGTCGCCGATTTCATCGGTGAGGCAAACCTGATCCCATGTGAAGTCGTGGATGTGCAAAACGGCACGGCAAATGTGGAGATCGGAGGGTACAGCTACAATTTGGCATCCCGAGGCCTGCCCAAAGGGCCGGCCACCATCGCCGTCCGGCCATCCCGGCTCGTGATCGGGAGCTCTGAGGGCATGCCAGCGAGGGTCGCAAAGGCGACCTATGTCGGTGTTCGGATGGAATACACGCTGGAAGGCGGTTTCGGCCAAGTCTTTGCGGTGCAGGACGATGTTGACAACACTCTAGAAGTGGGCGCGGATTTGAACCTGTCCTTTGCCAAATCCGGTCCCGTTCTGCTTCCCAAGGGCTAACCGAACAGAAATAAACGTCTACTTCAGGCAGCGCTATTCAGCGCGACGAGCTGGAGCACGCAACGCTGCCCTCATATTCCGCCATCACGTTGATCACTATATTGAGCCAGCGATGGGCGATCGGGAGCTATTCGCGTGGCTGGCATTTTAGCTGAGACGACTATTGTGCATTCTAACCATCTACGAGCGAATGCTACCATTCGACATGGCGGGATTATCGCGCACTTCAATAGCAGATAAGACGATCATCAAATACCGATCACCGGTCTTCACATAGCCTGCATAAAACACCGTTGCCCGAAAGCCGATAGAACAGGTTCCGCGGTTTACAGCCAGATAGAGATCGGACGAACGCCAGAGGTGGCTGTGACGATTGCTTTTGGTTATCCATACTTGGTCATACGGCCAGGCGAGCTTCACGGTATTTCAATAAGGCAAGTGCCAACAAAGTGACAACAGCACCAGACAGCAGATAACCACCGGCAAAAGCCAACCCAAACTCCAAAGAAAGACCCAATGCAACCAAAGGGGCAAAAGCTGCACCGAATATCCAGGAGAGGTTCGTGGCCAAAGCCGCACCCGTATACCGGTATTTCTGCTCGAAACGGTTTGGCAGAATTGAGCTTGCCTGACCGTAGGATAGCCCAAGCAATGCATAACCGATCAAAACGTATGGCATTGGATTTTCTGCCAAGCTTGTCACCAAGAAGCTGAATCCACCGATAAGAATGGACACTGTTGCAAGCATGGGGCGGCGACCAAAACGGTCCGTTAACAGTCCGGATACAACGACACTAAGAATAGAGACCACGCCACCAATCAACAGCAATAGCATGAAGTCCGAAATTGGAGCATCGCTGTTCAAGGTTTCATAGGCCAACGGAAAAACGGTTACCATGTGCAAAATCGCATAACTCGCAAGCGGCAGAAAGGTCGCAAGCAGCACGTCTTTCCAATGGACTGAAAGCATCTCAAAGAAGGGGCTGGATTTGAGCTGGTATTCTTCTTTCAAGATCTCATGCGCTTCACTGTGGATCAGCTGCAGCCGTGCAAACAGTGACACCACATTCACAGCCAGAACAGCAAAGAACGGCCAACGCCAACCCCAGTTGATAAACTCTTCATCGGTCAAAAAACCGGTCAGAACATAAAAGATAGCAGTGGCAACACACAGGCCGATCGGTGCACCAAGTTGCGGGATCATCGCGTACCATCCCTTGCGTTTTTCAGGTGCATTGGTTTGCAAAAGCAGTGTCATTCCATCCCAGGAACCGCCTAGCCCTATGCCCTGACCAATACGGAAAACCAACAACAGCCACGCAGCTAGAACACCAGCGGTCTCATAACTGGGCAAGAGACCGATCGCGATGGTTGAGCCCCCGAGTACCAGCAAGGCAACCGAGATCTTGCCTGAACGGCCAATTCTTTTTTCCAATAACTTGAATGCTTGACTGGCAAAAGGCCGGGCCAGGAATGCTGCCGGAAAAATCAAGAAAGACAGCAACATGCCAGTTGCCGGGTCAAAGTTTGGAAATATGACACGCGGAAAAACAAGGACAGATGCAAATGCATAAACAAAAAAACCGAAGTAATCTGTCACCCGGGCCATAATGACGGTGATAACAAGCTCATCTAACTCAAATTCCGGTTTGTCAGCCGTGGTTCGACTTGCAGCAATGCTTGGAGCTTCGGTCATGTTTCTTTCCTGCACAAAATGCCCGCCTTCGCCGAGAGCCATCGCGATTTAGCCCAGTCTCGTCCGCCCAACCACTTTCACAATCAGCACCTTGGAGACCCGACACATTGCAACGATTTTGTAATGCACCGGATCCATTGGCTTTGGCTAACTTATCCAATGCTGCGATGCAATATAAACTTGAATTCAATACTCATATTTTATAAAAGCAAATTTGGCATCCAAAAGACACCTCAAAAAATCATCTCTTCACACGCTCTGCGCCTGAACGCGGAAGCTTTTTGTCATGTGCGATTCCGGGTACCGGTAAATGAGAAATTTGAAACCCATTGCAATTCTCTTACTCGCTCCTGTTGTCAGCGGCTGTAACCTGGTGGTGATCAACCCGTCGGGTGACATTGCTAGTCAACAGAGCGACTTGATTATCTATTCCACCATTTTGATGCTGATTGTCGTTTTGCCGGTTATGGCATTGACTGTTTTCTTTGCGATGAAGTACCGCGCATCGAACAAATCTGCGAAATACGAGCCGGATTGGCACCATTCTACCAGCCTCGAGATTGTCATCTGGACAGTTCCGATGGCGATCATATTGTGCCTTGCAGGGCTTACCTGGGTGGCAACCCACCGTCTGGAGCCCTACAACCCGCTGCGCCGTATTTCTTCAGAGATCCCAATCGACCAGAGCGTCGAACCGATGGTTATTCAGGCCATTGCGATGGATTGGAAATGGTTGTTCATTTATCCAGAGCAGAATATTGCCGTGGTGAATGAGGTCGCAGCCCCGGTGAACCGGCCGGTGAAATTTGAAATCACGTCTTCGACCGTAATGAACTCCCTCTACATTCCCGCACTTGCTGGCCAGATTTACGCCATGGCCGGGATGCAAACCGAGCTTAATGCGGTCATCAACGAAGAGGGAAGCTACAACGGTTTTTCCGCCAACTATAGTGGTGCCGGTTTCTCTCAGATGCATTTCAAGTTCCACGGCATGAGCGAAGATGGATTTGACAGCTGGGTAAAAAACGTCGGCAGAGGACCTGATGACCTGGACCGTAAAGCGTTCCTGCAGCTGGATCAGCCGAGCATTGCTCATCCTGTGACATACTACAATTCCGTCGATCCGGACCTCTGGGACGCAATCATTAATCTATGCGTTGATCGGAACAACCTGTGCCAGGATGACATGATGATGGTCGATGCCCTTGGTGGCGGCGGCATCGAGGGGCTGTTCCTGCGCAACATATTTGCCGGGATTTGCAGCTCTGACGATCCGGCAGGCCTTCTCGCCAAAATTCGCATAGACCGCGAAATCGCGGATGCGAAGAACAAGGCCGAGAACATCTCGCTCGCGGAAACCGATATCAACGCCTTGCAGCAAATCCTGGCGCTGTCGCGCTCAAGCACGGCCGTTGAAGAGAGCCAAGCGAACTGACATTGCTCCCGTGCGCCGGATGGCCGCGGCAACTGATAAATCGACTTTGAGGATGGTATGGCGGCAGCTGACTACTCACGCTGGGATCCAGTATTCGGAAAACTTGGCTGGGATATTTTTCCATTAAACGAGCCCGTGGTGGTTGCCACCTTCGTTGGCGTTGCTGTTGGCGGCACTGCTTTGCTGGCGGCGCTGACCTACTTCCGTCTTTGGGGCTACCTCTGGAAAGAATGGTTCACCAGCATCGATCACAAAAAAATCGGCATCATGTACATGGTGCTGGCGATTGTGATGCTGGTTCGCGGATTTGCCGATGCCTTGCTGATGCGTATACAGCAAGCCTGGACCGCCAGCGGCGGGGCGGGATATCTAGATGCCCACCACTATGATCAGATCTTTACTGCTCATGGCATGATCATGATTTTTTTCGTGGCCATGCCTTTTGTCACCGGCCTGATGAACTTCGTCATGCCACTTCAAATCGGCGCCCGCGATGTTGCCTTTCCCTTCCTCAACAACTTCAGTTTCTGGCTGACCACATCCGGCGCTGTATTGGTGATGATCTCGCTTTTCGTCGGTGAATTTGCCACGACCGGCTGGCTCGCCTATCCACCCTTGTCGGGGATTGAGTTCAGTCCGAGCGTTGGGGTCGACTACTACATCTGGGCACTACAGATCGCCGGGATTGGTACAACGCTCTCCGGTATCAACCTGGTAGTGACCATCGTTAAGATGCGCGCGCCCGGCATGACTTACATGCGCATGCCGGTGTTTTGCTGGACAACGCTGTGCACGAACATTTTGATCGTTGCGACCTTCCCGATTTTGACGGCAACGCTCGCACTTTTAACCCTCGATCGATATGCCGGCACACACTTCTTCACCAATGACCTTGGCGGCAGTCCGATGATGTATGTGAACCTCATCTGGATCTGGGGACATCCGGAGGTCTACATCCTGACGCTGCCGATTTTTGGCGTCTTTTCCGAAGTGGTTCCGACCTTCACCGGCAAACGGCTTTTTGGCTACACCTCCATGGTATACGCCACAGCCGTGATCACCATCCTGTCTTACATTGTTTGGCTGCACCATTTCTTCACCATGGGCGCAGGCGCTGACGTCAATTCCTTCTTTGGCATCACCACGATGGTGATCTCGATTCCGACAGGCGCAAAGATCTTCAATTGGCTGTTCACGCTTTACAAAGGACGCATACGTTTTGAAGTGCCGATGATGTGGACGATCGGCTTCATGCTGACCTTCGTAATTGGTGGCATGACCGGTGTCCTCCTGGCGGTTCCACCTGCAGACTTTGTCCTTCACAATAGCCTGTTCCTCGTCGCCCACTTCCACAATGTAATCATCGGCGGTGTTGTTTTCGGCATATTCGCTGCAATGACTTATTGGTTCCCGAAGGCATTTGGCTTCAGGCTCGCGCCGTTCTGGGGCAAAGTGTCTTTCTGGTGCTGGCTCATCGGTTTTTATTTGGCATTCATGCCCCTTTATGTCCTTGGCCTGATGGGTGTGACCCGTCGTTTGAGCCAATTTGAAGATACGATCTACGCCGGCTACTTTTTCGTCGCTCTTATCGGTGCACTCTTCATCGCAGCTGGCATCGGTGCCTTCCTCCTCCAAATCTTTGTCAGCATCCGTGACCGTGAAGCCCTAAAGGACACGACTGGCGACCCCTGGAACGGCCGGACACTCGAATGGTCGACGTCTTCGCCGCCGCCTTATTACAATTTCGCCTTCACACCCCGCGTTCACCAGATCGACGCCTGGTGGCACATGAAAGCCGAAGGCTTTAAGCGGCCACTGGAAAACTTTGAGCCGATCCATATGCCCAGATACACCAGCACCGGGGTTATCCTGTCCGGTATCCTGACCGTAATGGGCTTTGCGCTTGTCTGGCATATTTGGTGGCTTGCTGCCGTGACCTTCATCATCACGATCGCCTACAGCATCGATCACACATTCAATTACGACCGCGACTATTACGTCCAACCGGATGAAGTGGCCGAGATCGAGGGCAATCGCACAAAACTGCTGGCTGCAGAGGGGGCAGCCCAATGAGCACCGAGAGCGCTTTGACCTCCGAGGACTTTTACGTCCGCGAAACGCATCACGATGACGATGGTGAACACCATCACGAAACCGGAACCATGCTCGGGTTCTGGATCTACCTGATGAGCGACTGCCTAATCTTCGGTACGTTATTCGCAACCTATGCCGTCCTTGGCCGTAACTACGCGGCAGGCCCCTCCCCGGCAGATCTCTTTGAACTGGATTTGATCCTAATTTCGACGTTTCTGCTGCTGTTCTCATCCATCACTTACGGATTTTCAGTCCTTAGAATGGATATGGGAGATCTGAAGGGCACACAGATCTGGCTGATCATCACCGGCCTTTTTGGTGCAGGCTTTCTCTATATGGAAGTTTTGGAATTCAGCCACCTCTGGCATCTCGGCGCAACACCGATGGCAAGTGCGTTCCTGTCGTCCTTCTACACCCTCGTCGGCACTCACGGTCTGCACGTTCTGTCAGGCTGCATTTGGCTGATCGTACTGCTCGCCCAGCTGCAGATTCATGGGCTTACCCATGAAAATAAGCGGCGCGTCATGTGCCTCAGCATGTTCTGGCACTTCCTGGATTTGATCTGGATTGGTGTTTTCTCCTTTGTCTATCTTGCAGGAGTTCTCGTATGACCGCATCGGCACATTCAAACCATGAAGACGGCCATCATGGAGAAGGCCACGGATCATTTAAGTCCTATATGATCGGCTTTGTCCTGTCGGTTGTTCTAACCGTCATACCCTTCTACCTGGTCATGGGCGATATTCTTGGGAATGCGGTCTGGACGGTGGCAATCGTTTTTGCCCTCGGCGCGACACAGATGATCGTTCACATCTACTATTTCCTGCATGTCACATCCCAAGCCGAAGAAGGTTGGCTTGCCATGTCCATAGGCTTTACGGTTCTGTTGGTCGTGATTGTCATGACCGGATCCATCTGGGTCATGTTCAACCTTCAGGAAAACATGATGCCGGGCCACGAGCAGATCGAACAAATACGATCCCTGCCCTGACCAGTCGACAAACACAGACCACTCCGATGACAGACTGGCGAGACCGCAAATGGATGAATTTGTCACTCCTTGCTGTCATCGGGGCAGTGATTTTCTGTCTGGTGCTCTTGGGCAATTGGCAACTGAAACGCCTTGCGTGGAAAAACAACTTGATTTCTGCGATCGAGAGCCGGGCTTCTGAACCGGCCAGTGCCGCCCCGAACAAGGATCGCTGGCACGCCATTAATGCAAAGGACCACGCTTACCAGCGGGTTTCTGCTGAAGGCACCTTACTTCACCAACATGAGCATATCGTCAGAGCCTTAACCGAACTTGGCTCCGGCTATTGGGTAATGACACCGCTGGCGCGGGCTAACGGTGAGATACTTTGGATCAATCGCGGTTTTGTTTTACCTGACAAACGCTTTGCTGCAGACCGCAACGAGCCTAAAAGAGAGCACGTCAAAGTCACCGGATTGTTGAGAGTGAGCGAACCAAAAGGCACACTCTTGCAGACCAATGATCCGGAAAAAAACCGCTGGTATTCGCGGGACGTAGAGGTATTTTCACGCGCTTCCGGCCTTCCAGAACCTGCACCATTTTTCATCGATGTAGAGTTTTCAGACGAGCTGCGCGAGTGGCCTAGAGCTGGTTTGACCAAACTGACCTTCAGAAACAATCACCTGCAATATGCCCTCACTTGGTATGCAATGGCGCTGTTCCTCGCAGCGGGTACCAGTTATCTTGTTCTTCTAGTACTGCGGCGTTGATGGGCCAATCTCTGCTCATTCATTTTCACGATTTGCGGAAACCTCCCGCTTATTCACGCAACGAGACCAGTCAAGTTGGTAAGATACAATCCCAAATGTTGATGTATCAGGACGATAGTGGCCGTAACCATCAATTTTTTTAGTCCTTAAATGCCGGCGCCCTGCGATTGAAAATCTGCCGATTTCTCCAGAAAATCGGCAACAAACGCGGAACTAGGACGTTTGAGCAGGACTTCCGGCTCATCAAATTGCTCAATACGCCCATCCGACATCACAGCAACCCGATCAGCAACATCAAAGGCTTCTTCCTGATCATGCGTGACCAGAATGGCACTTGTGCCGACTTCCCTTTGAATTTCGCGCAGCGCGGTCCGCAAACCTTTTCGGATTTTTGAGTCCAACGCACTGAAGGGTTCATCGAGCAGCAAGAGCCGTGGATCAATGGCAAGTGCACGCGCCAGAGCTACCCGCTGTCTCTGCCCGCCCGAAAGTTGGCCCGGATACCGGTCGGCAAGCGCCGCTATCCCAGCCATGTCTAGGAGCTGATGGATCTTGTCCAATATGTCTGACTTTGTCGGACGTTCCCGCCTTGGGCGCATTTTCATCCCGAAACCCACGTTGTCGGCGACGGTCATGTGTTCAAACAGCGCATAACTTTGAAACACGACACCGAACTGGCGCTTGCGCGCTTCCTGACCGGTGATATCGGTGCCATCAAAAAAGATCTGTCCAGCTTCCGGAAACTGCAGCCCGGCGATGATCCGTAACAGCGATGTCTTGCCCGAGCCAGATGGCCCCAAAAGGGCAACGAATTCACCTGGACGAATATCCAGATCGACCCCGTTCAGGATCTGGTTCTGGCCGTAGAATTTCGTGATGCCTTTGGCGGAAAGAGCCATGTTTTCTTGTCCAGATGATCAATGTCTATGGGGATGGCGCGCTTCAATCGCCGAGCGTAAAAACAACGTAATGATTGCAATGACGGTCAAAGCCGTCGCAGCCGCAAAAGCACCGGTCGGATTGTAGTCGTCATACAAAAGCTGAACCTGCAGCGGCAAGGTCATTGTTTCGCCGCGGATATTGCCGGACACAACGCTGACGGCCCCGAATTCTCCAATCACACGGGCATTTGCAAGGATAGCTCCGTAAAGCAACGCCCATTTGATGTTGGGCAATGTGACATACCAGAAGGTTTGCCAACCGTTGGCACCGAGCGTCAAGGCTGCTTCTTCCTGTTCCTGTCCGCTCATTTCCATAAGCGGGATCAGCTCACGGGCGACAAAGGGACATGTGACAAACAAGGACACCAGCACAATCCCGGTCAGGTTAAACATCAATTGGATGTCCCAACCGTCCAGATAGCTGCCGACAAGGCCGGTTGCGCCATAGACCAGCAGATAACAAAGTCCGGCAACGATCGGCGAAATGGAAAACGGCAGCTCGATAATCGTGATCAAGGCCCTCCGGCCCGGAAACTTGAACCGTGTAACAGCCCAGGCCGCACAAACGCCAAAGACGATGTTGACCGGCAAAACAATGATCGCGGTAATCACCGTGAGCAAAATGGCGTGGATCGTATCCGGCTCAACGATGTTCTGCCAGTAGATCGCGATACCTTCCTCGAATGCCCTGAAGAAGATTGCCAAAAGGGGAAGTCCCATAACAAGGGACGCAAAAGTGATCGCGATTGCGATGAGGATCGCGTGCTTGAGGGACTGCTTGCGATGAAATGCCTGAATTTGAGGATGCAGTTTAGATCGGGTTGACGGAGACAACATCTCAGGCCTCCTTTTGCAGATGCCGGCTCGCTCTGGCTTGAGCAATATTGGCCAAGATAAGCGTGATAAGGGCCATCAAGAGAACTGTTCCGGCAATCGCACTGGCCGCCGGATAGTCATATTCCTCCAGCCGGATCATGATGAGGAGGGAGGCAATTTCGGTTTTGAAGGGCATGTTTCCTGCAATAAAGATTACGGCACCGAATTCACCCAAAGACCTGGCAAAGGCCAGCGATGAACCGACAATGAAACTCGGTAAGACTTGCGGAAACACAATCAGGCGAAACACGGCGAAATCACTGGCGCCAAGTGTTCTGGCCGCCTCTTCAAAATCCTCGTTCAAGCTCTCCAGGACCGGCTGAACAGTGCGAACACCAAAGGGGACCGAGGTGAACATCATAGCAAGGGCAATGCCCCACCATGTGTATGCAACCTGCAGACCCATTTCCGAAAGAAGCGACCCCATCCAGCCGTTGCGGTCATAAAGGGCAACCAGGGCAATCCCCGCCACAGCCGTCGGCAAAGCAAAGGGAAGATCAATCAATGCATCCACAATCCGCTTTCCGGGAAACTCGTATCTGACAATCACCCAAGCCAACAGCAATCCGAAAAAAGCATTGAAGACAGTCGCCAGCGCGGCAGCAGAGACTGTCACCCACAGCGCGGTCAAGGTGCGCTCGGACATGATGATCCGGATGTAATCTGACGGTGGCAATTGCACCATCTGCAGAAAAAGCCCGCTGAGCGGCAGCAGGATAATCAGCATCACGAACAACAGTGTCGTACCAAGTGTTAGCCCGAAACCGGGCATCACCGTTCGGGGTAGAGCGTTACGGCGGGCACCGGAATTCAAAATGGAAGCGGAAGCTGGATGCGAAACCATAAAAGTCCTGAAAGAAAAGCAAGGTCCGGCCTCAATTCACGATGAGGCCGGAGCTTTCAATTGCGTTTGAAAATTAGTTGCCAGTGAAAACCTGGTCCAGAACGCCGCCATCGCCGAAATGGGTTTCTTGTGCCTGCTTCCAGCCACCGAAAACATCTTCAACACGGATCAGCCGTACGTCCGGAAACGCATCGGCATATTTTGCGCTAACTGCCGGATGATGCACACGGTTGTTGAAGGAAGCGACAATCTCCTGACCTTCCTCGCTGTAGAGATAATCAAGATAGGCCTTGGAAACTTCAAGAGTACCGCGCTTCTTGGCGACTTTCTCAACAACCGCAACCGGGAACTCGGCGAGAAGAGAGATGGACGGCACGACGCGGACATAATCCTCCTTGCCATATTTCGCCCGGATGTTTTCAACTTCCGCTTCGAAGGTAATCAGAACATCGCCAATCTGACGCTCAACAAAGCTGGTGGTCGCCCCGCGTCCGCCGGTGTCGAAGACCGCAACATTCTTGAGAAGTTTGCCGACGAATTCACGCGCTTTTTGGTCGTCGCCACCGGACTTTTCAAGCGCATATGCAAAAGCCGCGAGATAGGTGTAGCGCGCATTTCCAGAGGTTTTCGGGTTGGGAAACACCAGCTGGACATCTTCGCGCACGAGATCATCCCAATCTTTGATGTTCTTTGGATTGTCCTTGCGCACCAGAAACGCCGGCAGCGAATAGTAAGGAGACGCATTGTTAGCAAGGTCTGCTTGCCAATCGGCGGATACGAACCCGCCCCGATCAGCAAGAACCTGAACATCCAGAACCTGGTTAAAGGTCACAAGGTCTGCCTTGAGCCCCTGCATGATCGCCCGGGCCTGTTTTGATGAACCTGCATGCGACTGCTTGACAGTCAGGTCTTGCCCGGTTTGCGATTTCCAAAACTCGATAAATTTCGGATTGATCGTCGCATAAAGCTCGCGCGCGATGTCATAAGAAACATTGAGTATCTCGACTTTTTCCTCAGCAACAGCAGATGCTGAAGGCAGTGTTAGCGCCGCGCTCATGAACGCTGCAATCATAATATTCTTCATAATGTGACCATATATCAAGTTGGAGTGATATCTGGTTTAGATAGATTAAATCTGAGTTTTTTACTCAAGATATTAAATCCTACCAACTGGCTGATTTTTAGTTTTTTTTCCCATCCGCATACGAATTACGACGGATAAAACTACCAATATAAGCCTACGGCTTGTCCGACAACGCCGAGGCTGATTTCACCAGGCTTGCGAAGTTCAAGGTAGACTTGGGGCCGCTAAATCTGCGGTCTCCACATCACGCAATTCGATTCATTCGAGCAGCGCGTTGTCTGGGCTTTTCTCACGCTCAGCCCGCAAGAATTTTCTAGAGTTGGGCGTTGTACACGCTGTGTCGCATTGGGTCTAAAGTGCACACATTTTTCCGGTCATTTTCGTAGATAATACTCTGCTTCGAAGGTCAGCCAAACACCGACTTTACAATTAGCAGCACCGATCCGGTGGAGGCGATAGAGAGCATCAGAATACGCCCAACCGCCTGCGTCATAAACCTTCGCGCCCAACGACCAAGCCCGTACCCGATCAACAGCCCCGGTAGAAGCATCAAGCCATCCAATGCCAATTGGACGTTGAACAGCCCCACATAGGCGAGCGTACAAAGAGAGGTGATGTAGGAAAACGTGAAAACCATAGCCATGGTCGGCCGCGTTTTTTCCAATGGCTCGTTCTGGTACATGATAACGAGCGGCGCGCCCGGAATGCCTGACGTTGATCCCATGATGCCGACCGCTACGCCGCATATCGAGAGGTTCCGAGTTGTGAATGGCAGCGCCTTTGCAAAGATCGAAATTGCAACGGCCAGCAGTATCAAGCTTGCGAACACGACGTCCAGCCTGTCACCAGGAATGCGGCTCAAGATAGCTGCGCCAATGAGTGTACCGACCAGAATGGCTGGCCCAAGCGCCAAAATCTCGCGGCGAACGACATGAGAACGCCCATCACCAAGCATGACGATGGACAAAAAGAGATTGATGAAGAGCATCGGCCCTGGCACAAAACTGATGCTCACAAGCGCCAGCAAGGGCGCGGCAATCATTGCGAAGCCCATGCCGGTGGAAGTCTGAACCAAGGCGGCGATCACGACGGCGCAATTTGCCAAAAAGAATGCGTCCAGCGCGTGACTCACTTCCACGAAAGGGCTCCCTATCCTGTCTTCAACCCTTTGGTTCCAGACGGCTGATCCGCCGCCAACGGACCAGACCCGTTGATTTAATTAGGGTACAAACACCCAAACACCACGGATTGCGCGCTTTCAAAACCCGAGCTGGGAGCTGTGGACCTTAAAAAGGCGGCGCACGCCAACCTTATGTAAGCGCGCGCCCCATTCTGCCACTTGTTCGCGATGGGTTAGACCGCCTGCTCCATCATGTCAGCGGGGTCGATGCCGGCGACACCAACCGGTTTTTTCATTGCGTCACGTCGGAAGGGCTCCCCCAATTCCTGATTGATCATCGCCTCGATCAACGTTGTTTTTCCGGCCTTTTGATCTTCAAGCGCCTGGTTCAGAGCGTCGGTCAGTTCTTGCATGGTGCGGGCAACAACGCCCTTCAATCCGCAGGACTGGGCAATCCCTGCATAAGAGACCCCTTCATCAAGTTCAGTGCCGACGAAGTTGTCTTCAAACCAGAGCGTCGAGTTTCGTTTTTCCGCGCCCCACTGGTAATTGCGGAAGACGATCTGGGTAATTGCCGGCCATTCGCCGCGTCCGATCGCGGTCAGCTCATTGACAGCAATGCCAAAAGCACCGTCGCCAGCAAAGCCCACGACCGGTACATCAGGGCAGCCGATCTTGGCTCCGACTATTGATGGCAAGCCGTAGCCGCACGGCCCAAAGAGCCCCGGCGCTAGGTATTTACGGCCCTCTTCGAAGGACGGGTAGGCATTGCCAATTGCGCAATTGTTGCCAATGTCGGACGAGATAATCGCCTCTTTCGGTAGCGCTGCCTGGATTGCGCGCCATGCCATACGCGGGCTCATCCAATCCGGCTTAGCCGCACGTGCGCGTTCATTCCATGTGGTGCCGGGATCGTCATCTTCATGATCCATCGACGACAATTGCTGCGCCCAACGGGACTTGACGAGCGAAACACGAGCCAACCGTTCATCGCGTCCATCATTGCCTGCAGTATCCGACAGGTTCGCCAGGATACCCTCCGCGACCTTTTTCGCGTCACCGACGATACCAACCGTAACCTTCTTGGTCAGACCGATCCGGTCTGGATTGATGTCGACCTGAATGATTTTCGCGTCCGTTGGCCAATACTCCATGCCGTAGCCGGGGAGTGTTGAGAACGGGTTCAATCGCGTACCGAGACAGAGAACGACGTCGGCCTCCTTGATCAGTTCCATGCCAGCCTTCGACCCGTTGTATCCCAGCGGCCCGGCAAAAAGCGGGTGCGAGCCCGGGTAGGCGTCGTTGTGCTGATACCCCACACAAACGGGCGCCGAAAGACGCTCAGCCAGCGCAACAGATGCAGGAATTGCGCCCGAGAGGACCACCCCCGCACCATTCAGGATAACAGGGCTTTTGGCAGAACTCAGAAGCTCGGCTGCCGCGGCAACCGAATTTTCACCGCCCGGCGAAGCTTCGAAAACGATCGGGTCGGGGATCTCAATGTCGACGACCTGTGTCCAGAAATCCCGCGGCAGATTAATCTGGGCCGGGCCACTCAGGCGGCGAGCTTGCGAGATCACACGCGTCAGAACCTCGGCGACGCGCGTCGGGTCACGAACCTCTTCTTGATATGCCACCATATCTTCGAAAAGCTTCATCTGCTCGACTTCCTGGAAGCCGCCTTGTCCTATGGTCTTGTTCGCCGCTTGCGGAGTGACCAGCAAGAGCGGTGTGTGGTTCCAGTAGGCGGTTTTTACCGCGGTTACGAAGTTGGTAATGCCTGGGCCGTTCTGCGCGATCATCATCGACATTTTACCAGTAGCGCGCGTATAGCCGTCAGCCATCATCCCAGCGCTGCCTTCGTGCGCGCAGTCCCAGAAGGTAATGCCCGCAGTCGGAAACAGGTCAGAGATCGGCATCATGGCAGATCCGATTATGCCGAACGCATTTTTTATTCCGTGGCGTTGGAGAACTTTGACGAAGGCTTCTTCAGTCGTCATTTTCATGCCGTTACTCCCTTGGAGATGTACATTGGAACTGGAATTCGGGGCGCTACATTGCGCCAACTTTCTGGTCTTCCAGTATCATGTCGGACACTTTCTCACCGATCATGATTGCTGGAGCGTTGGTATTGCCCGAGACGATTTCGGGCATGATCGAGCAGTCAGCGACACGCAGTCCCTCAATGCCGTGAACGCACAGTCGCTCGTCGACAACGGCGCCTTCGCCTTTGCCCATCTTGCAGGTGCCTGTTGGATGATAGATTGTCGTCGAGTTATTCCGCGCCCAGTCGAGCGTGGCTTCGTAGTCGTCGATATCAAGCGAGGCGTCCGGCCGGAACTCTTCTGAGATCTTATGCTTCAGCGGAGCATGCTGAGCGATGCGCCGGGCAATGTTGATACCGGCCACGATCGTCCGGCGATCGGTCTCGGTCGACAGGTAGTTTGGATGTATTTTCGGATAAACGCTGGCATCCGGCGACGCAAGGCGGATTTCACCGCGGCTTTCCGGGCGAAGTTGACAAACCGACATCGTAAAGGCCGAAAATGGGTGAACGCCTTCACCAGGACTGTCGGCTGACCAAGGCTGTACATGAAACTGGATGTCCGGCGTATCAACGTGATCACCTGTGCGCAGGAACCCCGTCGCCAAGCTGGCGGCCATCGTCATCGGTCCGGCGCGGAACAGCGCGTACTTCAAAGCGATACGTGCCTGGTTGAGGAGACTACGCACTTCGTCGTTCAGCGTAGGCTCATTGCACTTGAAGACAAGGCGCGCCTGTAGGTGGTCCTGCAAGTTCTTGCCGACGCCCGGCAGATCCGCAACAATATCAATACCGTGGTCTTGCAGGTGTTGGGCCTCTCCGATACCCGACACCATCAAAAGCTGAGGTGAGCCGATTGCGCCTGCCGACAGAATGACTTCCGCGCCCGCCTTTACAGTATGCTCGCGCCCTTCAGTGTCCTGGTAGACTACACCTGTTGCGCGCCCGCCCTCGAAAAGGATGCGTTTCGTTGCCGCCCGTGTCACAACCTGAAGGTTCGAACGCGACTGGACCGGCTTCAGGAAAGCAACGGCAGAGGAGCATCGCCGTCCATTCCGGGTCGTGAGTTGAAAATACCCGACGCCTTCTTGTTCAGCACCATTGTAATCAGGATTGAGAGGATAACCTGCAGCCTGGGCTGCCTCCACCCAAGCATCACAGATGGGCCTTTGCAGGCGCATGTCCGATACCGACAATGGACCGCCCTGTCCATGGAATGCATCAGCGCCACGCTCTTGATCTTCCGAACGCTTGAAAAGTGGGAGGACATCGTCCCAACCCCAGCCTGCATTCCCCATTTGACGCCAGCGGTCATAATCCTGCGGTTGCCCGCGAACATAGAGAAGGCCGTTGAGAGACGAAGACCCTCCGAGTACTTTCCCTCGCGGCCAGTCAAGTTGCCGGCCATTCAATCCTGGATCTGGCTCTGTCTTGTAACACCAGTCGACACTGGGGTTATGCATGGTCTTGAAGTAACCGACCGGAATGTGGATCCACGGGTTTCGATCCGCGCCGCCCGCTTCCAGAAGGATGACCTTGGTGTCCGGATTCGCACTCAGCCGATTTGCGATCACGCATCCCGCCGAACCGGCGCCCACGATCACAAAATCTGCTTCCATTTTCAAAAAACCCTCCATCGAATGCAATTATCTCTATGCAAGTTACCAATACTAATCTAGCTTTTTTTGATAATTTAAGTATCATTAATTCACTAAATGGGAGGAATACATGGGAATTTATGATCGCATAAAGAGTGTCTCACGCCGAGATTTCTTCAAAATTGCAGGAACTTACGGTATGAGCTCTACGCTCTTGGCCGCAGGTGCGTTCGGCGGTGTGATGACAGCGGCGAACCTCGCCAGAGCGGCGGAGTCCACCTACAAAAAGCGCTTCGCAAAGGAAGCTAAGCACACCCTGAAGTTCGGCGCGGCCGGATTTAACCCGCAAAACCTGTTGATCGAGCGGGCCGGGTGTCTTGAGTTCGCCCGTGACCTGGAGGAGCGCACGGACGGAGAAATCCGCATCGAATTTATCGGCAACAACCAGATTTGCGGCCAGCTCTCGTGCGTCGAGAAAGCACAGCAAGGGATTATCGATCTCTACGCCGCGTCGACACAGAATTCAGCCGGTGGCGCGCCTTATCTCAACGTCCTTGACTATGCGTATATGTTCCGCAGCCGCGCTGACCAGTACTACTTCATGTACTCACCGGAATCGCAGCGGATACTGCGCGAACCGTTCGAGAAGCGTCACGGACTTAAGTTCCTGTTCACACACGCTGAACTTCGGGGCATCCAGCTCGGTCTGTCCTGGCAAGACAAAGAAACGGTCACCTCGATTGACCAACTGGCAGGTACCAAGAACCGCGTAACGGGAACGCAGCTTGGCCGGATCGCCATGAACGCACTCAACCTGAACCCCGTACCTGTCGCTTGGGAAGAGACCCTGGACGGCCTCAAACAAGGGCTGATCGACGGCGCTGAGACATGGGCTTCTGCCGTGGCCTATGCCAACATGTCACCGGTTGTGAGCCAATGTGTCGACTTACGCTTCTTCTGCGGCACCGAGCACACGGCAATGACCGTATCAACCTTCGACAGCCTGAGTGGCGAGTTGCAGGATGCCGTTATGGAATCCTCGTACCTCACCCAAGTTCACGTTCAGGCAGCAAACGAGGCCGCTCTCGTCAATACCGTCGGTTTCTCCAACCCGCAGTTGCCGGACACGATCTTCGCCCAGAACAATGTTCGGGTTGCGTCTCTGTCGGATGCTGAAATTCGTAAGGCCGAAGAAATGTGCTCGCCGGAGTTCCAGCCGCAGCTCTGGGAGCAGTGGCGCGAGAGGATCAATGGCTGGGCCGGTGGCATCGACACCTACCAGGACATTTACAACGAGGTGCGCAACAACCCGCATACTCTCGCTGAAAATGTCGAGCCGCGCCGTTGGTGGAAAGGCTGATAAAGTCCCAATGCCTATCGCCGGAGGGCCTCCGCAAACAGTGTGTGAGGTTCTCCGGCAAAGAATAATTGACCGGATAATCCCGGCGACAATAGGAAAAAGGGAGGACGGCCGATGGAGCTCTGGTCCGATTTGGCAGCGCTCATTAGCGCGCTTGGCAGTCAAGATTCTTGGACGATCCGGCAGGCGCTTTCACCTAATACCGTCTACATTTTCGGTGCCGTGTTCCTCGCACTTTCGGGTATTTTGCTTGCCTGGATTTACCACCATTTCCCCGTCATTGAGCGCTACTTCGAACGAACCGTAATGGTGACCTGCTATCTTTTGACAGCAGCCATCATCTTCTGGGGCGTTATTGACCGTTTCGTCTTCTCAAATCAGCAACCCTGGTCAACAACCATTCCCCCGTTTCTTTTCATGATCATGGCACTCTTCGGAGGGGCCTACAATATTCGGATGCGGACGCATCTCAGCTTCTCTGAATTTCGGATGATCATGCCGCGGAAGGCACAGTTCGCCTGTCTGCTTCTCGACTTCGCTCTTTGGTTTGGCTTCGCGCTTATTCTTCTCGTAACGACCCTGCGCGTTGTTGCGCTGTCCGCTTCGAACTTTCAAATCGTTCTGGGCACAGACAATACCATGCAATGGTGGTTCTTGTTGTCGGCACCCATCGCCGCGACCCTCATGGCGGCGCGCGCAGTTGAAAACATCGAAGATGACATAAAGAACATGCGCACTGGCAAACCCCTCCTCCGGCAAGCGGTTATTGGAGGAGATACCTGATGACGGATGGAACGCTTGTCACGCTGATCTCCATCGGAGTAACGCTGCTCTTCATGCTGGGCGTCCCGGTTTTTTTGGTGATTGCCTATTGGGTGGTTGGCTGCTCATTCGTTCTCGGGCTGACCCTCGACAACATGGGCGCCGAGATCCTTAACGTCTTCAACAAGGGCTTCGCGCTTCTCGCGATGCCGCTCTTCATTCTTACCGGGGATCTGATCAACAAGTCCGGAATTGCCCGGAGGTTGTCGGACTTCGCATATGCTTGTCTCGGATGGCTTCGAGGCGGGTTGGCCATGGCCTCACTCGGCGCTTGCGGGCTGTTTGCCGCGATTTCGGGTTCAAATTCCGCCACCACCGCAACCATCGGTTCGATGTTGCATCCCGAGATGGTCAAAGGCGGCTATGACGAGCGCTTTTCTGCAGCGACAGCAGCAGCAGGTGGAACTGTCGGCATCATCATCCCGCCGTCAATTATTTTTATCGTCTACGGCTTTCTCATGAATTTGCCGATTTCGGACCTGTTCGTTGCAGGTATCGTCCCCGGCGCGCTCATGGTCATCGGAATGCAATTCGCCTGCTGGATCATTTGCCGCATCAATGGATGGGGCTTTTTGATCCCACTCCAGTTGAACCGGGTGCTTAAAACCGCGTTCGGTGCATGGCTCGGCTTCTTTGCAATCGGTCTTGTCCTTTGGGGCATCTACACCGGAAAGTTTTCGCCGACCGAAGCAGCTGGCGTCACAGTTGGTTTCTGCATCATCGCAGGGCTTCTATCCTGGCTCGTCAGCCGCCTGACGCGACAGGACCGCGATCGCACGTGGCAAGAAAAGAACTATGCGGAAATGCTGGTCGTCGAGGGCTTCACGCTCTGGCAAGTTCCAGGGATCACCATGCGTTCGGCCGAGATCACGGGCATCCTTGCTCCGTTGATCGCAATTTCAGTGGTGATGCAGCAGATCCTGTCGCTTCTCGGAGCCCAGCAGGTCATCGGCGATTTCGTCACCTCCATGGGCGGCTACTATGCGGTTTTGTTCACCGCGATGATCATCGTGTTTTTCTCCGGCATGGTGTTGGAATCCCTTCCGGTCACGATCATTCTTGCGCCTATCCTTGCCCCGATCGCGGCAAGTGTGGGTGTCGATCCGATCCACTTCTCGGTAATCTTTCTCGTTGGCGCTTCTATCGGGTTTATTACACCGCCTTATGGGCTAAACCTTTATGTGGCATCTGGTGTAACGGGAGTGCCATATTTCCGGCTCTTGCGTTATACGGTGCCTTATCTGGTAGCGCTGATCGGAGTATGGATATTTGTTTCTCTCACACCCGAGGTCGCGCTATTCTTGCTTCCAGACAGATAGGGAAACTAAATGTCGGTAGACGCAGAAGCGGATGCAAAGGGACAAATTCCGACGAACCTGAGGCTTTTGCTGATCTTTGAAGAGGTCGCACGCTCTGGGGTTCCGGTTACTGGCGCCACATTGGCAGAGACACTGAACCTGCCAAAACCCACTGTTTACAGGCTTTTGACAACAGCTGAAGAAGAGGGGTTTCTCCAGCGCGACGTCGACGGTAAGTCCTTTGGGCCCGGACGCAGGCTCCGACACCTTGCAGGCAACACGCTGTCATCGCAACGGATGAGGACCGAGCGATTGATCGTAATGAAAGCCCTGGCCGAGGAGGTGGGCGAGACGTGCAATCTCGCAGCGCCAGGACGGTTTGGAATGGTTTATCTTGACCGGGTCGAAACGCATTGGCCGTTGCGCATTCAGCTGCGCATCGGGTCTCATGTCCCATTCCATTGCACGGCAAGCGGTAAGATGTACTTGTCGTCATTGCGAACGGAGAAGCTGGACCGCTTGCTGTCCTGGATGGATTTCGAGAAACACACGCCAAAGACAATCACCGATAAAAATCTTTTGCGTGAGGAGCTCGCAACGACCCGGGCAAGGGGCTATTCAACCGATAATGAAGAATTGTTGGAAGGCATGGCAGCGATTGCAGTGCCCCTGAAGGACAGCGAAGGCCGATTGCTTACGACGCTTTCCATTCATGCACCAATACAACGTTTGTCTTTTGAAAATCTTGTATCGGTGTTGCCGGCTTTGCGGGAGGCAGCCGCCAAGATCGAGGAACTTGCGTTAAAGTGATCCAAGCCACCTCGAAAGTTGGTTTCTGCCCGGTCGAAATGCAGTCTGAGTAGCCGTTTCCCGCGAAATCGCCGCCAAGTGACTTCAGCCGAAGCAGATCACATTTTATTGGCGCGAGGAAATGCCATCACCCGTCAATAACTCTCAAAAAACATAACGTTTTTCGAATGCAAGGCATCAAAGGTTTTGCAGCTGCGTGAACTCTATCAAGATTACTCTGGACAAGCCCCGCGCAATCCGGCAATCGATCTGCAAATCCTTCGGTTCCCTGATCACCAAAAGCATCTTCTTCATTCCCCCCACGAGCCGGATAAACTCATGGGCACTTGCAAACTTGCTATGATTGTGCGTCGTGGGATCTTCCAATTCGATCAGATCGGTAACGGTTACACCCAGTCGTGCAACATCTGCCGCCGAGCGCTTACGCATGGTTGCGAGGTAGACGGTTAGAAGCGTGGGACGCTCGACCGTTGCAGCCGATATTGCCGGGTTATCGACTCTGATAACATTGCGAATGGGTTCTGAACACACCGAGATGACCAATAGCGTCGACAATAGAAGACACCATCGATCCACACAAGGTGTATTACCTCTGACAACATAGCTATATTCGGCCCTTCTTAGTCCAAGATGCCCGCAGATTGTCGGAGCACAGCTAAGTCCGCATCCATCCGGTTCCCAATAGATCATTCTCTAAAGGCTAAATGTCACTGCCAAATTTATGATAAAAAACTATACAATAGTCAATTTCATCAAACCGTCTTGAAAAACCGTTTTTTACAGGCGCTACCAATTTACTCCTCAGGGAGCCTGTAATGACCTTCAACTCCATCCTTATTTTGGGTGCCGCCCGGGTCGTTCTGGCAACACCGGCGCTTGCCAACTGCCCGACAGTAACTGTTTCCGACATTAAAACCTTTCTGCTGAGTGCCATAGCAGTTTGGACTGGCCGAATTTGAGGAAAAGGGATCCTTCGCCCTCACCTCCTCTCCGAGCCCGCCATCAATGACCTGAACTACGGGATCCATGGCAATGGCGATCTAGCCCACGTCGCGGAGTGCCAGCCGGCAGAACCATTGGTCGTGGCTCCTGACAGTTTGATCGGAACCTATTGCGATACGCTGACCGGTCTGTTTTGCGGCACCGAGTCCGGCACTTCCGATCTCCTGTCGATCCGTTACGTAATCCTGGCCCGTTCCTCAGACGACCTGCAAACAATTGTTCCAAGCGTTGCTAAACCCTTCAGCTGGAACGACAATTTTACCGAGCTCTGTGAAGGCCACAAGTGGTTTGACGGCGCTCCATTCACCGCCGAAGACGTTGCCTGCTGGTACAATGACGTTCTGATGGACCATAAAGTCATAGAGAAGGCTCCGGGCCGTTGGCTGTTTGACAACAAGCAGGCAACGGACGAAGCCGCCGATCAGACAACCCTAAAGTTCCCATTCCCAGTCGCCCAGCCGAACCTCCTGAACCGTTGGGGGCATTGATTACGAGCTAATCTTCCTGCCGAGACACTTTCTTGGCAGTTATCTTGACAAATACAACGAGAACGCCTCCGAGTTGCGCCGAACCAACGGCTTTGCGAACGAAGCAGAGGCAGTCAACTCCTTCTACGGGAATTTCGATTGGGCAGACGTTCCATCCCCGCTGATGAAGGACGCCGAAAAGGTCAAGAATATCGGTGTTGCCGTTAAGCCGACGCTGGTATCCCACAAGTTGGTTGAGGAAAACACTAATGGCCGCAAGCTCGTTGCCAACCCGTATTTCCACCTGGTTGATACAGCCGGAAACCACTTGCCGTACATCTCTGAAATCAACAAAGACTATGTACCCGAACGCGAATTGGTGACTTGCGTATTATCAATTGTGACGTCACTCGGCAGCAGCAGGCCATACTGTTGAATGACTTCCCACTGCTGAACATATCACGGTGCCTTTTCTCTCCGAAGAAGACCTGTCAATTTTCATCAACTAAACGCGAAAAGGCCAACGCACTGCTAGATAAAATCGGTCTGTCAAAGGGCAGCGATGGCGTACGTCAGCGTCCTGACGGCAAGCCGCTTGCGATCCGAATCGTATTTACCAACCAAGACACTGCGCCCCAGCTTCACGAGTTAACCGACGGATACTGGTCGGATCTCGGATTGTAAGTTTATGTCCGTGAAGTCACATCGGACAAATATCGTGCAGCTGCGGACGCCAACGACGCCGACATGATGGCCTGGAAGAACGAAGGTGTATCTGATTCGAACATCAGCCAAGACGCAACTGACGCGCTTTTCCGGGGCGATCCGTTCAACCCGAAAGACCATGACGACTGGGCAACATAGATCCAGACAAACGCAGCTTAAAGCGTTGAACCGCTTGCAGACATCAAGCGTCTGTTTGCTGCAGCTGCTGAATTTACGCAGCATCCGCTCGGCACCGACAAAAGCGATACACTCGGCGCTGAATTCATGAAGATCCGCCGCTGACAGCGAAAGCCTAAGACTATTAGTGGACTTACCAATATCTGGCCCGGCAGTGGATTTTTTTTCACAGTAAGCCCAAACTCTTGAAGTTACTCCGAGCAGCTATGCCCGGAGTTCTATTGCTCCGCGCCCATCAGTTTTTCTGAAAAGACCAAAGTAATCTCCTCCGGCCAGACATGGCTCAAGCAGGCACAAGTTTGAAATGTCAAGAGGTCGAGCAACATATTTGCCCGGGGGAGGAGTCCAACGCTGCGGTTCAACGTTGAACGTCTGATGGGAATGGCCGTTACGATGCTGTTAGTGTCAATGACGGTATTTATCATCATGGAGCTGCCACCGGGCGACCAGGCGGATCGCTACGCATCTCGTAAATACTCCAGCACAGGCGTCTCTTTGACCGAAGCTGACATACAGGCGTTCAGAGTTGCACTCGGCCTCGATAAACGAATGGTCCTGCCCTATTTGGACTGAATTGGAAACATCGTGCCGCACGGCGACTTCGGATAGGCTTCTGCCTTTGGAACGTCGGTCGTCCAAGTTAGCGGCGACAAGGTCTGGTTCACGCTGGTGATCTCCTTCACGACGCTCATCATAACCTATGTTGTTTCGATCCCAATCGAGATTTACGCCGCCGTTCAGCGGGGCTCTGCGGCAGACCACGCCTTGACGATTTTCTACTATCTCAGCCCTAGACGTTTCCATTCAGGCTGAGATCGTCAAGCCATTAAAGGATCTGCAGGAGAAGATGGGCGTTACCTTTCTTTCCATAGCGCACGATCTGTCTGTCGTTGTCCAGATGAGTCACAAGGTCGCCGTGGCTTATGTTGGCAAACTTGTAGAGATGGGCCGACCGAAAAACTGTTCTTCAATCCGAAACATCCCTACACTCACGCGCTCCTTTCCGCCATTCCGCAAGCAGATCCCGAAACAACGTTTAACCCGATCAAACTGACCGGTGAAATCACAAAATCCGCTGGATGCTCCCTAAGGTTGCCGGTTTAACACTCGCCACCCCATCGCCAAAGACCACTGCGCAACCAAAGCGCCCAGAGGGGCGGAATTGGAACCCGAACACTATGTTGCCTGCCATCACTCCGAGACGTTCGACTTCTCGCGGAGGTAGATTTGAAGAGCCGGATAAATTTAACGCTTTTTTCGAACGCCCGCGCAGCTTTCCCGAACGATGAGATCGCCGTGCAGGAGATGTGTCTGAACTGAAAGGGTTCGATTGGCCAATCGATCTAGCAGGAGGGACATAGCTTTTTCGCCAATGTGCTGACGGGGTTGGCGTATCGTTGTGAGACCCGGCGTGAAATTGTTGGCAAATGGGATATCGTCGAACCCCAGAACTGAAAAGTCCTCCGGGACGCGGTATCCACGCATCTGCAATGCTGAAATAACACCGATGGCCGTATTGTCGTTGAAACAAAAAAACGCCGTCGGAAGGTCATCCTTGATGAACAAGCGCTCAACAGCTGCCCGGCCACTTTCCGCTGACCCGTCTCCTTCCAGGCGCCAATCTCGTAAGGAAACAGCAGACTCCATCAAGCCTTTCTGATACCCGGAATGCCTGAGATCGCTGCGCACATCGGCAGGACCGCCGGAGATGAAAACAATCCGCCGGTGACCAAGTGAAATCAGGTATTCGGTCGCCATCTTTGCGCTGGCGACATCATCAACACCGACATAACTGATGTCACCCCGATCAACAGGCCGTTCAGTCGCAACGATTGGCGGAAGGGCTGTCAGAGGTGTTTGCGGTTCACCAGCAACGGGAATGTGTCCCGTCAACAGAATGAGACCGTCCGCCATTCCGGTTGACAGGAAGCGCAGATAGTTCTGCTCCAGACCCGTTGCTCCTTCGGTGTTGCCGATCAGCACTCCGTACCCTCTGTCGTTGGCTGCTTTTTCCAAGCCTGTCAGAATGCCGGCGAAGTTTGGATCGGCAATCGCAGAAGCCAGCACCAAGACCATCTGAGAGCGCTGCATCCGAAGGTTCTGGGCCATCGCGTTGGCGGTGTAACCGGTTCTTGCAATGGCCGCCGTTACTTTTTTCCGGGTACTCTCGGCAACCTTTTCCGGGGACCGGAGCGCACGGCTGACAGTCGCGATAGACACGCCCGCAAGCTTTGCGACGTCTTCAATGGTCGCCGGCCGGCTGCCCGGATCATCCATTATTTTACCCCGGTTTTATTGCGGTGCGGCGCTTCATTAACCTCATGAAATTCCACACCTCTCTACGCTGTATAGGTTCTTCCATGCCCTTTGAAAAGGTTAACAATCCAAAATGTAAAGGTTTACATCAAAACTGAAAACGTTTACATAACCTCATGACAGCGAGGCAAAAAAGAATACGGCTGTCTGGGAGGAACTCTAAAATGCAACACCATTCGCCCCCGATGGAGGCGGTGATTGAAGCCGTCAACATCAGCAAATCCTTTGGGCCGGTGCCAGTGCTGTTCAGCGTCAGCATGGACATCCGGGCGGGCGAGGTTCATGCGCTGATCGGCGAGAATGGTGCGGGCAAGTCGACCTTGATGAAGATCCTGTCCGGTTTCCATGACCCGACGACCGGTCACATCAAGCTCGACGGGAAGACGACTGAACTCCCTGCCAATGGTGCCGCCGAAAAACTTGGCATCGTCCTGATCCACCAGGAACTCAATCTTGCAGAACAGATGACGGTCGAAGAGAACGTTTTTCTCGGTCGGGAGCTGAAATCAAGAGGATTTCTGGACCGGGCGGGCATGAGATCCCTTGTGCAAAAGTATTTGGATGATGTCGGTCTCGACATCTCCCCTTCTGACCGAATTTCAGATCTCACCATTGCACAGAAACAAATGGTCGAAATCGTCAAAGCTGTCAGCAGAAACGCACGCATCCTCATTATGGACGAGCCGACGGCCGTTCTGACGGAAGAGGAAACGGAAATCTTCTTCCGGCAGGTTCAGAAGTTGAAACAAACTGGCGTCGGCATTGTGTTCGTGTCGCACAAGCTGAATGAAGTTAAAGCCATTGCGGACCGGGTGACGGTCCTGCGTGACGGGCAATGGATCGATACGCGCCTGGCGGATGAACTGACCCCAGATGCCATGGCCCAGATGATGGTCGGCCGGGAACTTTCGGATCTTTATCCGCCGATGCACGAAGCTGATGTGGACGCAGACTTGGTTCTGGAGGTTGAAAACCTCTCAACGCCCGGTGCTCACAATGTCAGCTTCAATCTCCGCAAGGGTGAAATCCTGGGATTCTCGGGACTAATCGGCTCCGGCCGAACAGCGGTCTTTGAGGCCATTTGTGGATTGGCGCCTGTCGAGTGCGGTAGGATCCGGCTTTTTGGAGCCGAAGTCAGCGCCCTATCCGTTGCCGCAGCAAGAGACGCAGGGCTTGCCTACCTGACGAAGGACCGTAAGGAGAAAGGGTTGCTTCTGGACAAGAAGATGCAGCCCAATCTGACCCTGTTTGCCTTGCCGAAATTCGTCAAAAACTTCACCCTCGACAGCACCGCTGAAGCCAATGCGCTTGAGCGCGCTATCAGGCGCTTCGATGTCCGGGCACGGGATCAGGACATCGTTGTCGGAAAGCTCTCCGGCGGCAATCAGCAGAAATTGCTGCTCGCGAAAATCATGGAATGCGATCCGAAGATCGTTGTCATTGATGAACCCACCCGCGGGATCGATGTCGGCACCAAACAACAGATTTATCATTTCATCGCTGCGCTGGCAGCCGAGGGCGTTTCGGTCGTGGTGATCTCCTCGGAGATGCCGGAAATCATCGGAATTTGCCACCGTGTTGTAGTCATGCGGGAAGGCCAGATCACCGGAGTACTGACCGGAGATCACATCAACGAAAACGAAATCATGCGCTATGCCGCCGGGCTGAAGCGGGAGGAACTCCATTGACCATGACGAGCGTATCGGAAAACACCACGGACAAGGCATCCAAGCGCATTGCGGTTGACTTCAAGACGCTTGGACCGGCTTTGGCTCTGCTCCTGCTGTGTGTGATTGGCTTCTTGCTGAACCCCGCCTTCGTGAGTGAAGGCAACCTGACCAATCTGCTGACGCGGTCGGCGTTTATCGGCATCATTGCAGTAGGCGCAACCTTCGTCATCACCGCGGGCGGGATCGACCTGTCGGTCGGCTCAATGGCAGCGGCCATTTCCGGCGTGATGATCATTGTCATGAACAACGCCGTTGAAACACTTGGGACCGGAGTACCGACTGTCCTGTTTGGCTGCGGCTTGGCGATCCTGCTCGGCATCGGCGCAGGCTGGATCAATGGGGCCCTGACCACCAAGGGCAAGATCGAGGCGTTTATCGTGACGCTGGGCACCATGGGGATCTACCGGTCCTTGGTGACCTATTTCGCGGACGGCGGCACGCTGTCCCTCAACTTCGACATCCGAGGCACGTACCGGCCGGTCTACTATGACAGTTTTCTGGGACTGCCGATCCCGGTCTGGGTCTTCATTGCAGTTGCAATCTGTGGCTGGCTGCTCTTGAACCGGACAGCGTTCGGACGCTACTGCACGGCTATCGGATCAAATGAAGCAGTCGCCAAATACTCGGCAATCAATGTCGATCGGGTCAAGACGCTGACATACATCATCCAAGGCCTGTGTGTGTCTTTTGCGACCATCATTTATGTCCCCCGCCTCGGTTCTGCCTCAGCATCGACCGGCGTGTTATGGGAGCTGGAAGCCATCGCGGCCGTGATTATCGGCGGCACAGTCCTGAAAGGTGGTTACGGGCGAATTGGCGGGACGATCCTGGGCGCACTCATTCTGACCACGATCGGTAACATCCTGAACTTCACGGACATGATCTCAAACTACCTGAATGGAACCATGCAGGGGTTGATCATCATCGTTGCTGTGCTGCTGCAGCGCAGCGACTGGAAACTCAAAAAGAACGGCTGAGCACGGCCCATTAAATCCACGGAATAGGGACCCGTCCCCAATTTGAACCGGTTCGCACCGGACGGGAGAGGTGCGCCTTGAAGACAGCATCGGAGGAGGAAACAATGCTTGGAAGAAAAACACTGGGTGCGATGGCACTGACGGGGCTGATCGCCCTCAGCGGGACGGCAGCGGCAGAAGAAAATATCAAGATCGGTGTCAGCTACCCAACACCGACCCACGCTTGGGCTGCCGGGATGAACTGGCATGCCGAGCAGGCCGAAAAACGCCTTGAGGCTCTTTATCCGGACGTGGACCTGATCCTCGTGAACTCACCGGATCCAGGCGCGCAGGCTAGTGCGCTGGAAGATCTCGTATCCGTCCATCAGATTGATGCGCTCGTCGTTCTGCCGTTTGAGTCCGAACCGCTCACCGACCCGGTCCTGAACGTCAAGAAATCCGGGGCCTGGATCACCGTTGTGGATCGTGGTCTCAGCCAACCTGGCATTGAAGACCTCTATGTCGCTGGCAACAATCCTGAACTAGGCCGCGTGTCTGCCCAGTACATGAAGGGCCGCCTCAAGGACGGCGACAACATCGTTGTTTTGCGCGGCATCCCAACCGTGATCGACAACGAACGCTTTGATGCGTTCATGGCGGAAATCGAGGGCTCGGGTATCAACGTTCTGGACCACAAGCATGCCAATTGGAACCGCGATGACGGTTTTGAAGTCATGCAGGATTTCCTGTCCCGCTTCCCGGACATTGATGCGGTGTGGGCACAAGACGATGATATCGCGATCGGCGTGGTCGCTGCGTTAAAACAGGCAGGCCGTGACGGCAACGGCATGTTTGTTGTTGGAGGTGCTGGCATGAAGGAAATCATCAAAGGCATCATGGATGGCGATGAGCTGATCCCTGTGAACGTCCTCTACCCGCTAGCAATGATTGCAACCGCGATGGATGCAACGGTCAACGCTTTCAAGTCCAATGGCCCTGTGGCTGGCCGCTACATTCTCGGCGCGACGCTGATCACCCGTGAAAACGCGGAAAGCTACTACTTCCCAGAGTCGCCATTCTAAGACCTGGGAATACTGGGCCGGAGTTCGCGACATCGCTCCGGCCCTTTTTTACTTTTGGGAGGTTTTGATGAGAACGATAAAGGGTCCCGCGCTGTTTCTAGCGCAGTTTGCGGGAGATGAGGCGCCGTTCAATTCCTGGGACGCGATAACGAAGTGGGCCGCCGATTGCGGATACAAGGGGGTACAGGTTCCAAGTTGGGATGGCCGGCTCATTGATCTGGAAAAAGCCGCCAGCTCGAAGGGATACTGCGATGACTTTGCCGGACAAGCC
>Ga0189284_100222_pt1 | contig 58894 bp, 59 predicted proteins | sample N32C7minimetaG_FD_130314 | JGI IMG/M metagenome (GOLD analysis project Ga0189284, IMG submission 130314) | Marine microbial communities from the Costa Rica Dome - N32 C7 mini metaG | ecosystem: Environmental > Aquatic > Marine > Oceanic > Photic zone | place: Costa Rica: the Eastern Pacific...
AGCGGCGCCCGTTTTGGCTGCCTCTGCTGGTTGCTTTGTCTGACTGAATAGGCTCATAGGTCTGTCTTTGGTGGTACCGGTCTTGCGAAATTGTAAATTTGTGTGCGCGGGAGCTGTTCCTAAGGTGGATGCCCGTCTCACCATTCTGGGGAAAACAGCCTAACCGTTTGTTAAAGCGAGTGTTTTGTGAACACGTGTTACCGAGACAAATGCTCGCGGTTTTCAACGTCTTTCACTTTCAGATGGCGCATATTTCCTGGTGCGTCAGTCAGGTCTCCTAGGCAATTACCTGTGACAAAAACAGCCCCGGCCTGCTTGAGCTCGGCCGCAAGTTTTACCGTCGGCACATATTCGAAGCAGGTCAGCAATTTTTGAGCATTGGCGTCGGTGATAATGCGCCGGGCGTCGCTCAGGATCTGCGCCTCACTGTGGTGCGCCGGGAGGATATAGGAGACCGCTGTGGCTCCGACGGCCTTGCACCTGTCCAGAGGAAAATCGACGGAGGGAATGCGCATTATGATGGCGCGGAAGTAGTTCTGCAGGCCCGCGATGCGTTGCGCGATTGTTGTTGCGGGCGTGTTTTCCGGAATCCCGACGATCTGGATCATCAGAATGTTCTTCAATTGTGGGGGAATTTTTTGCGCTATCCGGAGAATCTCTTTTCGGCTGTTGGTGAAAGACAGCGTGTCGGAATGCAGTTGTGACACGAGAAGGGAAGTGAATTTGTTCTTGAGAAGCTCGCCGGCGACGCTGATCTGCGTGTGGAGCATTTCGATATCAAGCAATTGAATGTCGGCAAGCGTGGTGGGTTTTCCCAGCACATCGTAGCCGGTAATGGGGGGTGCATCCTTCGGTCTGATGACCGGCATGACGGCGTATCCGGTGAGAACTTCCTGTCGGATGTTCCACATGGGGGCATACCCGGCTTCGCGTGGTTCCACAGGTTGGTCGGTGATTGCGGCCGGGGCGGTTGCCTGCTGTTCGGGTTTGATACGTGCTTGTGTGGGCATTGCTTCCCACGTAGCCTTGCGGGTATATCGCTTGGTGCTGGTGTCGAGCTCCGGCGCGTCCCGTTCCAACAGGATCCTTTTTTGCAGCTTGCCATTGGCAGGACGGATGTCCATCAGTGTTGAATGGCATCCGCCGCCCAGGGCTGTTTCGATCTGCGCACCGATTTTGCCCGCCATCTGTTCCGCCGCGGGTACATTGTCGGCACCATAGATGATCAGCACATGTTCCTGTCCGATAAGAGAAGAAAAATCCCAGGGACCCAGCTCGCGTTGCAAGACACTGGTAACGGCGTTGTGCACCCGTCCCTTGTTATGTTGCCAGTCTTCGCCGAGATGAGCTTTGAGTTTTTCCAGATTGACCATTTGCAGCTGGCCGGGGAACCGCTCGTGTGTCGTGCCATCGGGCGCACCATTTCGGGCGCTATGTCCGCTCTGCACTTCCTGCGACGGGCCGGCGATCGCGGCATCGTCGGCCTTCATTTCGTTGGCATCGGACATTCATATTCCCCCTGCCTCCCCCGAGAGTCCCCACTCTCATTCTGTAACGGGGTGCTACACCGAATGATCTAGAAGTAGCGATAAGAAAGAGTTAAGTGAATGATCTGTTCTACAATAAAATGCGGCTATGTGATCTATCTTCTTGTTTTTCCTTACGTTCTTGAACGAGCAGAGGGCAGGCGAAAGTCACCTGCCCTCTGCTCCGATGTCGCCGGGTTTCGGTCCGTTGCGGCTATGGCCCGGTCTGGGGCCTATCCTTTGAGGGCTGCTTCCCGCGCCTTGCGAACCGATGCATTGGTCTGATTGAAGAGCAGGTTCCGGCGGGCTTCCTCTTCTTCTTTGGTCAGTTCCTTTTTGCCCAGTTCCTCGCCTGCTTTTTGTCCGCGTTTGACGGCGTCGCGGCTGCCAACCTCATTGACCCAGCGTTTGACGTTTGGGTATTCCTCCCAGCTGCCGCCTTCCACGTCGGCCAGACGATTGATGAACATGGCCCAGGGCCAGGTAATCATGTCGGCGATGGTATACGCGTCGCCCGCCAAAAACTTGTGTACCGAGAGTTGCGCATCCATGACGCCTGCCAGGCGATCCACTTCACCGATAAAGCGGCGCTGGCCATATTCCAGTTTGCTTTCATCGTCGACAATGTTCTTGGCGTAGTTTTTGAAATGGTTGGCATTGCCCATCATGGGGCCCAGATTGGCCATTTGCCAGTGAACCCATTGCAGCGCGGCGTACTTGCCGCGCGGGTCTTGGGGCAGAAATTTGCCGGTTTTCTCCGCCAGATATTCCAGAATGGCGCCGGACTCAAAAATGGCGAGAGGTTCACCGCCACCTAGCGGGTCGTGGTCAATGATGGCGGGCATCCGGTTGTTGGGGCAGATGCGCAGAAAGTCCGGTTTGAACTGTTCACCGGCTCCGATGTCGACCGGTATAATCTTGTAGGGCAGTCCGCATTCTTCCAGCATGATCGTGATTTTACGGCCATTGGGAGTGGGCCAGAAATAGACATCAATCATCTGCTTGTTTCCTCCAGTTGGTTTTGTGTAGGAGGAAGACTAGGGCGTTGCTGACCCTGTCGCCAGCGCTAGTGTAAGTTGACGAAAAAAGTGATCGCCTTCTTTCGGGTTCAGCGCACGAGAAGTGTTGGTACTTTTGCCGCCCTCAGAAGGTCGGTTGTTTTGCTGCCCATGACGAGACGTCGCCACGGGGAGTGGCTGTAAGCGCCCATAATCAGCAGATCAATGTCCTGCTCGATAATATTGTGAGCGATAACACTTTCCGCATCACCGGGTTTGAAGGTGGCCTGCGCGTCAAACCCTGCTTTCACCAGGGTTTCTTTCGCCCAGTCCAGTTGTCGTTCTGCGCCGCTGCTTTCTTTGCCCGACATGAGGAGCTGGATAGGCAATCCCTTGAAGAGAGGGCTGCCAGCGATCAGCCGAACTCCTCTGCGGGTGACGCTCCCTCCGTCAAACGCAAGCATGATGCGTTGGGGTTCCTTGAACGTGTCGGTGACTGTCAGGATGGGCTTGCTGAGTGAACGTATAACTTCTTCCACATGCCGCCCCAGATCCCGCTGGGTGGTGTTGGCGGATTGGCCGCGCCGCCCCAGAACGAAGAGACGCACCAGGTCCTCCTGTTCTGTCAGGGTTTCCCGAAGTGTGCCATAGCGTTGCCTGATGTCGGCGTTCACTCCGGCGGTTGAGGTGCGCTCACGCAATTTGTTCAAAAAAAGCCGTCCCTGCTCCCGAGCGGATTTGCTGCGGGCGCTGTCTTCGTCGGTGAGTTCGGTGAGCAGGTTCTCCTGCGCGTCAAACCCGATCGCGCCGCTATGGTCGATATGTGTTGCCGTTTCCGGGTGGCGGTTGATGACGTGCAGCAATTCCAGTGGTGCATTGAGACGGCGTGCGGCCCATGCAGCATAGTCAGTGACATGACTGGCAAACCGCGACTGATCTACGCAGGCGAGGATTTTCTTTTCTTCGATCATTTCCCTCTCCCTGTTAGTGGCTTGCCAGAATGTCTTTGGCCCCGTCCTTGTCGTGGACGGCGAAGCGATCGATCATGGTTGCGCTTGCTTCGTTCAAGCCAATGACTTCCACCTCGGTTCCGTCGCGACGAAACTTCAGAACAACCTTGTCCAGTGCACTAACGGCGGTGATGTCCCAAAAATGGGCGCGGCTTACATCAATACGCACTGTCTCGATGACTTCCCGATAATCAAATGCGTTGATAAAGCGCTCGGCGGTGGCGAAGAACACCTGCCCGAAGACCTGGTAGGTGCGAACGCGACCATCATTCTCGGCGTGGGAGCGAATGTAGAAGAACTGGCCGACCTTCTGCGCAAAGAAGAAGCCGGAAAGCAGGACACCTGTCAGCACGCCTTTGGCAAGGTCATGAGTGAAGACGGTCATGATGACGGTTGCAAGCATGACGAGGCTGGAGCTTTTGGGGTGGTCGCGCAGACCCTTCAGTGAGGCCCAGTTGAAGGTCCCGATAGAGACCATGATCATGACGGCAACGAGAGCTGCCATGGGTATTTGACCGACCCATTCGCCGGCAAAAACCACCATGATGAGCAGTAAAATACCGGCTGTCAGCGTGGATAGCCGTCCGCGCCCGCCGGACTTTACGTTGATGACCGACTGTCCGATCATTGCGCAGCCGGCCATGCCACCGATAAAGCCGGTTGCGATATTGGCGACGCCTTGTCCCACACATTCGCGGTTCTTGTCTGACTTGGTATCGGTGAGATCATCCACGATTGTGGCTGTCATCAGGGATTCCAGCAGGCCAACGGCCATGAGCGTGAGCGAATAGGGGAAAATGATTGCCAGTGTTTCAAACGTGAGCGGCACGTCCGGGAAAAGGAAAACCGGCAGGCTGTCTGGAAGTTCACCCATGTCGCTTACGGTCCGGATGTCGAGGTCGAGCCAGAGCGCGACACCGGTCATGACGATGATTGTCACCAGGGGAGAGGGAACCGCTCTGGTGATGTAGGGCAGGCCGTAGATAATCACCAGTCCTGCTGCCGTCATGGCATAGACATGCCATGTCACACCGGTCAGTTCCGGCAATTGTGCCATGAAAATCAGAATGGCGAGCGCGTTGACAAAACCGGTGATTACGGAGCGCGACACAAAGCGCATCAATGCACCCAGATGGATCCAGCCCGCGATGATTTGCAGTATGCCGGTCAGTACCGTGGCGGCAAACAGATATTGAAGCCCGTGTTCCTTCACCAATGTGACCATCAGCAGGGCCATGGCCCCGGTCGCGGCGGAAATCATGCCGGGGCGCCCCCCGGTAAAGGCGATAATGACAGCGATTGAGAAAGAGGCGTAGAGACCCACCTTCGGATCGACCCCGGCGATGATGGAGAACGCGATTGCCTCGGGTATGAGGGCGAGGGCGACCACGATGCCCGCCAGTACGTCGTTTCGGATATTGGCGAACCAATCCTGTCTTATCGTATTCATCATCACTCGTGTGTGTCCAAACGCTGGGGCGCGCCGCCTTTTGGAGGGCCGTTCGCGAGATAGCCATGCGCTCGGGAGCGCATACCGTGCAGAAAGGGCGGACCATAGAGCAAGAGCTGTAAATGGCAAGTTTTGGGGGCTTTTGCGTGGAGATCCGGTGCGGACAGCCTCATGTGCGAGCCTGCCGGTGGCCACCTGGTCTTGCCCGAAGGCTTGGGGCGACCAGAAGCCCTGGGGTTGTTGAGCGGGTGGTGGAGCCGAGCGGGATCGAACCGCTGACCTCGTCATTGCGAACGACGCGCTCTCCCAACTGAGCTACGGCCCCGCTTTCCGGTCCATTTTTACCTCGGGTTTTGGAGGGCGGCAAGGGCGAGGGCTTGCCGGGGGCGGGGGCAAAATGGGGCTTCTTTGCCCGTTACAGGGCCTATTTTGGCCGCTCTAGAGGGGTGCGCCACGCGGTTAATCCGTGCTAAGAACGGGCCCGATAGTGATTTGAGCCAAAGGCGGATGCGCGCATGCAATCTCTTCTTATTCTCGTTTCCCAGGTTATCAGCCTCTATATATGGGTGGTGATCGCAAACGCTATTCTGAGCTGGCTGATTGCGTTCAACGTGCTGAACACGCAGAACCGGTTTGTCTATTCGGTGGCTGATATATTGTACCGGGTGACGGACCCTGTACTGGGTCCCATCCGCCGGTTTCTGCCGGATCTTGGTGGGGTCGATATTTCCCCGGTTGTCCTCATTCTTGGTTTGATGTTCCTGCAGAACCTGCTGGTGCGCGATATCGCGCCGATGTTGCTGGGTGGTTGATCAGGCGTTGCCTTTTCGCCGGAGCGAAGAGGGATTGAAGGTTTTTGTCCGGGTGACACCGAATGCGGGTGCTGACCGGATTGAGGATGTGATGCGGTCTGCCGACGGGCGTGCCTGGCTGAAAGTTCGTGTGCGGGCAGTACCGGACAAAGGGTTGGCCAACAAGGCGGTGATTGCGGTGCTTGCGAAAGCATGGCGCGTGCCAAAATCCTCCCTCGGGGTGATTGCCGGTGCGACTGACCGTAACAAGACATTGCAGGTAGGCGGCGATGTCGAGGGTGCGGAAATGAAGATCAGTCGCTGGTTTGATGCGCATATCGCAGACGGCAGATAAGATATTCTAAAGGCTGGAAAGGTTTGGAATGGCAAGTGACGGTGGGTTGGCAACACGTATTGAAGGTAAAGTTCATGCGCTTGCGCTGCGTGAGAAGGTTGCAACACAGGTTGCCCGGCTGAAAGCTGATCACGGTATTACGCCCGGCCTTGCTGTTGTGCTGGTAGGAGAAGATCCTGCGAGCCAGGTTTATGTTCGCAACAAGGGGATCGCGACCAAGGAAGCCGGCATGAATTCCTACGAGTTTCGTCTGCCCGCGGACACGAGCGAAGCGAATGTGCTTGCCAAAGTGCAGGAGCTGAATGCAGACCCACACGTGCATGGTGTTCTGGTTCAGTTTCCCGTACCTGACCACATGTCGCAGCAGCGTGTGATTGATGCGATTGATCCGGCGAAAGATGTTGACGGGCTTCATCCGTTAAATGCGGGCAGGCTGTCGTCCGGTCTGCCGGGGCTTGTGTCCTGCACGCCGATGGGGTGTCTCATCATGGCGCGGGCGGCTGTTGAGGGCGGTTTGTCGGGCAAGCACGCCGTTATCGTAGGGCGTTCCAATCTGGTGGGGAAACCTGTCGCGCAATTGCTGCTGAACGAAAACTGTACAGTGACGATTGCGCATTCTCGTACGGCGAACCTGGCTGACATTGTTGGCCTTGCCGACATTGTGGTTGCCGCTGTCGGGCGGCCCAAAATGATCAAAGGGGACTGGATCAAAAAAGGGGCGGTCGTCATTGATGTTGGTATCAACCGGGTGCCTGCGCCGGACAAGGGTGAAGGTGCAACACGTTTGGTCGGGGATGTCGATTATGAGGCCGCGCTCCCGCGTGCGTCGGCTATCACGCCGGTACCGGGTGGGGTTGGGCTGATGACGGTTGCGTGTCTGATCCGCAATACTGTTGTGGCGGCCTTTATGCAGAACGGTCTTGAACCCCCGGCAGATCTATAGGAGCGCGTTTTGGAAAGCACCATGCTTGGTACACTCTGGCCGGTGAGCCGCTTCACGCTTGGCGGTGGTGGGGTGGCACAGATCTGGGGTGAGACCAGCCGCGAAGAGGCTGTCGCCACGGTGCGACTTGCTGCGGATGCCGGGGTTACGCTTTTTGATGCGGCGCCGATGTATGGTCGCGGGGAAGCAGAGCGTGTGTTTGGCGAAGCGTTTGACGGCACACCACCAGAAGGAACGCGGTTCACAACCAAGTGTCAGGTCGGCACGCCGGCGCCGGGATCTGCTTATGAGCGGATGGAAACATCGCTTGTGCGGTCCCTGGAAACGATGAAGATCGAGCGGGCGGACCTCTTTTTTCTGCACAGCAATATCTGTCCGGATGATTACCGCTACCACAAGAATGCAGATGTGCAGGACAGATTTGCTACACGCTGGTCTGCTTATGAGGGCGAGGTTGTTCCGGCACTTGAGCGCCTTAAGGAAAAAGGCTTGATTGCGGATTGGGGGATCACCGGCACCGGGCTTCCCAAGTCTATCATGGACGCCCTGAGGGCAGACAAAAAGCCCGCTGTTGTGCAGGCCGTGAGCAATCTGATGGACAGTGCGGGAAGTATGCGTCGCTATGAGGAACCCACAGAAGCGCGAAACATTATCCGCACGGCCAAGAATAATGATGTTGGCGTGTTGGGGATAAGGGCTGTACAGGCTGGTGCGTTGACGGCATCTCTTGATCGCGAAGCCGCCCCGGAGGAAATGGCCGATTATGAAAAGGCGTCGGGCTTTCGGGCGCTGTGCGCGCAGTGGGGCGAAGACCCTGCCGTGATAGCACATCGCTATGTCCTCTCCATGGAGGGTGTTGACAGTGTGATACTGGGGGTGAAGAACCGGCAGGAACTTCAGAGCCTGCTTGACGGTGAAGCACAAGGCCCGCTTGATGTGGCGCAGCGGAAGGCCATTGACGGGCTGCGGTTGAACTTCAACATGCCGCGCATGCCGATTGACTGACGGATGCGATTTATCAACACGCTCAGCTCATTTATCTCTCAGCTCGTCGTGATGGTGAGCCTTCTTGCGCTGCCCGCTTATGGGCAGAGTGATGAAGGCGGCATGATTTCGTGGTCGGATGCGGATATGGCGGGTGCACTCTCGATCTATATTCCCCGGCGAATTGAGGAAGAAGATATTCCGGGGCTTTCGATTGCGGTCGTGAAAGAGGGCCGGATTGTTTATGAGCGTGGTTTTGGTACGGCAGACTATGCCGGGGATGAACCGGTTACCGCGAACACGCTTTTTGAAGCGGCTTCGCTTGGCAAGCCGGTTGCGGCGCTGGGAGCTCTGCATCTCGTTCAAGAAGGTGAGCTTGCGCTCGACCGCCCTCTGGGAGAGAAGCTCGACGAGGTCTGGCTGGGAGATGGGGACGACCAGGCGCTGATTACCCTGCGTCAGGTGCTCAACCATACATCGGGTCTCAGCAACGTGGTTCAATGTTGCAGCAATGAGAGTTGGTTTGAGCCCGGGACTGCGTTTTCATATTCCGGTGTGGGCTACATGTATCTTGCCCATGTCATGTCTGTTGTGCGTGAGATGGGGTTTGACCGTGTCATGCATCAAATTGTTTTTGAGCCGCTGGGTATGATGTCGTCGGGCTATGGGCTTGCCGATTTTCTGGTGCCGACCGTTGCGCGTGGGCAGGTCCCGCTTTTTCTTCCGGTGCTTGCGCTTCTCGTCCCCATTGTTGCGTCGTTCGCGCTGTTCTCTTTGTTTACCATCGGTGTTGTCCGGTTCTATCTGGGGCGTCTGCGTCTGGAGCTGACGGACCTGCTTCCGGCGATGGGACTGGCGACCGTTTTCACCATTGTTCTGCTCTGGGTCCTGCTTGGTGGCTGGGACTTTGTTTTTGTGCTCGGATATACCGGATTGTATCTGGCTTTGCTGGGCCTGATGGGCATGGGGTTTCTATTGCTCTTTGCCTTTCTGGGGTTGCTCGGCCCGGCCGATGGTACGTTGGCACAAGGACGGGAGCAGTCGCGGGGGGTGATGGTTTTTGTCGCGTTCGCGTTTGCGCTGCTCAGTAGTTTCTTTTTCGCCGGGCGTAACGTGCCTGTACCTGCGATGGGGGGGGATGTCGTCAATGCGGCATTCTCATTCCGGTCAAGCGCTCATGACATGGGGCGGTTTATTGAAGGCATGCTTGATGACCGTGTCGTCCGCCCGTTCTTCCGACAAAAGATGGCGGAAGACAGTGTTGATATTGGCGATCAAATTGGCTGGGGGCTGGGTATCGGAACCCGCGACGGCGCGCGGGGGCGCTCGCTGTGGCAATGGGGCAGCAACCCCGGTTTTGAGAGCCTGATGGTGATTGACCCGGCGCGCCGTGCCGGTATCGTTATTATGACCAACAGTTCGAAAGGGGCTTCTCTTGTGCAGGAAGTGGCAAGCCATGTGATGGGTGAGGAGCCCGGCTGGCAGCTTCCCTAGTTTTCTTTGTCGGCGCTTCTTTCGAGGATGCAGGAGGGCGTATTTATGGAGGCGCTTGACAAGATTTATCAGCGTGCCGTGAATCGGCATGGTGCGGAAGGTGTGCAGGCGGGGCTTATGAAACCGAAGTCTGCTGCGGCGCTGAAGAAGATTTCCAATGATCGTTGGCTTGCGCAGATGACCAAGTCCGTTTTTCAGGCCGGCTTTGTCTGGAAGGTGATTGAGGCGAAATGGCCGGGCTTTGAAGAAGCGTTTGACGGGTTTGACCCGCACCGGGTTGCCTTCTATTCCGACGATGATCTTGCCCGTCTTGTCTCGGATGCGCGCATTGTTCGCAATGGGGCCAAGATCAGGGCGACGGTCGAGAATGCGCGGTTTGTTGTTGAGCTTGCCAAAACGCATGGCAGTGCGGGTGCTTTCTTTGCGGCCTCCAAGCCTGAAAACTATATTGATCTTCTGGATCTGCTGAAGAAGCAGGGCTCGCGTCTTTCGGGCATGTCGGCGCAGTATTTCCTTCGCTTCTCCGGCGTGGACAGCTGGATCATGTCGTCGTCCGTTGCTGCGGCTTTGATTGCCGCAGGGATTGTCGATAAGCCCCCGACTTCGAGGAAAGCCCTGGGGCAGGTGCAGGAGGCTTTTACTCTCTGGCGGCGGGAGAGTGGGCGTTCACTAACCGAGATCAGCCGTATCCTCGCCCTTTCCTGCGACGGGTAGTGCGCGACCACAAAAAAGCCGATCTCCAAGAGACCGGCTTTTGTCGATACATGATGTCAGCGAAGATTATTTTTTCTTGCCGGCTTCAATTGCCTGCTCGATCAATGAAACGGCCTCTGCCGCATCGCCCCAACGCTCCACCTTCACCCACTTGCCTTTTTCAAGGTCTTTGTAGTGATTGAAGAAGTGCGTGATGCGCTCAATCAGAATTTCGGGGAGATCTGTATAGTTCTGCACTTTCTTGTAGTAAGGGTTCAGCGCTTCAACCGGCACAGCCAGGATTTTCTCGTCCTTGCCCGCTTCATCCTCCATCAGGAGAACACCGATAGGGCGCGAGCGGATAACTGCTCCTGGCACAACTGGAATACGGCTGACCACCAGCACGTCAATGGGGTCACCATCTTCGGAGAGCGTGTGCGGTACAAACCCGTAATTGCATGGATAGGTCATGGCTGTGTGCATGAAGCGATCCACGAAAAGTGTCCCCGATGCTTTGTCCAGTTCATACTTAACCGGATGACCGCCATGGGGGACTTCGATGATGACATTCACATCATGGGGCGGGTTGTTACCGATCGGGATTTCGTCAATACGCATTATTTATTCCGGTTGTTACGGGCTTGGAGGAGGCGAAGGCGCAACGCATTCAGTTTGATGAAACCGGCTGCATCCTTCTGGTCGTAAGCGCCAGCATCATCTTCAAATGTGACATGCGCTTCTGAATAGAGTGAATAAGGCGAGCTGCGACCGACGACGGTTGCAGAGCCTTTGTAGAGTTTGAGGCGGACGGTGCCTGTCACGGCTTCCTGGCTTTTGTCGATCAGGGCCTGCAGCATCTCACGCTCCGGGCTCCACCAGAAACCGTTGTAAATGAGTTCCGCATAGCGAGGCATCATCTCGTCTTTAAGGTGCGCTGCACCGCGATCGAGGGTCAGGCTTTCGATGCCGCGATGGGCTGCGAGAAGAACCGTGCCGCCTGGTGTCTCGTAGACGCCGCGCGACTTCATGCCGACAAAGCGGTTTTCAACCAGGTCGAGGCGACCAATACCGTTTGCGCCGCCCAGCTCGTTGAGCTTAGTGAGCAAAGTGGCCGGGCTCATCGCCACGCCATCGATGGAAACGGCGTCGCCCTTTTCGAAGCCGATCTCGATATAGGTCGGCTTGTCGGGGGCGGCTTCTGGCGATACCGAGCGGGAATAAACATATTCCGGCGCTTCTTCGTTCGGGTCTTCCAGCACCTTGCCTTCCGCGGAGATGTGCAGAAGGTTTGCGTCGACGGAGAATGGTGCTTCGCCGCGCTTGTCCTTGGCGATCTGGATCTGATGCTTCTCGGCATAGTCGATCAGCTTGGTGCGGGAATTGAGATCCCATTCGCGCCACGGTGCGATCACCTTGATAGAAGGGTTTAATGCATAATAGCCAAGCTCGAAACGAACCTGGTCATTGCCTTTGCCGGTTGCACCATGGCAGACCGCATCTGCGCCTGTTGCGGCGGCAATTTCGATCTGTTTCTTGGCAATCAGCGGCCGTGCGATAGACGTGCCGAGCAGATAGACACCCTCATAGAGAGCATTGGCCCGGAACATGGGGAAAACATAGTCGCGGACAAATTCTTCTCGCAGGTCTTCGATGAAGATTTCCTTGATGCCCAGCATTTCCGCTTTTTTGCGGGCGGGCTCCAGGTCCTCACCAGCGCCGAGGTCGGCCGTGAAGGTCACGACTTCGCATTGGTAAACGTCTTGCAGCCATTTCAGGATGATCGAAGTGTCGAGGCCGCCCGAATAGGCGAGCACGACTTTTTTGATGTCGCTCATGATTTTCCAGCCTTTGGGGTGGTGATGCCCGCGCACTATAGGGAAATCACATGCTCTCGCAAGGTGAGAGATAGTCTCACGCTGAAAACCTTCATTTTTGCGCGGTTTTGCCCAAATATTAAGGGTTACTGCGCCTTTGTGAGGCGTTTCCGGACCTGACGGACGCCCCAGTAGACCATCCCGATCACGATGGGGGCGGCGATGCCGGTTGCCAGGGTCGGATCGACAGGGCTTCCCAGTTTTTCCGCGGCCTTGAGAGCGTAATTTACAATGCCCAGCAGGTAGTAGGAAATGGCGACGGCGGAGAGGCCTTCAACGGTTTCCTGCAGGCGGACCTGCATACGCACCCGGCTTTCCATGGAAGACAGGAGTGACTGGTTTTGTTCCTGCACGGCGATTTCAACCCGTGTTCGCAACAGGCTGGAGGCGCGACCGATATGCTCTGACAATGTGTCTATACGGGTGGCAACGGCCGAACAGGTGCGCATGGCTGGGCCAAGCCGTCTTTCCATGAAGGTCGCGAGCTGCTGGATGCCGGAGAGTTTCGTTTCATCAAGATCAGACAGGCGTTGCCGAACGATCTCGTGATAGGCGCGCGAGGCGGAGAAACGAAAATCGGTGCGTGCCGTCATGGTTTCCACGCGTGCGGCGAGCGCTGTCAATTGTTGCAGCTGGCGTTGTTCGTCCTCAAGATTGGAGATGTTGGTGGTCTCACCTGCAATCTCGGCCAGTTCTTCTTCCATCTCCGAAATTTCCGGCGAGATGGCGCGCGCCAGCGGAAAAGCCATCAGGGCCATCATGCGATAGGTTTCAATTTCCAGAAGGCGCTGTACCAGCCGCCCGGTCCGTCCAGGCTTCAGGCTTTCGTTGGCGATGAGCATGCGCGTGCACCCGCTCTGGTCCAGTTGCAGGTCGGTCCAGACTGCTGCGCCGCCGCCTGACTGTCTGCCACCAACCAGTGTGTTGTGGCCGAAGATGCTCTGTGTCTGTTTGGATGTTTCTTCAATCGGACCAGGGCGCACCATGAGATTGATGGCGACCAGCAACTCACTGTTTACGTCCCGTCGCCAGTGATCGGGGATCATGGTCATGGGGGCGTGGGCAAACCGGATCGCCAGATCGCCTTCCATCGCTTCCAGATGTTCATAGAGCGTGTAGGTTGAGAATTCCGTATGGCGCTCCCAGACCAGCTGAATGCGACCCAGATCCAAAGAGAGGTGATTGCCAAAATGGTCCGGGATTTTGGCGCCGAACTGGTGTGCCAGTGCTTTGAGCGCCACTTTTTCGTCTTCATGCCCGTTTTCGCCTGTTACAAAGGCGAGGTGTGAACACATGAGCGCTTTGGGCACATTGGCGGGTGGGCGCGAATGGACTTCATCATTCAGCTTTTGACGCTGGGCATGTTCCTTGAAATGACGAAGTGGCGGCACGATTATCTTTTCCTCTGCACGGGATAGCTTCTGCTGGATTAGGCGCCCGCTTTTGATAAGGTCCCGTGTCCCGATGTGCAAGAGGAGCCTTTGATGGCGGACGTAGAGTTCTGGTTTGAGTTTGCAAGCACCTATTCCTACCCGGCGGCGATGCGAGTGGCCAAGATCGCTGAAGCCCACGGGGTGCATCTTGTCTGGCGCCCCTTTTTGCTGGGGCCGGTGTTTTTCAAACAAGGTCTGAAAGACTCCCCCTTTAATGTTTTCGAGCAGAAGGGGCGTTATATGTGGCGTGATCTGGAGCGGATTACCGCAGCAGATGGTCTGCCGTTCAAGAAGCCATCGCTCTTTCCGCAAAATGGCTTGCTTGCCTCGCGGGTCACACTTGTGGGGTTGAAAGAGGGGTGGGGCCCGGATTTCGTGCGTTCCGTCTATCAGGCGAATTTCGCGAAAGGGGCCGTGATTTCAGATGAGAGCGTGCTTTCCGACCTGCTTGTCGGATTGGGGCAGGATGGTGCGCGCGTGTTGCAGGAAGCGACTTCACCAGAGATCAAGGACGCGCTCAAGGCACAGACGGAGCTGGCCTGGGAGAAAGGCCTGTTTGGTGCGCCCAGCTTTACGGTGGGGGATGAGCTTTTCTGGGGTAATGACCGGATGGAAGCGGCGATGACCTGGGCCCGCGACGCACATGCCTGATCGGGTGTGCCCGGTCAGTTCAGCCGGACCGTATCCCCAAGGCTGATCTGTCCGCCGGTTTTTATCGTGCAATAGACGGAGAGGTTTTGTGCGGTGTGGGCCACCATGGCGCGCATGATGGATGCGTCACGGGGAAGCTTGCGCTGTGGTCGTGTGGCCATGATACAGCGCGGGCATTCCATGGTGACGTTTATTTCTGTCTGGCCAAGCGAGATTGTTCGGCCCAGCCAACCGGTCTCCGCGAGGCTGGACAGGTTCTGATTGTCAGCAAGCAGAATGTTGGGACGGAAGCGGCGTACATCAAGATCGGCATCGGGCACCAGTGTCTGTAGATGCCGCAGCGATGCCTCGGTCAGTATGTTGAGCGGGAAAGCATCGAAGTAGGTGCCGCGTGGTGCGGCGTATTCCATCAGCTCCGCCATTACTTCCGGTGGAAACTTGCTGAGATCGGGGAGTGGCTCATCGGCCTCCAGGGCAAACATGGCGCGGAGGTCTGCCTCCGGGTTTTGGGGTTGTTGTTTGGTTCGGTAATGTTCGGCGTTGCTGGCCGGCTGGAGTGGCCATAGAGTCACTTCCTGATCCAGAGCGGCGGACAGGGTTTGGTGAATATTCCCGTTGTCGGAACGACAGGTGTTTCCATCGGGCAAAGTGATTTCGACATGCGGCACGGTCCCCGCATTTGTCTCATTGAGGTAGCGGGCCGAACAGTTGAGAAGCTCCCCGATTTTTTTGGCGCCGACAATGGTCTGTGTGGCTTCGTCACGCACGGCCCAGCCGCGATCCAGCGGAATGCCGCGCGCTGTGAGGCTGGTTTTTGACAGCGTCTCGCCCTGCATGGATTTGACGGGGTAGCGCCAGATTTCCTTGGTGGTGAAAACGGGTTCGGGCATGGCCACCTCACTTCTTTGCGTCGTGCATGAGCTTAGGGGGAGAGCGTGGCCTGTACAAGTTGCGCTGAATGTCTGTCCGGGTTAGCTGGCTACCTGGCTTGCGCGGATTTTTTCGCTGGCTGATTTCAACTGGCCACATGCCGCCATGATGTCACGCCCGCGCGGGGTGCGAACGGGGCTTGCGTAGCCTGCCTTGTTGACGATCTCCGCAAATTTTTCAATCTGGGTCCAGTCTGAACATTCGTAAGGTGCGCCGGGCCAGGCGTTGAACGGTATGAGATTGATCTTGGCGGGAATGCCTTTCAACAGGCGGACCAGATCCTTGGCGTCTTTCAAACTGTCATTCACGCCTTTCAGCATCACATATTCAAAGGTGATGCGACGGGCATTGGAAACACCGGGAAAATTCCGGCAGGCGTTCAGCAGATCTTTCAGCGGGTACTTCTTGTTGATCGGTACCAGTTCGTCGCGGGTTGCGTCGTTGACCGCGTGAAGGGAGATGGCGAGCATGACACCCATCTCGTCACCGACACGGGCAATCTCCGGTATCACACCGGAGGTGGACAGGGTGATACGGCGTTTGGAAATGGAAAGACCCTCACCGTCTGATGCGATGTCCATTGCCTGCTTTACATTATCAAAATTGTAGAGCGGTTCGCCCATGCCCATGAGTACGATGTTGGTAATCTTGCGCCCTTCCTGGGGGGTGGGCCATTCGCCGAGTGCATCCCGCGCGATGAGAATTTGCGCGACAAGCTCTCCCGCTGTCAGGTTGCGCACGAGCTTTTGCGTGCCGGTGTGGCAGAAGGTGCAATTGAGTGTGCAGCCGACCTGACTGGAAATGCAAAGCGTGCCGCGGTCTTCTTCTGGAATGTAGACCGCCTCAACTTCAGGCGACGGCGCGCGTGGGTTGGTTGAGGCCAGGCGGATCAGCCATTTGCGCGTCCCGTCAGTCGAGATCTGCTCGGTGACGATTTCCGGTCTGGTCAGGTCAAAATGTTTTTCAAAATCGGTCCGCAGGTCTTTGGACAAGGTGGTGACGTCGTCGAAAGACTGAAGGCCGCGATGATAGATCGCATTCCAGATCTGGCCTACGCGCATGCGGACCTGTTTGTCGGGCACGCCTGCTGCCTGCAACGCCTTGCCCAGTTCCTCGCGGCTCAGTCCGATCAGGGACAGGCGCGCGGTGTCTCCCTGCGGTGTGGCTTGTTCTGCCGGACCGGGGGTTGCCTGGATTTGTTGCGCTTGTGTCATGTCGCCAGCCCTTTTGCTGCCTGCCATGTTGTTCATGCGGGCGTCATAGCATGGGTGTCTGATCTACGCTATGGCGATTGGCGCGAAGCCTTAACGCAAAAAACCGCCATAATGGCGGTTTAAAGCAGTTTTTGACGGGTTTTCCGCGGTTAGCGGCAGCTGTCATCAATTTTATTGAGAGCGGCTGTAATGCCTGACAGGGAATAGCGGTCTGTGGTCAGTGTCCCGCGTTCCGAGGTTCCCTTGATGATGAGCGTGCTGCCGCGACGCATGGCGCCGGCCATGCGGCCTTCGTCACTTGTATCCTCCAGCCAGGCCCAGAACCGGTTTTCACCACCCTCCCGGACGCCGCTGAACATCTGGAACTTGTCGGACCCGATCTGTGCGAAGGGTCTTGAGCGATCCGAGAAGGGGTAGCCGATCCGCATCGAAATCTCGTTGCGTACGTTCTGGCCCGGGCGGTGTGTCACCATCAGGTAGACATCACCCCGTGCGGCCCCGCGCGGCTGCATTTCTTTTGGCTCGGACAGGACATAGCAGATGCGGGATGAGCCGGAGCCGTAAGTATAGGCTGACCAGTCATTGAATTTACCCAGCAGGCTTGGTTCTGCTGCTGCCGCCAGTCCCGCACTTCCGGCAAGGACAGCGCCTGCGATTGTAAGTGTGGCGAAAAGCTTTTTCGTAAGCTCTTTTGATAGCTGAATTACCCGCATCATCTTCCCATTTGTCTTTATCAAGACCCCCGTGCCTCTGCCGAAGCAGATGCATTTCATTTAAACATATAGGCCCTGTGGCTCAAAGGCCAGTTGGTTAGAATATTTGTCTTATCAGGTTTGAGAGGTTTACGTTTTCTTAATTATTTCCGTCTTCTTCGGCGGGTGCCTCCGGTCTCTCCCCGGCGCCTTCGTCAGCCCTCCCGGGGGGCAGTGTGCTGCCCGGTGCCATATGTACAACCCGTTGCGGGAAGGGAATTTCGATATTGTGCTCGCGGAACAACCGGTCGATTTCAAAACGCAAGTTGGAGGCTGTGCCGATCCGTGAGGTGACATCGTCGGTGAAACAACGCAGCTGAAAATTCAAACTCGAATCACCAAAATCGAGGAAAAGGACGTCCGGTTGCGGCCAGGTCAGGATCTTGTCGACGGTCTCCACCGCCGCCAGAAGCGTTTTGCGTACCAGCTCTGTGTCGGAGCCATAGGCAACGCCTACATTGATATCAATGCGCCCTTTGCGATCCGTATGGGTCCAGTTGGTCACGGAGGTGGAAACCAGTTCCGAGTTCGGGATCATCACCTCGGACCGCTGGAAGGTCTCGATTTCGGTTCGCCGTACATTGATGTGTGTGACGTACCCCATGGTGCCGTTTATCTCTATCAGGTCACCCACACGCACCGGCCGTTCAAACAGAAGGATCAGGCCCGAAACGAAATTGTTTGCGATATTCTGTAACCCGAAACCAATCCCCACCGAGAGTGCCCCTGCGATGATGATCAGGTTCTGAAACTCCATGCCCAGCGCCGTCGCTGCCATGACGACCGATATAATGATGCCGATATAGCCGAAGATGGTTGCGATGGAATATTGCGCCCCTGCGTCGAGCTTTGTCTGCGGCAGGATCGTGCCGGCAAGCAGGCGTTTGGCCAGGCGGAAAAGAGCAAGCGCAATAAAAAGCGTGAGAATGGCAGAGGTGATATCTGCGATTGAAATCGTGATGCCGCCGATCTGCATCGCGGTCGCCAGATTGTACAAAATGTTGCCCGCTTCCCCGAGCTGCAATCCCCATATCTCGCCCACGATCAGGGCGCCCGAGACAAAGATTGTGACCTGCATGAAACCAATGAGCCAGAAGCTGACTGTTTCGGTGCCCGCGTCGGACAGGTTAAGCCTGTCGATAACATCCCGGCGGTGCATCAGCACGCCGATCCATTCCGCCAGCAGGGCGCGGAGCAGAAACAGCGCCCCGATGACAATAGCGCTGCCAAGCAGGCCACCAATGAGATAGGCGGACAGGGCGGTGTAGCCACTCCAGCCTGCGATCACACTGCCGATAGCGAGAACGGCGATAGTCAGACGCAGCGCCTGAATGATGCGGGTTCTGGTCGTTTGCTCCGGCGGTTGTGTGGTCAGGTCCCCCGTTTCTGTTTCGTGCCAGTTTGCATCGGGACGCCACAATACGGGGCGCAAGAGATCAAGAACCAGCGCGGCTTCGAGGGTGGCGATCGTGGCGGCATAGATTGTGAGCCAGCTTGTATCTGCTTGTGTGACGGTGAAGCTGACGAACACGTCCAGACCGAACAGCAGGCCGAGTGCGGCAATGCGCTTTGTCATATAGCGCGCATGTTTGGCTTTGATCGGGGCGACACGCCAGTTCGGCTGATCCGGTGACAGGGCGGCGTGCGGCAAGGCGAAGGCGGCGATGATAATCAGAAGGGCCGACAACCCTCCCTCGATGATCTGTCGGAAATCTCCTTCATCGAGCACAAAGGCCCAGTTAAGTCCGTACCAGGATGCTGCGGCGATCATGGCGGGCAGCAATCCGTTGGCCAGCGGCTCAACACTTGCGGCAATCAACCGTCTTGTGTAGCTGGGTGCCGCGATGGTCGAGACACGCCCGAACTTACGCACCAGTAATTGTCGGGAGGCAAAAGCGGACGCGGAGAGCAGCGCGATCACACCCAGGACGATCAGGCTCTTGGGCTTTGCCTCCGGATTGTCTTGCGCGCCAACCAGACCTGCTTGCAGGGTCGTTCTGATCCGGGCGAGATATGTCCAGAACGCAACGGGCGCCGCGGCGAGATTGTCGGGCGAGATCGGGACGGTCTGATGGACCATCAATTCCTCCAGAAGGGCGTTCTGCTCGATCTCGGCAAGTGAGGAGAGGGCGGTGTCCACCCGGCGGACAATCAATTGTGCCTGTGCGGCACGACCCCGGAAGTCGGCCAGTTTTGCTTCGTAAGCGGCGCGTTTTTCGGCGACATCGCGGGCTTCGGCTGTCGCGCCCTCGGCAGGCTTGGCCCCAAGGGCGGACAGCAGTTTTTCTGTTTCGTCGACATGTTCGTTGGCAGTGGTGCGGGCCAGGTTGGCGTCGTCGCGCAATGCCTGAAGGGTGGCGCGCTGTTCTGTCGCCGTTTCGGTGGTCCGTTCCTGATTGGCGAACCCTTTCTCGATGCGGTTGAGGGTTGCGGTCCAGCCGTCGATGGTGCGGGTGAACTTCCAGGCCGGTTCAGGTGTCGCGGCCATGCCCGGTTGTGGCACGGTCCAGACCAGGAGGGTGATGAGCGCTAGAACAGCAAGAGGGAGCCGGGTTTGAGGTCTCATTTGTGTCGAAGCGCTGGTCATGTTCGCCTATTCTGATCGTGTGCGCGGTTTTTTGGACCGAAGGAAGCGACCGCCGTGCTGGTGTGGTTTGACTTCCTCCAGCGGTTCTCCCGGCATCAGGGCCCGTGTGGGAAAACCACCCAAGGACTGAACGCGATCATACATGACGATTGCGGCGGCGATCTGGACGTTCAAACAGAATTTGGTCGGAATTTTGATAATATGGTCACACCGCTCTGTCATCGGGCCTGACAGGGACCCGCGTTCGGGCCCCACTATATAGGCAGCGTTCAGCGGGTGCCGGAAGCTTGGCAAGTCGATCGCGTCGTCGGTCAGTTCCACGCCCACCATCTGGCATCCCTTGGGCAGGATCATGTCGCCGATCGTGTCCCACTCATAATAGGGCAGGTGGTTGGGGGTTTTTGACGTGTCGGAGCGGGCGGCCCGAACCGAGTAATATGCATTGACGGTAAAGACAAAGCTTGCCCCGAAGGCGTGGGCTGAGCGCACGATATTGCCCATATTCATGGGTTTTGAAATTTCTTCTGCGCCTATGCCGAAATATCCGCGCATGGTCTCTCCGGGTTCTGACTTTAAGTTCGGGGAGGAGTAGACGCTCAAGGCTGCCGACGCAAGTTGAGGGACCCAAATGCAGTGCGGAGGCGCCGTGGTGTCGGCTGCCTCCGCGTCCCCTGCTTTGGCCGGACTATGAGGTATCCGGCCTTGGCGCATTTCTTGAGCTTGAACCTGCTCGGGATTTTGGGGGAACCTCTGGCCTGGGTGATGAAGCGCTTGAGGTTCCCGCCTGATCCTGTCTGATCCGGGTATTGCGAAGTCTGTGCCAGAACATCTATTTGGCTGAAAACAGCCAATTTCGCTATATTTTGAACCTGACGGGGCGCCGGGATTACCGGTTTTGGACAGGATCGTGTGTCAATTCGGTGGTCTCTGTCTCGGTTTGAAGCAGGCATCCGGGCGCCGTTATAAAAACCATTGGCCCTAAAGCCGCTGCACTGAGATAAGATAGGTATATTGAAATCAAAAACAGGGAGAGCCGGTCAGATGAAAGCCGTCCTTTGTAAAGAATATGGCCCACCAGAAAGCCTCGTGATCGAAGAGCTGCCGAGCCCGGAGCCAAAAGAACGCGAAGTGCTGATTGAGGTGCATGCGGCCTCGGTCAATTTTCCTGATGTGCTGATTATTGAGAATAAATATCAGTTCAAGCCACCGCTGCCTTTCAGCCCAGGCGGAGAAGTTGCCGGTCGGGTCACGAAAGTGGGTTCTGCTGTCAAAAGCGTGAAGGTTGGCGATCGCGTGATCGGTTCATGTGGTTGGGGTGGTTTTGCTGAAGAGATTGTTCTTGATGAAGCTCGTTGCACACCCATTCCCGACGAGATGGATTACAACACGGCGTCCGCGTTCCTGATGACGTATGGCACGTCCCATTATGCGCTTCGTCACCGTGCTTCCATCAAGCCGGGTGAAACGCTTCTGGTGCTTGGTGCCGCCGGCGGTGTTGGCCTTGCAGCAGTTGAGCTTGGCAAGGCGATGGGTGCGCGCGTCATTGCCGCAGCATCGACGGAAGAAAAACTCGCTGTCTGTCGTGAGCACGGCGCAGACGAAACGCTTCTCTATCCGTCCGGCGAAATGAGCCGTGAAGAGCAAAAAGCGTTTTCGGATGCGATCAAGGAAATGACAGCCGGTGAGGGTGCTGACGTTGTTTATGACCCGGTCGGCGGTTCTTACTCGGAACCGGCTATTCGTGCGACGGCCTGGGAAGGGCGTTTTCTGGTGATCGGCTTTGCTGCCGGTCCGATCCCGAAAATTCCGCTTAATCTTGCGCTTTTGAAGAATTGTCAGATCGTTGGCGTGTTCTGGGGGGCTTATACCGCCCGGGATCCCAAAGGACATCAGGGCAATCTGGCTGAACTTATGACCATGTTCAAAGCCAAGCAGTTGCGCCCGCATATTTCGGCCACCTATCCGCTTGAAAAAGCAGCGGATGCGCTGAATGACATGGGAAGCCGCAAAGTGAAGGGCAAAGTTGTCCTGACTGTTGCGCGCTAAACGGTTCTGAGCCTGGTTCATCAGATAATACAAGAAAGGTGGCAGTGATGCGGGGGACATTTGTCAGTCTCGGTATTGCTGCTGCTATTGCCGTCGTCTTTTTTTTCGCGTTTCTGGTTTATGTGCTGCTGGCGTCTGGCGACGCGAATTATTGGGCGGGTGAAATTGCGGAGTTTGAGCGCCGTGATATTTCCAACCCTCCCTCATCCGGTGCCATTGTGTTTGTGGGAGGGCGCGATGTGCGGCAGTGGGAAACGCTTAATCTCGACATGGCGCCGCTGGAGATTATCAATCGGGGTTTTGGCGGCGCCCACCTGGATCATCTGACGCATTATGCGGCGCGGATCATCAAACCGTATGACCCGCAAGCCATTGTTGTGATCGCGGGTGAAGAAGATCTGGCGGATGTGCGGGGACGTACCCCGGAGGACGTGCTCGAACGGTTCAAGGTTTTTATGTCCGCCCTGCGTGCCCATGGTGTGGCGGCGGATGTGGTCTTCGTTTCCATTCGCCCCTCTCCTTCGCGGGAGAGCCGGTGGCTCGGCGCGAAAAGAGCGAATGGTCTTATTGAAGAATTTGCGGAAACGCGCGATGACATACTTTTTATCGACACGGCCAGTCTGATGTTCGACGAAACGGGTCAGATGCGCGACGATCTTTTCCGATGGGACGGACTGTCGTTGAGCGATGAAGGCTATCATCTGCTCTCCGCCAGGTTGAGGCCCATTCTGATGAGACGCTATTTCAAAGAATAAAGCCAACCAAACAGGGAGTTTGTATATGAGCCGCTTTACCCCCATCGTGCCGGAAAATGCCCGCGCGAGTTACGACATGTTTCATTTTGCCCCGGCCGTCAAAGCGGGCGACTGGGTCTATGTTTCCGGGCAGCTTGGACGCGGTGCCGACGGGACAACGCCTGCCGACCTTGAGCAGCAGTTTACCAATGCGTTTGAGAATCTGGGCGCCGTGCTTGAAGCAGCAGGTGCCACCTTTGCTGATGTGGTTGAACTTTCGACCTTTCACATTGGCCTTCAGGATCATATTCGCCAGTTTATTGCAGTGAAGGACCGGTTTGTGGTTGAGCCCTATCCTGCCTGGACAGCGGTCGGCACGACCGAGCTTGCTGTGCCTGGCGCCATTGTCGAAATCAAGGCCGTCGCCTATCTCGGCAAGTAATCAGGGGCCGTCAGTGCCCTGACCAAAACAATAACCAAACAACAAGAACCTATCAGGGGAGACATTTGTCATGAGCCAGAAATTTGAGGCAGAGATTGCCGGGAATAAAGTAACCGGTGTATGCGATCCGAAATTTTCAGCCGTGGCTGATGCCTTCCTTGAAAATCTCAAATCCCGCGATGAGGTGGGTGCCAATGTGGCGCTGACGATTGAAGGCGAGACCGTTGTTGATCTTTGGGGCGGCAAGGTTGCGCGCGATGGCGCTGACTGGAAAGAAGATACGGTTTCGATCGTGTTTTCCTGCACCAAAGGGGCAACGGCGCTTGCCGCTCACATGGCGGTTGAGCGTGGCCTTCTTGATCTCAATGAAAAAGTGTCCACCTACTGGCCGGAATATGGCTGCAACGGGAAAGAAGACACGACCGTTGCGATGATGCTTGATCATTCTGCCGGTGTGCCGCACGTGCGCGAGAAGGTGAAGGAGGGTGGCTATAACGACTATGACTATATGGTCGGCCTCGTGGAGAAAGAGACTGCCTTCTGGCAGCCAGGTACACGCAATGGCTATCATGGTGTGACCTTCGCCTGGACAGTCGGCGAGCTCGTGCACCGGGCGACCGGCAAGCGCCTTGGGCAGTTCTTTGCGGACGAGATTGCCGGGCCGCTTGGTCTTGATTTCTGGATCGGGGCACCTGAAGCGGTGGAACCGCGTATTGCCCCCATGATCCCGACCCTGCCGGATGCAAATGCGCCGGTCTCCAAATTTACGCAGGCAGTAATGAGCGACCCTCAATCGCCCGCGCATCTTTTCCTGATGAATGGCGGCGGCTTCAATTTCAATTCGCGCGAAGCTCATGCGGCTGAGATCGGGTCGGCAAACGGGATTACCAACGGGCGCGGACTTGCCGGCATGTATGCGCCGCTCGCCAATGGCGGTGCTTTGAACGGTGTTCGGCTTGTGGGTGAAGATGTGCTTGCGCGCATGGGGCGTATCTCTATGGGAACGCATGAAGATGCGACGCTTCTCATTCCGTCGCGCTTTGCGCTTGGCTTTATGAAATCGATGGACAATCGCGCGCTCAAAGACACGCCTGATTCATCCTGTATTCTGTCGGAGGCAGCCTTTGGCCATGTCGGCATGGGTGGTTCTATCGGCTTTGCCGACCCGGGGTGTGCCATGTCGTTCGGATATAATATGAACCGTATGGGTGTGGGCATTCTTCTGAACGACCGTGGTCAATCGCTGATTGATGGTGCCTACCGGTCTCTCGGTTATCGATCCAATGCCAGTGGTTGTTGGATGCGATAAGCCGTCTCACCGGCACGCTTTGCCGGTCTGTTGAAAGATATTGATGTGACCTACGGTCCTTTGTCGTCGCTGCGTGAAGCAGGTGGGGCCATTGCTGCCCGCTTTTCCGCGTTGGCCCCCAATGTGCAGGGGGCAATCTGGCTTTTGTGTTCGGCTGTTCTGTTCAGCCTCATGCAGACGCTTGCCAAATATCTGGGGCAGCGGCTTGACCCGTTTCAGGTCTCGTTGGCGCGGGCTTTTTTTGGTCTGGTTGTCATTATCCCCTTTTTGCTCAGGGCGGGGATCGGTAGCGGCGGGATTACGACGAAGGTTCTGCCGTTGCAGCTTCTGCGGGGGCTGGTTGGTACGAGTGCAATGTTTTGCGGGTTTTATGCGGTGACGCATATGCCGCTGGCTGATGCGCAATCGCTCAACTTTGCGCGCGGGCTGTTTCTGGTACCGTTGGCGATCTTGTTTCTGAAAGAAGTGGTTGGCCTTCGCCGTGTTATTGCGATGGCGGTAGGGTTTGTCGGTGTTCTCATTATGCTGCGCCCGACCGGGGAGATTGATCCGGCTGCGTTGATTGCGCTTCTCGGCGCGGCACTTGTTGCCTTCGCCACGGTGCTTGTGAAAATCGTCTCCCGCTATGACTCGCCCATTACGCTCATGTTTTACACCGGTGTTGTTGGTACCTGTGTGGCGGCGGTGCCTGCCTACCTCAATTGGGTGGAGCCGACGCTGATTGAGTATGGGTTGCTTGCGATCATGGGCATGACTGGTGCCACGGCGCACAATTTTTTCATCCGGGGCTATGCGGTGGGGGACACGACGGCGATCGCGCCGTTTGAATATTCATCCCTCATTTTTGTCACCATCACCGGTTTTTTCTTCTTTGCTCATGTGCCTGATGTGTTCAGCATTCTGGGGGCGGCGATTATTGTTGGTGCGTCGCTTTACATTGTGCGGCGGGAGGCGCGGGTGGCAAAGCGTGAGCGTGAAGACGCGCAGAAAGTCGCGACGGATCTTTAGGCGTTTTTGTCGCCCGACGTTTTGGCCAGGCCCAGTGCTTTGCGGGCCTCCTGCTGATGTCGGGGCTTAATATGTGCCTGAACGAGACCAAGCGCGGTGAGCAGCACGGTGGCATCGTCTGTAAATCCGACCATGGCGATAATGTCCGGGATCATGTCTGTCGGGATCACGAAATAGGCAAGGGCTGCCAACAGTGTCGCGCGGACACGGGTGGGTGTTTCGCGGTCAATGGCGCAGAAATAGGCGCTGGCGGCTTCCTCTGCAAACGGGATGCGCCCGCCGACCCGCGCGAGTTTCCGCCAGAAGCCCGAGCGAACGCGCTTTTCATTGCGCTTGATGGTGGCGGGGAGTTGGATTTTGTCCGATGCGAGATCGGGCCCGTTTTCCGTCAACATGCCAGTTTGGTCCTGTCGCTCTGTCATGCTTTCCAAGATGGGTAGAAAATGCGGCTGTTGCAAGGCAAGGTAGACGCTGCGTCAGTTCCGCCTTGGCGCAGAAATTCGCGTGAGGGCTCGCTTTTTGTGAGAAAAACCTGCTAAATCCGCCCAGTTTTGCCGATCAGCGCCGGGCCAACGGCGCATTAACAGGGAGATATGACCCATGAAATTGGATTCCAGCATCAGTGCTGTCATCACCGGTGGCGCTTCCGGCCTTGGTGAAGCAACAGCCCGTGCGCTCGCCGCCGATGGCGTGAAAGTTGCTCTTTTTGACCTTAATGCCGAAAAAGGTGAAGCGGTTGCCAAAGAACTTGGTGGCGTGTTCTGTCAGGTGAACGTCACCGACGAAGCGTCTGTTGACGCGGGCTTTGCCAAAGCGCGGGCGGCCATTGGCCAGGAGCGCATTCTGGTGAACTGTGCCGGTACAGGCAACGCCATCAAAACGGCAAGCCGCAACAAGGAAACAGGCGAGATCAGCCATTTCCCGCTCGACAAGTTTGATCTCATCATCCAGATCAACCTTGTGGGTACATTCCGTTGTATCGCCAAATCTGCCGCGGGCATGATGAGCCTCGATCCACTGGAAGGTGGCGAGCGTGGTGCAATGGTGAACACGGCTTCTGTCGCTGCCGAAGACGGTCAGATTGGCCAGGCTGCATATTCCGCATCCAAGGGCGGTGTTGTTGGCATGACCTTGCCAATCGCACGCGACCTTTCCCGCGAAGGCATTCGCGTGAACACGATCCTGCCGGGCATTTTCAACACGCCATTGCTGGCTGCCGCCCCTGAGCAGGTGAAGCAGGCACTTGGTATGCAGGTTCCGTTCCCGCCACGTCTGGGTGATCCGGTCGAGTATGCAGCTCTTGCCAAACTCATGATCACCAACGGCTACATGAACGGTGAAGACGTTCGTCTTGACGGTTCTATCCGTATGGCACCGCGCTGATCTTTCAGCCACGATGGAAAAACGAAAGCCCCGCAAGATGACTTGCGGGGCTTTTTGCGTATGAGCTCAGGCGCTCACGTCCACTTTCTGACCGCGATCCGGGTCGCGCGGTACTTTGGGTTCGCTGGCTTCCTTGATTGTGTCGGCGACACGCTGCTCTGCCTCTGCTGATTTTTTCAGCGCCACAGCCTGAATGGAGGCTTGTGCCTGGGCCTGCTGGGCTGAATTTGCCGATGAACTTGCTGGAGAAATCGCCATGTTGGCTCCCTGTCAGTTTGACGTCAGGTCACAACAATGCGCGCTTGCCTCTTCAGGAAGCGTTCCAAATATTGATAAAACTTTAAAGAAATGAATGTGCCGCTCAGGCGCTGACGTCGACGACGTGTCCGGTGCCTGGCGGGGGTGTGCTTTTGACAGCTTCCGTGATCTCGGCGATGAAAGATTGTTCTGCTTCTGCAGCACTTTTCTGCAGTTTTGCAGCCAGAAGCGTCTGTGTCTGGGCTTGCTGGGCGCCGATCAGACTGGTTGCAATGCCGACTGTGCTCATATTCAGAAGCCCCCTCGCTTCGTGATCAATCGCGTTCACTATCGCAAAAGAGGCTTACCGAAGTGCTAACCGTCCTCAAATGCGGGATTAGTGGAGCGATTTGGGTTTCCCGGCGGCGCCGGCCCAACGGTCCATGACTTTTGCGAGCTTGATATCCTTTTCGGTCACGGTCCCCGCATCATGTGTGGTGAGTGTCACCTCCACCCGGTTGTAGACATTGAACCATTCGGGATGATGGTCGAGTTTCTCCGCCAGCATGGCAACACGGGCCATCCAGCCAAAGGCCTGGTTGAAGTCCTTGAAGTAGTATGTTTTGGACAGCGCATCCTGCCCCTTGGTTTTGCTCCAGCCTTTCAGCTCCGCTCGGGCTTTGGCCAGCGCTGCGTCGTTGTTTTTTTCTGCCATGCTATCTGTCTCCCCAGCGGCTAGAGTGTTTGCACGTATGTAATGTTAGGGAGGGGGGCCATGTCGAGCACAAAGTCCGGCACGCAGCAAAATAGTGCTGATGAGAAAAAAATTGATCTTTACTCATATGAATATCAAAGCGATCCGGCGCCGTATCTGCGCAAGCTGCGGGAAGAAGATCCTGTTCACTGGTCGTCTCACGGCTTCTGGTTTCTGACGCGCTATGATGATGTGCAGATGGTGTTGCGAGATGCGGCGCGTTTTTCCAGCGCCGGGGCCAGCTGGGGCACATCCAACCCGGTTGCAAAAGACGCGACATCGGCTGAAAAGCAGGGTGGTGACGTTGGGAAGATAGGCAATCTGCTTCGACATTCCTTCAATCTCTCAGACCCGCCGGTGCATACGCGGCTGCGGGGGCTGGTCAATCAGGCTTTCTCCCGCCGAGCGGCACAACACAAGAGAGAGCGGATCGAAGAAGTCGTTCATGGTCTGGTTGCGGCAGCCCGCGCGAAGGGCAGGTTTGATCTCGTCAAGGATCTGGGTTTTCCTTTGCCGATCATTGTTGCCTCGGAAATTATTGGCATCCCGACGGCGGATGCTGATCGCTTTCGGCGTTCCTTTGAAGAGGCAGGTGTGCTGATGATGCCGATCAAGAACCAGGCTGTTCTGGACCGGGGGATCGCGGCTGCACGGTGGCAGGGGCAGTATTTGAAAGATCTGGTAGAGGCGCGCCGGGCCGCACCGGCGGACGATCTTATTTCTCATCTGATTGATGCGGAAGAAGAGGGAGAGAAACTGACTGCGCCGGAAATGATGGCGGCGATTGCAACGATTTTTACCGCAGCAGGCACGACGACCGAGCGGCTGATTTCATCCGGTCTTTATCTGTTGCTTTCCCATCCTGATCAATTGGCTGCGCTGCGTGCAGACAGGTCGTTGATGGCAGGTGCGCTTGATGAATTGTTGCGCTTTCACCACCCGGATCAATCCACATCGACCAATCGGCGGGCTACCTGCGATGTGGCATTGCGAGGCAAGCAGATCAAAGCCGGTGACAGTGTGCGGGTTTCTCTTGGTGCTGCAAACAGGGACCCGGAACGCTTTCGTGACCCGGACCGTTTTGATATCCGCCGGACTGACAACAAGCATCTGTCTTTTGGGAATGGGATCCACTTCTGCCTTGGTTCGGCTTTGTCTCTTTCGGAGACGGAGATCATGTTCAACGCCGTGTTTGATGCAATGCCGAACCTGAAACTGATCACGACCCAGCCGGTGAAAGACCCCAAGCGTCCCGACCGGTATCTGGAAATTCAGGTGAGTTGCTAGCGGTATGATTTCAGTTCTCTTTGTGTGCCTTGGTAATATCTGCCGATCCCCGTCGGCGGAAGCGGTGTTTCGGTCTCGTGCGCAGGCTGCCGGGCTTGAGGTTTTTGCCGACAGTGCGGGGACGGCGGCCTGGCATGTCGGCAAGGCACCGGATAAGCGGGCACAGGACGCCGGTGCGCGTCGTGGCTATGCGCTGTCCGCCCTCCGTGCGCGGCAAGTGACGCATCGCGATTTTGAGTGCTTTGATTTTATTCTGGCGATGGACCACGAGAATTTTGCAGCGCTGACATCCCAAGCTCCCGAAGCATATGCGGGAAAGGTGCATCTGTTTCTCTCTTTTGCGCTAGAGCTTGGACGACAGGCCGTGCCGGACCCTTATTATGGTGATGATGACGGGTTTGATGAGGTGCTTGATCTTGTCGAAGCGGCGAGTGACGGTCTTATTCGCAGGCTGTGTGAAAGGCAGGATTAAGATCATAGGTGCGCTCCACCACATAAGGGCCGCCGCCACGGCTTGCCCGTGACGAGAAGAGGACGAAGCGTGCGGCTTCAAACGGGGGAACCGCAAAGAGGTTATTGTGTTCGATATACTGCATGACTTCGCATGGGCTTGTTGTCCGCCTGCTCAGGCGCGCCACGGTGATGTGCGGGGTGTATTTGCGTGGTTCGGGTGTTAGCCCGATGCGCTGCATGACTGTTTCCTGCCGGGCTTGCAGTGCAAGGAGGGCGGGGCTCGGTTTGACACCTACCCAGACCGCGTGTGGTTTGGCATGGCCGAACTGACCCAGTCCCTCCAGTTCCACAAGGAATGTTTCCTCGTTCATCAGGGAGAGTGCGGCATCAATTTCGTGGGCTGCATCTTCCGGTACGTCGCCGATAAAGCGCAAGGTGATATGAAAATTCTCCGGGCTGATCCAGCGCGCGCCCCGCAGGCCGGCCTGTAGCATCTGTAATCGCAGGGAGACGGAGGAGGGCACTTCGAGTGCGGTAAACAGGCGGATCATCGGGCCCTCCGTTCGTTCATGGTCTTGCACAAAAGAGTGCGCTGATTTGGTGATCAGCGCAATCCTTTCGCAAAAGATTCATGCGGTGTGATGGCGCGTTATGGGCAGGGATTTGGCCATGCGTGGTGCACGGCATCCAGATCCTTCTCCAGTTCTTCGCTCATATCCACGTTTACGGAGGTCACAGCGAGCTTCAACTGCTCCATTGTCGTGGCCCCGATGATGTTGGAGGTGACGAAAGGTCGTGTCGTGGCAAACTGATTGGCCATCTGTGATGCATCAAGCCCATATTTCCGGGCGATTGCCAGATACTGGTCGATGGTTTTCTCGACACCTTGTCCTTCGTATCGTTGCAGACGGTTGAAGAGCTGTTTGCGGGACCCTTCCGGCAATGCGCCTTTCTGGTACTTGCCGGTCAGATAGCCCTGCGCAAGGGGCGAATAGGCCAGAAGGCCAACCTGTTCGCGCATGGAGACTTCCGACAAGCCGACCTCATAGGTACGGTTCAGCAGGTTGTAGGCGTTTTGAATGGATTGAACGCGCGGGAGGCCGCTCATCTCCGCATGATGCAGAAACTTCATGGCGCCCCAGGCACTTTCGTTGGAAAGGCCAATCCAGCGCACTTTGCCGGACTTTACGATTTCATTCAGCGCTTCGAGAATGTCGCCGATCTTGTTGATCTCGTCGCCATGATGGGTATAGCCGCCGCCCGGCGTGCCGCCGAAATTGCCCATGGGCCGGTCCGGCCAATGTAGTTGATAGAGATCGATATAGTCTGTCTGCAGGCGTTTCAGGCTTGCATTCACGGCTTCGTTGAGCTGCTCTTTTGTATGCTCGGTGTTGGAGCCGTCTGTACGAAGCCAGGTGAAGGGCGCACGGCCCGCTGCCTTGGTCGCGAGCACAATCTTGTCGCGATTGCCGCTCTTTTTAAACCACGTACCGATGATGCGTTCGGTTGAACCTTGGGTTTCCGGTTTGGGCGGGACGGCGTACATTTCGGCTGTGTCAAAGAAATTAACACCCTCTGACACCGCATAGTCCATTTGCTCGTGGCCCTCGGCCTCGGTGTTCTGCTGGCCCCATGTCATGGTGCCCAGGCAAATTTCGCTGACATCCTGGCCGGTCTGGCCAAGTTTGCGGTATTTCATGATTGTTCCCCCGTTTGGAATTTGTCTGCTGGATATGGCTGGATTAGTTGATGGCGGGTGAGCCCTGCGATGCGGTTTGTGTTTCGTTTATCAGGGTTTCAACCGTGGGAAGGATGCGCTCCACAATGATCGCTACGCCTTCCTCGGTCGGATGCATGCCGTCTGCCAGATTGAGGTCCGGGTTGGCGGCCACGCCGTCCAGAAAGAACGGATAGAGGGCGGTTTTATGTTCGCGGGCCAGGTCTTCAAAGATCGGATTAAAATCGGCGGCGTAGTCTTCCCCCATATTTGGGGGCGCAAGCATGCCGGCAATGAGCACATGAACGCCCTGCGCTTTGGCGCGTGTGATAATCTCACCAAGATTTGAGCGTGTGACAGCGGGGTCAATGCCGCGAAGCGCGTCGTTTGAACCCAGTTCCAGGATCAGAAGGTCGGTTTCGGGGCTCATGGCCCAATCCAGGCGAGCAAGCCCGCCACTTGATGTGTCGCCGGAGACACCGGCATTTGTGATCTTGACGCTATAGCCCTTTGCGACGAGGGCTTTGGTCAATTGTTCGGGAAAACCGGCACCGGGGGGCAGCATGTATCCGGCTGTGAGACTGTCTCCCAGTGCGACGATATGGGTGGTCTTGTTTTGCGGCGCCTCGTTGGCGGCGGTATGCCGGGTGGTACTGATCGTCATGATTGCAATCATTGCGATCATCGTGATCACGGGGGCCATTAGGCCCGGAAAGGTGCGAAAGCGGATGGGTTGCTTGGTCATTCAGCCAATATAAGCTTGTATTGGGCCATTGAAAGGCCATATCGCATAAATGGCTCTAACCCAAATCCGGCTCGATCCGGGCCGGATTGGGCCTATGGTTCTCACAGAAAAGCGGAAAATTCGTGTCTTCATCGATATCGACGCCCATCATCGACCTTCATGATCTGAAACTGACCCTGCCTTCGGCGGCGGGGGATGTGAACATTTTGAGGGGCTTGTCTTTGTCTGTGGAACAGGGGGAGGCTGTTGGTCTGGTCGGGCCGAGCGGGTCCGGGAAGAGCACGCTTTTGATGGTTCTGGCGGGTCTTGAACAACCATCGAGCGGGTCTGTTCGGATCGCGGACCGGGATTTTACGGCAATGAATGAAGATGATCTCGCCCTTTTCCGGCGAGATCAGGTGGGGATTGTGTTTCAGTCTTTCCATCTGGTGCCCACGATGACGGCGCTCGAGAATGTTGCCGTCCCGATGGAGCTTGCGGGCCGTGCGGACGCGTTTGAACGGGCGGCGGAAGAACTCGCGCATGTCGGGTTGGGGCATCGCCTGACCCATTATCCGGGGCAATTGTCCGGTGGCGAGCAACAGCGTGTGGCGCTTGCCCGCGCGGTGGCGGGCGATCCGAAGATTCTGCTGGCTGATGAGCCAACCGGCAATCTTGACGGAACCACCGGTGAGCAGATTATTGAACTGATGTTTGATCTGCATGACCGTCGCGGTACGACGCTGGTTCTGATCACGCATGATAATGAGCTTGCTGAAATGTGTGACCGGGTGGTGCGTCTCAAGGACGGATTGATTGATGGTGTGCACGAAGGCACACGCATGGGCCGTAAGGCAGTTGCCCGATGAGCCTCGCCGGAGAGAAGGTGTCGTTGCCGGGGTTTGCTCTTGCCTTTCGTTTTGCGCGGCGGGAATTGCGCGGCGGGCTTAAGGGGTTTCGGGTGTTTCTGGCGTGCCTGACACTCGGCGTGGCGGCTATTGCTGCGGTGGGGTCTGTTTCCTCGGCGCTGGTTGAAGGGCTTTCGCAGGAAGGCCAGACCATTCTGGGCGGTGATGTGGATTTCCGTCTGGTGCATCGTGAAGCCGGGCCGGATGAGCTTGCTTTCATTTCCGCCAGTGCAACGATCTCGAAATCGACCGAAATGCGGGCGATGGCGGCCAATCTGCGGACTGATGAGCGGACGCTTGTCGAGTTGAAGGGGGTTGATGCCCTTTATCCGCTTTACGGAGAAGTCCGTCTGGCCTCTGGCATGGGACTGGCGGATGCGCTGGCATTTGACGGGGTGCGATACGGTTCTGCCGTTGAGCCTGCACTGCTGGACCGGCTGGGTGCGGAAGTGGGGGATGTTCTCAAAGTCGGTGAGCTGGAGGTTGAGCTTCGCGCGATCATCGAGCGTGAGCCGGACCGGGTGGCGGGCGGGTTTGCGCTTGGCCCCCGACTTTTTCTGTCTGACGCGGCGATGCTGGAAACGACGCTGATCCGCTTGGGATCCCTCGTCAATTATCACTATCGCGCGCGCTTGCCGGAGGGGCAGCGTCTCAATGCCGATGTTGCTGCCTGGGTGGCTAGTGTCACGGAGGCCTTTCCGCAGGCGGGCTGGCGTATTCAGGACCGGTCCGACAGTGCGCCCGGTGTGCGCCGGTTTGTGGAGCGGGTGGCGCTCTTTCTCACGCTTGTCGGGTTGACGGCTTTGGTTGTCGGCGGTGTTGGTGTGGGCAATGCTGTCAATTCCTATCTCGATCAGAAGCGGGATGTGATTGCGACCTTCAAGTGCATCGGGGCACCGGGCGGCTTCATTTTTAATGTCTATCTCATTCAGGTGATGGTTCTGGCCTTGCTGGGGGTGGCGATTGGCCTTGCGGTTGGCGGTACGCTGCCTTTCCTTGTGCAATGGGTGATTGAGGACATGTTGCCTATTCCCGCGCGGTTTGCCTTCTATCCCGCGCCGCTTCTGCTGGCTGCGGCTTATGGTGTGCTTGCTGCCTTTGCGTTCGCCGTTTGGCCTTTGGCGCGTGCACGGGAAATCCCGGCGACAGGGCTTTTTCGCGATATTGTTGCGCCTGCCCGCGCATGGCCACGACCGCAATATATTGCGTTGATGGCAATGGCGCTGCTGGGGCTGGCCGGGCTTGCGATCGGCCTTGCGGACCGGCCAGATTTTGCGGCGTGGTTTGTTGTCGGCGCGGGGTTGAGCTTTGCAGGGCTGCGGGGGACGGCGCTTTTGTTGATGGCACTCGCGCGTCGTGCGCCGCGGGTGCGCAATGCGGAGTTGCGTCTTGCCTTGTCCAACCTGCACAGACCGGGTGCGGCGACGGCAAGCGTGGTTCTGTCGCTTGGCCTGGGATTGACGTTGCTTGTGACGATCTCGTTGATTGACGGAAATCTGGCCAGACAGATCGGTGGCGAACTGCCGGATCGTGCCCCTTCGTTCTTTTTTGTGGATATCGGGCCGGATCAGGTGGCGGGGTTTGAGGCGATGGTGCGAGGCACGGACGGGGTGCATGACCTGAACCAGGTGCCCATGCTGCGCGGGCGCATTGTGTCGGTGAAAGGGGTTCCTGCCGAAGACCTGGTGGCACCGGCGGATGTAGCCTGGATGCTTCAGGGTGACCGGGGCCTGACTTACGCTGCTTCTCTTCCTGATGGATCCGAGCTTGTGCAGGGAGACTGGTGGGCGGGGGATTATCAGGGAGACCCGCTGATCTCCATCACCGAGGAGATGGCGCGCGGGTTTGGTCTGGCTCTTGGTGATGAAATCGCGGTCAATGTGCTTGGACGCACGATCACGGCAAGAGTGGCAAACACGCGTAACGTCGACTGGGGCAATGTCGGGATCAATTTCATTTTCGTGTTTACACCGTCCGCCCTTCAGGGGGCGCCGCATACGTATCTGGCGACGCTGACAATGGCGGAGACCGGGGAGATTGATCTGCAACGGTCTATCTCCAAGGCGTGGCCCAATATCACCATAGTGCGCGTGAAAGAGGCACTGGAGGCGGTCAACAAGTTGCTGGAGGATTTTGCGCTGGCGGTACGGGCGACGTCTGTTGTGACGCTGGCGTCGGGCATTGTGGTTCTGGCAGGTGCGATGGCGGCGGGACACAGGCGCCGGGTCTATGACGCCGTCGTGTTGAAAGTGCTTGGCGCGACGCGCGGCAAAATCCTCAAGGCCTATGTTTATGAGTATGCGCTTTTGGGGCTGGGGACTGCCATTGTGGCGGCCTTTGCCGGTACGGTTTCCGCCTGGCTGGTGATCACACAGGTTATGCAGGCGCCATGGTCCTTTCTGCCGGTGACGCTGGGGCTGACGATTGTCGGGGCAACACTTGTGACACTGGCTCTCGGGCTTGTGGGAACATGGACAGCGCTTTCGGCGAAGGCTGCACCTGTGTTGCGGGCACAGTGAGGCGCATATTCGCCCAAATGGTTCGTTTCGTTAAGGTTTCGTCATCCAAACCACCAAAAATTGGCTTGAAATCCGGTATCGATCTCCCAATATTAGTGGGTAGGTTTATGACCCTGAAAGGATCAAATCATTATGGCTGAATTCGACCAAAGACGCATGCATGCGAACGCCCAAGTCCGCGCAGGGCAAGTCCGCACAGCGGAGGTCGACGAAGGACTGCGCGCTCACATGCTGCGCGTCTACAATTACATGTCGGCAGCGCTCGCGATTACCGGTGTGGTGGCCTATGCAGCGGCTGCGTCCGGCATTTATTACTCGATCGCTCAAACCCCGCTGATCTGGGTCGTAATGCTGGCACCGCTTGGTCTGGTGTTTTTCCTGTCCGCCCGTATTCACAAGATGAGTGCGGCGGCGGCTCAGACCACATTCTGGGTTTACTCGGCGCTGATGGGACTATCGCTCTCCTATGTTTTCCTCGCCTATACGGGTGAGAGCGTGGTGACGACCTTCTTCATCACAGCCGCGGCCTTTGGTTCGCTATCGCTTTACGGTTACACGACCAAGCGTGATCTGTCCGGCATGGGCTCGTTCATGATGATGGGTCTGTTCGGGATTATCATTGCGTCGGTTGTGAACATCTTCCTTGGTAGCTCGGCGCTGCATTTTGCGATCTCTGTGATCGGCGTTCTGGTTTTTGCCGGTCTTACGGCCTGGGACACGCAGGACATCAAGAATATGTATTTTGAAGGCGATCAGGCTGATACAGGTACGAAGAAAGCTGTTATGGGCGCTCTTCGCCTCTATCTCGACTTCATCAACATGTTCCTGTTCATGTTGCAGTTCTTCGGCAACAGAGAGTAACGGCGCGGCGCGTTATGACGCGGCCCGGTATACAGGCTTAATAGAAACCCCGGTGCGTGCGCCGGGGTTTTTGTTTTTGGGTGGTGCATGTGCCGCGTATGGGCAGCGCCCGGTGTTCTGATCAGGTAGCATCTGGCTCATGGAATTGATTCTTGGTCTTCTGTTTCTGCTTTTGTTGACGCGGGTGTTCGGTCAGGGGGCTTTGCTTGTCGGACTGCCGCAGTCTGTTGGCGAGCTTCTGGCCGGGGTTTTCCTGGTTCTCCTCTTTGGCTTTACGGTTACGGATGTGGGGCATGAGGGGGGTGTCTTTGCCGGGCTCCTGAAGCTGGTTCACCTGCCGGAGATCGGCCTTGTGGCAGAGGCCGGTATTTTCTTTCTGGTTTTACAAGCCGGTATAGAAATGAAGCCGGCTCGTATCGCCGAACAATCCCGCGGGTCCTTTTTTGTCGCGCTGGGTGGTGCGGCGTTGCCGCTGGGGCTTGGTTTCGGGGCCGGGCTCTATCTGTTTCCCGCCGGAGACTGGCAGGTGGAGCAGGCTTTCTTTCTGGGCGTGGTTCTGTCCATCACGTCCATTCCCGCCAGTGTCAGAATATTGCAGGAGCAGGGATTGCTTGCCTCCGGCTTTGGCCAGACCATTGTTGCAGCCGCCATTTTTGACGACATTCTGGGCCTGTTTCTGCTGGCGGTGCTGACAAGCCTGATCGGCAGTGAAGGGGTGCCGGATCTGGCCACGCTGGCAATGCTTTTCGCCAGGATGGCGCTCTTCTTCGGTGTCACGGTTCTGCTGGGTGTGCATGTTTATCCGCGCGTTACGGCGCGGCTCAAGATGCTGGATCTCGCAGCGGTCGAATTTTCGACATTGCTTGTGGTTTCGCTCGCATATGCGGCATTTGCGGAGCTTATGGGACTTCACTGGGTGATGGGGGCGTTTATGGCGGGGCTCTTTTTTGAGCCCGAGCGTATCGGACGGCGCGCCTATGACGAGATGCGGATCCTTGTCGGCGGTGTTGCCAACGGTGTGTTGGGACCGATTTTCTTTGTCACCATTGGGCTGGCGCTTGATTTTGATGCGCTTGGGCAGGTTTTCGGTCTTGCGCTGGTTCTGCTGTTCATTGCGTTTGGCGGCAAGCTGATAGGTGCGGGGGTGCCTGCGCGTCTGTTCGGGCATTCCCCATATGAGGCTGCGGTGGTTGGCACTGGTATGGGCGCGCGTGGTGCGGTGGAACTGGTGGTGATTTCCATTGCGCTGAACGCAGGGCTTTTTGCGACTGGCGGTGGGGAGATTGTCTCCGCGCTCATTGCGACGACTATCCTGTCCACGATTACTGCCGCTCTGCTGTTGCGCTGGCTGGTGACCCGGCAAGCCGGGCGGCTGGCGCGCTAGGGCTGCGGGCGCAAGAGGTCAATCAACAAGTTTGAGTTTGGTTTTGTCGATTGCTTTCAAGACCTGGGCGAGGTCGTGTCCGCGTTTCAAGATCACACCGGTTGCGGCAATAACCTGGTAAGCCCCTTGTTTGCGGGCAAGTTTTGGATGTTTCTCAATCCGGTAAAGCGGCATTTCCGAGGCGCGGCGGAAGACAGAGAAAATTGCGCGATGGGGGTGGGCGTCAATGGCGTAGTCCCGCCATTCGCCAGCGGCGACCTGACGACCGTAAACACGCAGGATCGTGTCCAGTTCCCGCCGGTTCCACGCAACCTCAGTGGCGCGGGTTTGCGGGTCGGCAAGATAGCCATTGCCAACCAGGGTCAGGCTGTTGAGGGAAGAAGGCGGCGTATTGCCTCTGTTTGATCCAATAGTGTCACTCATCCGTCAAATGATGTGCCGTGGCGTTGCGCGAGACAAGTTTTCTTTCCGGTTTTAATCCGGTTTGCGGCCTGGAGGGTGACGGTGATGTTTGATGTGTGGCTGAAACCGGCACTTTTGCGTCTGTTTTTCCGCGCGGGCCCCATTTTTTTTGTAAATCACAATGTTGCCCCTTTTTGGCCCTGCATCGAACATGATGGGAAGCGATATTCTCATTGTTGCCTACTGGCCCGGCCTTGAAAGTCTCCGGTTCTTTCAGCCCCCCAGCCCCTCCGGAAATTGATGGGCCGGGCCCCCTTCCTCCCTCCTCAAGGGTTCTGAGATTCCCCTCTCTTTCTCAGGACTTTAAACGGGGGCCTTCGCGGCCAGACAGCAACCCCTGATAGGGCAATAAAGGGATGCGGGTCCCCCCTCGCATCCCTTTTGTTGTTTTTATCAGGCCAACCGTTTCTCCCCGTGTCCGTTTCATCTGATAAGCTTCGTTTATCGATATTGAAATGTGGCACTACGGGGAGAGAGATGATGCGTTTGAACAAACGGGTGGCGATCGTTACCGGCGCGGCGAGTGGTATTGGCCGGGCGACGGCAGAATTGTTCGCGGCTGAAGGTGCGCGCGTTCTGGCGGTTGATCTGTCGCCGTTTACGCTGGAGGCGAATGGTATTGAAACGCTGGCGCAGGACGTGGCGATGCCGGACGCGGGGATACGGATTGTCAAAGCCGCGCTGAATGCCTTTGGGCAGCTGGATATCATTATGAACAATGCCGGGGTGGCCTTCGGGGCGCCGCTGGAAACCTTTCCCGACGATTATTGGGACAAGACGATGGCCGTTAATGTCACCGCCCAGTTTAAACTGGTACGGGCCGCGGTTCCTCATTTGAAAGAGAGCAAGGCGGGGCGTGTGATCAATGTGGCCTCCATCATGGCCGAAAGCAGCAATTATGGGCTTGCGGCCTATAGTGCCTCAAAAGCGGCGGTCGCCGGTCTTACGCGCAATCTGGCGCTGGAGCTTGGCGGGTACGGTATAACCGCCAATTATATCCTTCCCGGCGCGATCCTGACCGGTATGGCGCCCGATATAGGTGAAGGTAAGGCCAACGAGGTGTGGGCGAAGAAGGCGGCGCTGAAGCGTATCGGCCAGCCGCTTGATATTGCCCGGGGTGCCCTTTTTCTCGCGTCGGATGATGGCGGGTTTGTCACGGGGCACGGATTGAACGTGGATGGCGGGATGCTGATGCGGGTGTAAGGATGTTTGCGCATCTCATTTACGACAATGACCGATTGTTCATGTGCGAGGCCCTTGTGACAGGGGCTTTGGGAATGGCATAAGAAGGGTCACAAAACCCGCTGGTTCAAAAGCGGGATTGTTGGGGCAGGCGGGATGCGCACGTATAAGCGGCGCAAGCCCTGGCCGCAAAACCGGGAGAAGACGTCATTACTGTTTCTGTGCAGAGCGGGGGTTCGGCCCCAGAAAAAGCCTTAAGCAACGCCCCAAAAATGATTGAGATTTCAGGACTGACGAAGAAATTCGGCCCTTTCACAGCGGTGAACAGTATCAGCTTTTCTGTCGCGCGCGGTGAGGTGCTGGGATTTTTGGGGCCCAACGGGGCTGGCAAGTCCACCACCATGAAGATGGTCACGGGGTTCCTTGCACCGACGGCTGGTACGGTTCGTGTTTGTGGGCATGAGATCGGGCCGGAGACGCTCGCTGCGCAGCGTGTGATCGGCTACCTGCCGGAAGGGGCACCCGCCTATGCCGACATGACGCCGCTTCAGTTTCTGCGGTTTATTGCGGATGTGCGCGGGCTTAAGGGACCGTCGGCCAAAGCCGCCATCGCGCGCGCGGTTGACCGGACCGAGATCGGAGGGGTGCTCGAACAACCGATCGACACGCTTTCCAAGGGCTTTCGGCGGCGCGTGGGGCTTGCGCAGGCAATCCTCAATGACCCGCCGGTGCTGATTATGGATGAACCGACAGACGGGCTTGATCCCAATCAGAAGTTTGCGGTGCGTAAACTGATCGCAGAGATGGCCCCCACAAAGGCGCTCATCATTTCCACCCATATTCTGGAAGAAGTGGATGCGATCTGTTCTCGCGCATTGATCATCGACCGGGGGCGGATTGTGGCGGACGGTACACCGGCGGCACTGACCGCCCGGTCGCGCTATCATAATGCCGTGACCCTGACGCTTGAAACCGGGTTGGCGGATGTGGCGCGTGCCCATCTCTCGACGCTCGCCGGTGTGGCCTCTATGGAGGAAGTGGTGCGCGGGGGCGACCATTCCTTCACGATGTTCTCGTCCGCCAAGGGTGAGGCTGATACGGGCCTGATTGACCGGGTTGCACAATTGGCAAAAGCAGAAGGCTGGAATGTGCGTTCGCTCTATGGTGAGCCCGGGCGTCTTGATGAAGTATTCCGTTCGCTGACACGGTCGGACACGGCTGAAAACGTGCAAGCCGGGGAGGATGCGGCATGAGAGAGATGCTGGCGATTTTCAAGCGTGAGCTTGCGGGCTATTTTGCGACACCGCTCGCCTTCGTCTTTATTGTGATCTTTCTGTTTTGCGTGGGGGGCTTCACCTTCTACATGGGTGGGCATTTTGAAGCCGGCCAGGCAAACCTGAAAGGCTTTTTCCAGTTTCATCCGTGGCTCTACCTCTTCCTGATCCCGGCTATCGGCATGCGGCTTTGGGCGGAAGAGCGCCGGGTTGGCACGATCGAACTTCTGCTCTCTTTGCCCGTGCCGCTCTGGTCTGCTGTTGTGGGCAAGTTTCTGGCAGCCTGGGTTTTTGCGGGGATCTCGCTCTCGCTCACATTCCCGATGTGGCTTACGGTTTCCTACCTTGGTGACCCTGACCATGGTGTGATCCTGGCTGGGTATGTCGGCTCGTTCTTTATGGCGGGCGGTTATCTTGCCATCGGGTCATGTATTTCCGCGGCGACACGCAATCAGGTGATTGCGTTTGTTGTCAGTGTTGTCGTGTGTTTTCTCTTTACCGTATCGGGCTTGCCTATTGTAACGGACTTTGTGGGCGTGTGGGCACCGCAGATTGTGCTGACGACGATTGCGTCCTTTAGCTTCCTCACACATTTCGAAGCCATCACCGAAGGCGTGATTGATCTGCGCGACGTGATCTACTTCGCAACGCTGATCGGTGTCTGGCTTTATGCCTGTGGTATTATTGTTGATATGAAGAAAGCGGGTTGAGGCTGATGGATACGCAACTGTCCCGCCGGGCGATTTCTATTGCGACGCTGGTCGTGCTCGCGGTTTTCTTTGTCGCGATTAATCTTTTCTCCAATGTCAGTTTCCGGACAAGCCGGATTGATCTGACGGAAGCGTCCTTGTTCACGCTGTCTGACGGCACGCGCAATATGCTGGGGGCGATCGAAGAGCCTGTTACGCTCAAGTTCTTTTTCTCCGAAAGCCTGGCGACGGACTTTCCGCGTATCCGTACCTATGCCGCGCGCGTGCGAGATATGCTGGAGGAAATGCGGTTCTATTCCGGCGGCAAGCTTGTGCTTGAGGTTATTGATCCCGAACCCTACTCGGAGACGGAAGACCGGGCGATGACGCTGGGCCTCAAGGGCGCACCGACCACCGAAGGTGACGTGATCTATTTTGGCCTTGCGGGTACAAATCTTGTTGATGGTATCGAGACCATTCCTTTCTTCACCGATGAGCGTGAAGAATATCTTGAATATGACATCGCCCGTCTGGTGCAAAACCTGACCCGGCCGGAAAAGCCGACATTGGGCATTGTGACCAACCTGCCGCTGGATACCGGCGCTGGTGGTCTGATGGCGGCGATGCGCGGTGAGAGCCAGTCCTTCCTGATTTATGATGAACTTCTCAACCGCTTTCAGCTTGAGTTTCTGGAGCAGGATTTTGACCGTGTGCCGAACGTGGTGGATGTCTTGTTGCTGGCGCATCCAAAACCGCTGAATGACAAGACGCTTTATGCGATTGACCAGTTCATGATGCGCGGTGGTCGCGCTCTTGTCTTCCTCGATCCGCATTCCGAGGTCAGTCTGACGGCAGGCCCGGAAGGCAAGCCCGTTCAGGGTTATACGGAAAGCTCTGCCCTTGACCGGCTGATGGCCAGTTGGGGTGTGGCGCTTGACCCCACCAAAGTCATTGGGGATCGGGAGAACGCGCAGCGCGTGCAGACCGGCCTCGACGCGCGACGCCAATTGTCGGACTATATTGTCTGGATGGCGCTTGGGCCTGAAGACATGAATGCCGATGATGTGGTGACGGCAGATATTGACCGGATTAACCTGGGCACGGTCGGTCATCTGGTGCCGCTTGACGGGGCAACGACACGTTTTACACCCGTGATCCGTTCGTCAACGGATGCCAACCTGCTTGATCTTGAATTTGTGAAAACCGGCCCGACGCCGGATGCGCTGATGCGGGCCTTTGAGCCGACAGGTGAGGCTTATGTTGTTGCGGCACGTGTTTCAGGGCCGCTTAAATCAGCCTTTGCTGATGGGGCGCCGCTCGTAGAAGAGACAGAAGGCGGGCTGCCTTCCGCTTCATCAGGACCTGGTGAACACCTTGTTGCCAGCGAAGCGGATGCGAACCTCATTATTGTGGCGGATACAGAGATCTTTGATGACCGGTTCTGGGTACGGGAACAATCATATCTGGGGGAACGTATTGCGATCCCAATGGCTGATAATGCGACGTTTGTGCTGAATGCCGTTGATAATCTGATGGGGTCCAATGACCTTATTTCGCTGCGTGCACGGGAAAAATCCGACCGGCCTTTCACAGTGGTGGAAGATCTGCGCCGCGAAGCTGAAACCCGCTATCTTGCTGAGGAAGAAGCGCTGCAGGCGAAGATTGCGGAGACCGAGAAGCGTTTGGCCGAGCTTCAAACCCGTGCCCCTGCGGGAAGTGATGTTGATGAGTTTTTGTCGGAGAGCGAACGGGCGGAAATCCGGGGCTTTCGGGCGGAGTTGAGCGCAAGCCGGGCGGCCCTGCGCGAAGTACAACGTAATCTGCGGCGCGGGATTGAAGAGCTGGGCTCGACAGTACGGTTTGTAAATGTGGCGCTGGTTCCGCTGATTATCATGGTGCTTGCCTGCGTGTTGGCGCTCGTTCGAATTCAGCGGCGCAAACGCCGCGCGGGCCTTTAGGGCGGTGGGGTTATGGGCATGACTGATCTGATGAAAACGCTGAAAACGGCAGGTCCACTTCGTAACCTCGTGATCCTGGGTGTCGCAACGGCCGGGATTTCTCTTGCGGCGGCTATCACGGTATCTGTGCAACGGGAGGAGACGGCTGCGAAATATGAGCCGCAGATTTTCTTTTCCGGCCTTGCCGACAAAGTGAGTGGTGCTTCCAAACTTGTTTATACAACCGGACTTGGTTTGCGGGGGACGGCGGATATTACGATTGAGCGCGGTGCGGACGGGATCTGGCGTCTTGCGGAGCGGGAAGGCTATCCGGCGAAAGCGGACAGGGTGCGCAAAACCATTCTGGGTCTTACCGAGCTGGAACTGATGGAGCCCCGGACCGCGAACAAGGATTGGCATTCAAAGCTTGGGCTTGGTGCGCCGGAAGACCTGGGCAGTGGCGTCCGGGTGCAGCTTCTGGATGAGACGGATCAGGTGCTGGCGTCATTTATTGCCGGGAATGTGATTGAAGGGTCCGGCGATGCGCAAGGGCGTGGTTTGCTTTATGTGCGTCGGGACGGCGAAGACCAGACTTGGCTTGCGCGGGGCAATATCTCGCTCGACAAGGATGTGGCTGGTTGGCTTGATGACCGGCTTGTTGATGTGCCGATGGAGCGTATCCAGCGTGTCACCTTGTGGGCCGGATCGGAAAAGCCGCTCGTGATGTCACGCCGGTCAGCCCAACACCCGAATTATATTATCGAAAATGTGCCTGATGGATATGTCACTCGCGGGGCCCCGCTGGTGAATGCCAGTGCCAATGCGTTTGCTGATTTCACCTTTGAGGATGCGGTGCCTGAGACCGCGCTCGAATTCAAGGATCCGCCTATTGCCATTATCGAGACGTTTGACGGATTGAAGATCACGCTCACGATGACGGGCGCGGGCTCTGCCATGTGGACGACGGTGCAGGCTGAGGCCAATCCGGCGGCGGATGGCGTGGGGGATCCGCAAGCCCTTGCTGCCGAGGTTGCCGATATCAATGCACGGCTGGGAGGATGGGCGTACAAGATGGAGCAAAATCTCGGGCTTCGTCTGACCCAGACTTTTGAGCAATTGACGCGCCCGGTTTCGGCGGATGCGCCCTGAAGCTTCAGGTTCCAAAGTATCTTTGACGGTCGAATAGCCTTCCCGGCTTGCGCGATAATGGCGGGGCTGGTCAGAGAATAGCGGCACCCAGTACGGGTCCGATCCCGTCTTCCTGCAGGATAGCGGCACAACCGTCAAAACCTTCGGGCATCAGATCATTTTTGGGCAAGGTCAGGGTGAGGGTTTCGCCGCTCCACATGGCAACAGGTGTCATGTCACGCACGACATTGGTGTAGGTGATGGTCTCGCCCGCATTTTCGCCACGGCGGATTTTGACGTCTGTTTCCCTGGTGTATCGCACGAGCCAGAGCGTTGCATGATGGAGGCCGGGTTTTGCTGCCACGGTCAGTGTGATCGTATCGTCATTGCTTGCAAAATGGATTGGCACATCATTGTGCTTCATCTCCTGCCGTAATGAGATCGCGCGGGTGATATGCCCTTCCCTGGACCCTACTGCATCTGCAACCCCGTCGATTACCATTTGGGGCGTGTAGACGGTGCGCCCGCCGAGCCTGGCCACATAATCACGCTGCCGCTGCGTGAAGGCAGGGGTGGCGAGTGTGTCTTCCCAACCAAGATAGTCCCAGATATTGACCGGCAGCGAGAGCGCCAACACATCTTCCCGCGTGGCGAGCTTGCCCAGCAGCCTGTCGGCCGGCGGGCAGGATGAGCAACCCTGGCTGGTGAAAAGCTCGATAACAATCGGCCGCGCTGTCTGATCGTGGGCTGTGCTGTTTCCGGCGTATGCGGGGCTCATGCTCAGGGCCAGTGCGACGAGGGGGGTGGCAAGAATGTTTTTCATAAGAGAAACATAGAAATGGTCTCGCGCGCAGGCGAGTCAACTCGTGGTCAAAGAAGCGTGAGCCCGAAAGCGGCGGAAAGCCAAGAAAAAGGGCGCCTTCTGGTGAAGGCGCCCTCTCGTGACGTGATTGTTTTTTGCAATCAGTCGGCTGCAAGACCCCGAAGAACGTATTGGAGAATGCCGCCATTGGCGTAATAGTCCACCTCGTCCTGGGTATCGATGCGACAGGTCAGGGCGATTTCTTTCTTCGACCCATCCTTGAATGTGATGGTTGCTTTCACTTCATCGCGAGGACCGATATCGGAAAGACCTTCGACCGTGACGATTTCAGAACCGTCGAGGCCGAGCTTCTCCCAGCTTTCACCGTCCTTGAACTGCAAGGGTGCGACACCCATGCCGATCAGGTTTGAGCGGTGAATACGCTCAAAGGACTGCGCGATGACCGCTTTGACGCCGAGAAGGAACGTGCCCTTCGCTGCCCAGTCACGGCTGGAGCCTGTGCCATATTCCTTGCCGGCGAAGACAACAAGCGGTGTACCGCGCTTCTTGTATTCCATGCAGGCATCGTAGATCGGCATTTCCGTACCTTCAGGCTGGAGCTTCGTCACCCCGCCCTCTGTGCCCGGCAGCATCTGGTTTTTGATGCGGATATTGGCGAATGTGCCACGCATCATGACCTGATGGTTCCCGCGGCGCGAGCCGTAGGAGTTGAAGTCCTGCGCACCGACCTGGTGGCGGGTAAGGTATTCCCCGGCCGGGCTTTGAACCTTGATCGAACCGGCCGGTGAAATGTGGTCGGTTGTGATCGAGTCGCCGAAGAGCCCCATGATGCGCGCCTCGTGGACGTCTTCCAGCGGCGCTGGTGTGTCGGTCAGACCTTCGAAGTAGGGCGGATTCTGCACATAGGTGCTGTCATCGTTCCATTCGTAGGTTTCGCCCTTCACGGTCTTGATGGCTTGCCAGTTCTTGTCGCCCTTGAAGACGTTACCATAGCGCTTGCGGAACATTTCCGGCGTTACGCATGAGCGAACGGTTGCTGCCACTTCCTTGTTGGAAGGCCAGATGTCCTTCAGGTAAACGTCGCGACCCTTGCTGTCCTTTCCAATCGGCTCTTTGGTCAGGTCCCTGGTCACTGTTCCCGCAATCGCGTAGGCCACAACCAATGGCGGTGACGCCAGATAGTTGGTGCGAACATCCGGGCTTACGCGGCCTTCAAAGTTCCGGTTGCCCGAAAGAACTGAAGAAACCACGAGATCATTGTCAGCAATCGACTTGGAAATCGGTGCAGGCAATGGACCGGAGTTACCAATACAAGTGGTGCACCCATAGCCCACCAGATCAAAGCCCATGGCATCCAGATCTTTGGTGAGGCCCGCTTTGTTCAAATATTCGGTCACGACCTGCGAACCGGGTGCCAGTGATGTTTTCACCCATGGCTTTACTTTGAGGCCGAGTGCGCGGGCTTTGCGGGCCACAAGGCCAGCAGCAACGAGCACGCTTGGGTTGCTTGTATTGGTACAAGATGTGATCGCGGCGATGGTGACATCGCCGTGGCCGATGGTGAATTCTTCACCTTCAACATCGAAGCGCGTTGTTGCCTGATCCGCCTTCTTGTATTCCCCGGCCAGCGTGTTGGCGAAGGATGAAGCGAGGTCTGTCAGGTCTACGCGGTCCTGTGGGCGTTTTGGACCGGCAAGAGCGGGTACAACTTCGTCCAGATTAAGTTCCAGCGTGTCGGTGAAGATAGGGTCCGGTGTTTTCTTGTCGCGGAACATGCCCTGCTTTTTGGCATAGGCTTCGACAAGGTCAACGCGGTCCGTATCACGGCCTGTGGCGCGCAGATACTTGATCGCTTCCGCATCGATCGGGAAGAAGCCGCAGGTTGCGCCATATTCCGGTGCCATGTTGGCGATCGTTGCCTTGTCTTCCAGCGACAGGTGGTCGAGCCCGTTGCCAAAATACTCAACAAACTTGCCGACAACACCTTTCTTGCGGAGCATTTCCACAATCTTGAGCACGAGGTCGGTGGCGGTGACGCCTTCATTGAGCTTGCCGGACAGTTTGAAGCCGATCACTTCCGGGATCAGCATGGTGACAGGCTGACCAAGCATCGCGGCTTCCGCCTCGATACCACCGACGCCCCAGCCCAGAACCGACAGGCCATTGATCATGGTGGTGTGGCTGTCTGTGCCGACGCATGTGTCGGGGTAAGCCATCTCCACCTTCTTGTCGCCGCCATCCTTTTCGGTGCGGGTCCAAACGGCCTGTGCCAGATATTCCAGGTTCACCTGGTGACAGATGCCTGTTCCCGGCGGCACAACGCGGAAATTGTCAAAGGCCTGTGAGCCCCAACGCAGGAATTCATAGCGTTCCTGGTTGCGTTCATATTCAAGATCCACGTTTTCCTTAAACGCGGTCTTGGTGCCGAACTTGTCCACCATCACCGAGTGGTCGATGACAAGATCAACCGGTACCTGCGGGTTGATGCGCTTGGCATCTCCACCGAGCTTGGCGACCGCATTGCGCATGGCGGCGAGGTCAACCACGGCTGGAACGCCGGTGAAGTCCTGCATCAGCACGCGGGCTGGACGGTAGGCAATTTCGCGGGTGGAGGTGCGGGTTTTCAGCCAGCTCTTCACAGCCTTGATGTCGTCTGCGGTTACCGTGCGACCGTCTTCGAAGCGGAGCAGATTTTCCAGCAGAACTTTGAGCGAGAAAGGCAGGCGGGAAACGCCGTCGAGGCCGTTCTTCTCGGCTTTCTTCAGGTCATAATAAACATATGACTTGGTGCCGACGGTCAGATTTGAATAAGCGCCGAAACTGTTGGCGCCAAGGGCGCTGAGTGCGACCTTCTTCGGTGCTGCCTTCTTGGGTGCCGCTTTTTTAACTGCAGCCTTTTTAGGCGCGGCTTTTTTCACGGCAGCTTTCCGTGGTGCTGCTTTCTTCGTGGCGGCCTTTTTGGGCGCCGCTTTTTTCAGCACGGCTTTTTTGACCGGTGTCTTCTTTTTCGCTGGCGCTTTCTTTTTCGATGCTTTTTTGGCAGCGGCTTTCTTGGCTACCTTTTTCTTTGCAGCGACTTTCTTCTTCGCTGGAGCAGCCTTTTTCTTGGCGGCGGCCTTTTTGGCGGGCGCTTTCTTCGCCGTGGTTTTCTTTTTCGCTGCAGTCTTCTTCTTGGCAGCTACTTTCTTTTTCGCAGCGACTTTTTTCTTCGCTGTTTTTACTTTGGGGGCTGCCTTCTTCTTCGCAGCTACTTTCTTCTTGGCTGGTGCTTTTTTCTTGGCAGCCTTTTTAGGCGCTGCCTTCTTCGCGGCAGCCTTTTTACGAGCCGGTGCTTTGGCCATAGATCCGCTCTCCTCGGAGTTTAGTGGGCGTGGCGTCAATAGACGCGCCCGCGCCAATCGACGCGGCGGACTATAATCAGAAACATATGGCAAGGCTATGGCTTCGCTGAGGGAATATGACGGATAATGAGCAAAATCTTACTTTGATAAAACAAGCTGCGAGCCAATCGCATGCTGGATATGAGAAGGAATGCCCTGATGAGTGTAAGCATTGAAAAGAACGGAGCGGTGACAACAATCATTCTTGATCGTCCGGACGTGAAAAATGCTGTGGACCGAACAACAGCAGAAGCCCTTGCTGCTGCTTTTCTGGCGTTTGAAAATGACGAAGACGCGTCTGTGGCTGTGTTTCACGGGGCGCATGGGAGTTTTTGCGCAGGCGCAGACCTGAAAGCGGTTTCTGCGGGGGCGGGAAACGGCATTCCCTTTGTCAAACAGGGATTTGAATTCGACAGACTGGCCCCCGACGGCCCTATGGGCCCATCGCGCATGGTGCTCTCAAAGCCCGTGATTGCCTCGGTTTCGGGCTATGCGGTTGCTGGTGGGATGGAGCTGGCTCTGTGGTGCGATATGCGCGTTATGGAGGAAGATGCTGTTATGGGGATTTTCTGCCGACGTTGGGGTGTCCCGCTGGTGGATGGGGGCACGGTGCGGCTTCCGCGGATGATCGGCCATGCGCGCGCCATGGATCTGATTTTGACAGGACGTCCTGTCGAGGCGGAGGAAGCGTTGGCGATCGGGCTTGCCAATCGTCTGGCTCCCAAGGGTAAGGGGCGTGCCGTTGCAGAAGCTCTCGCGGCTGAAATTGCCCGTTTCCCGCAAAATTGTCTTCGCCACGACCGGCTTTCCGCCTATGAGCAATGGGACATGGCCTATGATGCGGCGATGGCGAACGAAACACGGCACGGACGTGAGGTGCTGGCCAGCGGTGAAACCCTGAAGGGGGCGACGCGGTTTGCAAGTGGCAAGGGGCGAGGCGGACGATTTGACGATATCTGAGAATTTGCCGAAGGGACGCGTGGCGCTTGATTATGCGCCGCTCTCACTTTCTGTTCGGGATCTCGCTTGCGTTCGGGGGGAAAGGCCTGTTTTCTCCCAGATCGACTTTGACCTCGCAGCCGGTGAGATGTTGACCCTCAAAGGGCCAAACGGGGCCGGGAAATCGAGTCTGATCCGACAGGTGGCGGGGCTTCTGGATGTGTCGGGGGGAGCGATTGAGCTTCTTGGGGCAGCCGAAGGGGAAACCGTTGGCGATCACGCGCTTTACGCGGGACATCTGGATGCCGTGAAAGCGCCGCTCAGTGTTTTTGAGAACATGGCATTCTGGGCCGACTTCTACGGCGTCGCGCGGGCCATGATTGATCCGGCGCTTGCGTGCTTTGCGCTTGCCCATCTCGTGTCGCTGCCGGCTTCCGTGCTGTCTGCCGGGCAGAAAAGGCGCCTTGGCCTGGCGCGACTGGCGCTTATTCCCCGTCCGATCTGGCTTCTGGACGAACCAACTGTTTCGCTGGATGTAACCTCTGTCGCGCGGCTTGCTGATCTGATGCGCACACATTTGAAACAGGGTGGGCTCATTCTGGCTGCAACACATATTGATCTGGGGATCGGGTCACGTGAGCTGCACCTGGGGGAGGCGCCGTCATGACAGCTTTCCTGACACTGGTTTTGCGTGATATCCGGCTGGCTACCCGTGTCGGGGGCGGGGGCGGTATGGCTGTTTTCTTCTTCCTGATCGTGCTCTCGATTGTGCCGCTCGGGGTGGGGCCTGACCTCAACCTTCTGACGCGCATTGCACCGGGCATGCTTTGGGTGGCGTTGCTCTTGTCGGTTTTGTTGACGCTGGACAGGCTTTTTCAGGCGGATCAGGAAGATGGTACGCTTGATCTTTTGAGCCTGGGGCCGGTCTCGCTTGAATTGCAGGTGTTGGCAAAGGCGCTCAGCCATTGGCTGACGACGGGCCTGCCGCTTATTCTGGCGGCCCCGATGCTTGGTCTTATGCTCAATCTGCCGATCTCGTCCATGTGGCCGTTGGTGCTGTCAATGGCTGTGGGGTCACCTGCGCTTTCACTGCTGGGCGCTGCGGGTGCGGCGCTTGCTGTGGGGGTCCGGCGTGGAGGGCTGCTGATTTCCCTTCTGGTTCTGCCACTGTACGTGCCAATCCTGATTTTTGGGGTCAGTGCTACGCGAAATGCCGTGATTTCCGCTCCCGGTGATCTGGGGGACCGCTCCTTGATGTTATTGGGGGCAGTGACGCTGATCTCACTTGTTGTCGGCCCGATTGGCGGGGCGGCGGCGCTCAGGGCGAATTTCAAATGAAGAGCGTGTGCACAAAAGTGATGGTTCTGCGTCCAAATGCCCGGCGGGTGTCTCTTGCCCGACCCGGTGACAGGGGCTAATCATTATCTTATGAGCTGGTCGATCCACACATTTGCAAATCCCACGCGTTTTATGGCGCTTTCTGGCGCTCTGCTACCGTATTTCTGGGCACTGGCTGCCGCGGGTATTGGTGTTGGGCTCTATCTTTCGTTCTTCTCTGCTCCGCCTGACTATCAACAGGGTGACAGTGTGCGGATCATGTTTGTGCATGTGCCCGCAGCCTGGCTCTCGCAGTTCGGCTATGGCATCATGGTTGTTTCCAGTCTGATGGCGTTGATCTTTCGCCACCCGCTGGCCGATGTGAGTGCGAAATCCGCAGCGCCGCTCGGGGCCGTTTTCACATTTTTGGCGCTGGTTGCCGGTGGTTTGTGGGGTAAGCCCATGTGGGGGGCCTATTGGGTGTGGGATGCCCGCACGACATCCACACTTGTGCTCCTGTTTATCTATCTGGGCTATATGGCAGTCTGGGCGACGGTTGAAGACCCCAACAGAGCGGCACGCGTGGCGGCCGTACTGGCCCTTATTGGTGCGGTCAATTTGCCGATTATCCGGTTTTCCGTGGACTGGTGGAACACACTTCATCAGCCGGCCAGTGTTTTCCGTCTGGATGGCCCCACCATCCACGCCTCGCTCTTGTGGCCGCTCTTTGTTGTTGCAGTGGGTTTTACCTTCTTCTTTCTCGCTGTGATGATGGTACGGATGCGCGCTGAAATCTTGCGACGGAAGGTGCGAACGCTCCAGTTGCAGCAAGCGGGGAGCCGGCATGGCTGAGTTTTTCGACATGGGTGGTTATGGACCCTATATCTGGTCGTCGTTCGGGATTGCGCTTGTTGCAATGGCCGGTATTGCGATGCAGAGCTGGTATGACCTCAGAACCCAGAAGCGCTTGTTGGCGGAACTTGAAAAGACGGGCAAAGGCCGGGAATCATGAAGCTCTCGACATATCTGCCGGTTGGCGGCTTCCTGGCATTGGCGGGGCTTTTCCTGTTTGCGATTTTTGGCGGGGACCCTTCTGAACTGCCGTCGGCGCTTGTGGGGAAACCGGTTCCTGACTTCGAGCTGCCTGCAATCCCCAATGTTGATGTACCCGGTTTTTCGGATGAAGACCTGAAACAGGGGCAGGTAACGGTGGTGAATGTCTGGTCGTCCTGGTGTGTGCCCTGCCGGCAGGAACATCCATTGCTCAAGGCGCTTGCTGATTTGAGCGACGTGCCGATCTATGGGCTCAATTACAAGGACGGGGCAGACGCTGCACAGCGTTTTCTCGCCACGCTCGGGAACCCCTTTGCCCGTGTCGGTGCGGATACGAGCGGGCGCGTGGCTATTGACTGGGGTGTCTACGGGGTGCCGGAGACTTTCGTCGTGAACGGGAAGGGCGAAATTGTCCTGAAGCATGTTGGTGTTCTCGACCAGCGGGTTATCGAGGAAAAAATTGTCCCTGCGATTGATGCCGCGCGTGCGGCAGCTGGCATGTCGGCCTCGAATTAAGACATCCTTAAGCCTAACAGAGCAATAATTGCCTAGTTCGTGAGGCAGGAAGCCAATCGCACCCTATGAAGTCAACTTGTCAGGGTCTTTGCGTTTCCGATGAAACCTGTGGTCAGTGCCGCACAAATTGCCGCTCAGGCATATGCTCAAAGTACCGTCCAGCCGAAGCCGCGCGGGCCTGGCGTTGCGCAACCGCGTTTCAATGTTGATGCGCAAAAGATCAATGGCGATACGAACGCCGATACGGCAGGATCTTTTCGTCGCATTCGGCGGGAAACAGAAGCTTTCAAAATCGAGATCAGTGCGGCGGCACTTGCGGCCTCCGAGCGTGAAGCCGGTCAGCGTCGCGCCCGTGTAGAACGGGATGAGACGGTTGAGCAGACAGAAGCTGCTGCTGCTCTTGTCACCTTTCAGGCTGTTGACGGTGTATCGGGCGTTGCCGGTGGGGTAGGGCGCCGGGAGGCCCCGTTTGCGCATGAAGGCCGATCGGTGGAGCCGGAACCCGTGCGGCGACCTGGGTCCCTTCTCGACATTACGATATAAAAATACCGGCGCTGAGTGCCGGTATCTTCCTGTCTGATTTGCCGTGATCGGAGATCAGCTGCTTGTTGCCGCTTTCTTGCGGGCTACCTTTTTGCGCGCAGGCATCTTGCGCTTGGCTGGTGCGCGTACCTGCTTTTTCTTCGGTTCCGCCTCTGCTTTGATTTTTGCGTCCGTGACCGCGTCAGCAAGCAGGGTCAGGTTCTTCTTCAAATCTTTTTGAACTGTCTTCGGGATAAGCGTCAGGAGCGCTTCTTCCGCGGCTTCCGCACCGGGCTCTGCTTTTGCCAGGGCGCGCTTGCCCGCAGCGGTGAGGCGTACAGAATTGGCGCGTGCATCTTCCTTGGTACGGCGGCGGGCCAGCAGGCCCCGGTCAATCATGCGTGCAACCATGTCTGCCAGTGTGGAACGGTCGATCCCGGTGCGGTTGACCAGATCTGTCTGGCTCAGGCCTTCGGCATCATTGACGGCGACCAGTACGATGAATTGGCGTGGTGTCAGGCCTGTATCACCCATGTTTTGCGCAAACTGATCGTAGGCAAACTGTTGTGTACGGCGCAGCAGGTGGCTCAACGATTTCTCAAGATCAAAACCGGATTTTCGAGCTGCCATTTAAAACTCCTTTGTGATTTTTCTCTGCCTGGTCAGTTTCTCGCTCACTGCACCCAAGCATTTGTGCGGGCTGTTTCATGCTTCAATGTTGCTTGTGGGGGCATGCAATGAAGCGTGTCTGCGCGCTGTTTATTCTCGTCGCAACCCTTCGCACATTTGATGGGTGCGTCCAAGCAAATGTGAACGGATTTTGCCGTTTGGTGATCATTTTCTTGTGTTATCAATATATGGGCGCGGAATAAGGCGGCATTTTGTCGCGATGATCATAGTTCCGTGAGCTGAACAGGTTTAGAGCGCGCGCATATGGGGCTGGTAAAAGCCGTTGAAAATAATCTACATGCTCGCCACAGGTGATAAAGATGAGTTCTGACAATCCGACAAATGATGAGATGGATGCAGGGGCGACCATTGCTTTTACGCATCGTGTGCCAGACGGGGACAGTCTCCCGCGTGCGGTGTGCGACACGTGTGGTTTCATCAATTATGTCAATCCCAAGATCGTCGTGGGTTCGGTTGTGACGTATGGCGACAGGTTTTTGATGTGCCGACGGGCGATCGAGCCACGCCATGGCTTCTGGACCTTGCCCGCAGGGTTTATGGAAGAAAAGGAAACCTCCGAAGAAGGGGCAGCGCGCGAAGCAATGGAAGAAGCGAATGCGCATATCCGCGTGCGGGACCTCCTGGCGGTTTACAATATTCCACGCATCTCGCAGGTACAGCTTATGTATCGTGCGGAGCTGCTGTCCGAGGCCGTTTCGGCGGGGCCGGAGAGTTTGGAAGTGGCCCTTTTTACATGGGATGAAATTCCGTGGGATGAGCTTGCCTTTCCAAGCGTATATTGGGCGCTTCATCAGTTTCGCTCGGTTGTGGATGAAGAGCGGATTGTGCCTTTTGGCAACCCATCCGGCGAGACGGGTGATCAACGACCCAAGCGAGACGAGTAAATGGTTGCACACAATGATGTCCTGGCGGCGTTCCGACATCAGGTCGACTGGTGTGAGCAGCTGGGGTCCGCTTTTACGGCGCGGCTTCTGAGAATACTCGCAGATGATATTGAAGCGGGCGGGCCGGTTGCGGCGTTGATTTCGGGTTTTGATGAAGAGCCTGTGGCGGCGGCTCTGGCTCTTCGTGTCGCTGGCGCCTTTCATGCTCGTGCGCTTGAAGAGGCCGATGCGCGTCTTGTTGCCCTTTATGATAAAGCGGCGACGGATGGCGGGGTACATGTTGGGGATATGGAGATGAGATCTATCCTGCTGGATGATCTTGTCGGTGCATCAGAACATTACCAGACCTATCTGAAAAGTGCTCCACAGACGAATGAGGTCGGGCGCTCGGCTGTATTGATGGCTGGCTATCTGATGATTGCAGACCGTTTTTCGCTTCCGCTTGATATTGCGGAAATTGGGGCAAGCGCGGGGCTCAATCTCGGGTTCGACCAGTTTTCCTATCGTCTGGGCGTGTTGGAGACAGGCACGTCAGGTTCCAGCGTTCGACTTGCGCCCGTTTGGACAGGGGGGACGCCGCCGTCCGCGTGTGTTTCCGTCCGGCATCGGCGAGGATGCGACATTGCGCCAATGGATGCATCGGACGCGCGGGATCGTCTCCGTCTTCAATCCTATGTGTGGCCGGATCAACCTGAACGGCTGGCAAGATTGCGCGGTGCGCTACAGATTGCACGGGAGCTTGCGATTAGTGTTGAGCGAATGAGTGCTGATGTTTTTGTTGAGGACGTTCTCAGCCAGCGTCAGCCGGGCGCTGTGCAGGTCATTGCGCATACGATCATGTGGCAATATATGCCTGAACCCATGAGGGGGCATATTGCGCGGATGATCGAGGTCGCTGGTGCCTCGGCCAACGAAGAGGCACCTTTGGCCTGGCTTCGCTTTGAGCCTTTGGACGTGAAAGATGTTCCGACCCTGAGCCTGACCATGTGGCCGGGCGGCGACCGTCAGGATCTGGCGCAAGCCCACCCTCATGGCCGGGAGGTGAATTGGGTCGCGAGGCCAACTGGGCCGTCAGGTAAATCGGGCCGTGACGTGAGTTGACGCTTAGCTGTCCGCGGTTTCGGGTTTGACGAGTTGGTGATCACTCACAACCTTGACCTGAAACATGGCAAAAACGGCTGTAATCGGCATGATGCCGAACACTTTGAAGCTCACCCAGAAATCTGTCGAGAAATTGCGCCAGATAATTTCGTTCACAATGGCGAGGAAGATAAAGAAAAGCCCCCAGCGCAACGTCAGTTTGCGCCACCCTTCGTCATCAAGAGAAAAAGCGGCATCAAACAGATATTTCATGGTGGGCTTGCCCAGCGCCAACCCACCGAGCAATCCACCTGCAAACAAGAGGTTGGTGATGGTTGGCTTCAGTTTGATGAATTGTTCGTCCTGCATGTAAATCGTCAGGCCGCCAAATACCATTACGAAGCCGCCTGTCACCAGCGGCATGATGGGAATGCGCTTGTAGAGCAGGAACGATGCCGACAGGGCTATGATGGTTGCCACCATGAAGGTGCCTGTTGCGTAGAAGATATTTTCCGAGGGGTCTGATCCGAAGAACGCATGGGCTTTTGAGTTCATCACAAAGAAGATGATCAAGGGACCCAGCTCCAGTCCCATGCGGACCCATTGGCTTTTGCTCATGCTCTGCTCGTTTTTTCCGTTCGGCTCATGGGTCATATTGCTGCTTTTCACTGTCTACGAAGGGAAAGGGAGATCGGATCAGTTGCGCACCGCGTGGCCGGTAATTGCTTCGGCGAATGATTGCGCTGAGAATGTCTGAAGGTCATCAATGCCTTCGCCAATGCCGATCAGATGAACGGGCAGGCCGAATTTGCGGGCGATGGCGACCAGAATGCCGCCGCGCGCCGTCCCGTCGAGTTTGGTCATGATCAGGCCGGTGACACCCGCAACTTTAGAGAAAATTTCCACCTGATTGAGGGCGTTCTGGCCGGTTGTCGCATCGAGCACCAGGAGGGTTGCGTGGGGTGCGGTTTCATCCAGTTTTTTTATTACGCGGATGACCTTTTCAAGTTCCGCCATCAGGTCTGTCTTGTTTTGCAGGCGGCCTGCGGTGTCGATCATCAGAAGATCTGTTCCTTCCGCGCGCGCCTGCTCGATGGCCTCGTAGGCAAGACCTGCGGCATCGCCACCGACTTTTGTTTTGACGACGGGCGCGCCGACGCGCTCTCCCCAGACGGAGAGTTGCTCAATGGCGGCTGCGCGGAATGTGTCGCCTGCGGCCAGCATGACCGACTTTCCTTCTGCCCTGGTCTTGGCCGCTATTTTGCCGATGGTGGTTGTCTTGCCGGCGCCGTTCACCCCGACGATGAGGACGATGAAAGGCTTTTTGTCCCCGGGCAGGGTGAAGGGCTTTTCAACAGGTGTGAGGTTCTTGGCGATCTCTTCGGCCAGAATGCGCCTTACCTCGTCGGCTGATATTTCCTTGTCGTAGCGATCTTTGGCGACAGCCCTGGTAATGTCGGCCGCGGCGTCCAGCCCCAGGTCTGAAGTGATGAGGAGGTCTTCCAGCTCCTCCAGCGTGGCTGTGTCGAGTTTGCGCTTGGTGAAGATGCCTGTGACGCCGTCCGACATGGCGCGGGTTGAGCGGGACAGGCCCTCTTTCATGCGCGCAAAGAGTGATTTTTTCTTCGCGGGCTCTTCCGGGGGTGGGGTCTGTGTTTCCGTTTCACTCATACTGCGAGGCGGCCTTTCAACATCGTATCTGCATAACTTTCAACCTGAACGCGGGCAATGGAGCCGATGGGGCGCGGGGTTTCGATCCTGACTTCCGCAAAGCCTTCCGTGCGGCCCCTCGTTTCCGTCTCCATGAGAATGTTTTCAAGTTCGCCGACCCGGTTTGCCAGATAGGCTTCCACGCGCGTATCGCCATCTGCACGGAGCCATCGCGCCCGTTCCTTGATCTGTGCGCCATCCACCTGCGGCATGCGGGCTGCAGGCGTGCCGGGTCTTGCGGAATAGGGGAAGACGTGCAGCCATGTCAGGCCGCATTCGTCCACAAGACGGCGGGAGTTTTCAAACATCTCGTCCGTCTCTGTCGGGAAGCCCGCGATAATGTCGGCCCCGAAAACAATTTCCGGGCGGAGCCTGCGCGCTTCCGTGCAGAAAGCGATGGCATCTTCGCGCAGGTGCCGGCGTTTCATGCGTTTCAGGATCAGGTTGTCACCTGCCTGAAGAGACAGGTGCAGATGGGGCATGAAGCGTTCTTCGTCCGCAATCAAACGCATGAGATCCTCATCCACCTCAATTGAGTCAATTGAAGAGAGGCGCAATCTTTTCAGGTCAGGCACCAGCTTCAGAATACGTGTGCACAGGTTGCCAAGGCTCGGATTGCCGGGCAGGTCTGACCCGTAGGAGGTGATGTCAACACCGGTGATGACGATCTCGGCATAGCCGTTTTCGACAAGGCGCCGGACCTGGGCGACAATTTCGCCGGCAGGCACCGAACGGGAATTGCCGCGACCGAAGGGGATGATGCAGAAAGTACAGCGATGATCGCAGCCGTTTTGTACCTGCACGAAAGCGCGCGCCTTGCCTTCGAACCCGTCAACCAGGTGCCCGGCTGTTTCTGTCACGGACATGATGTCATTGACGCGAATACGTTCTGTCCCGAATGCGTGGGTGTTTACTTCAAGCGCCAGCCGGGCAAAGCTTTCCGGCCTGGTTTTTTCGTCATTGCCGATCACGAGATCAACTTCTTCCATTTCGGCAAAGCGTGCCGGGTCGATCTGGGCCGCGCAGCCGGTGACGATGATGCGGGTGTTCGCGTCGTCGCGGCGGGCCTTCCGGATTGCCTGCCGGGCCTGGCGAACGGCTTCGTTGGTCACCGCACAGGTGTTGAAGATGATGGTGTTGCCGAGCCCTGCCTTTTCCGCGTGGGCTTTCATGACTTCAGATTCATACGTGTTAAGCCGACAGCCGAAGGTAACGATATCGGTTGCTGACGCAGGAGCGACGAGATCTTCGGCACTTTCGTTGTGCTTGCGAGACCGGGTCATGATCGGGGCCCAAAGAATGCCGGATCAAGCGTGCCGTCATCGTCAAATGTCGCGGGTCCGGTCATCAGGATGTGATCATCCTCCTCCCGCCAGTGGAGATGCAGGTCCCCACCCGGCAAGGTCACCGTAACAGCGCGGTTGGTGAGGCGCTTTCTTGCGCCTGCGACTGCGGCTGCGCAGGCGGCGGTGCCGCACGCGCGGGTCAGGCCCGCACCACGTTCCCAGACCTTCAGCAGGATATGGTCGCGGGAGATGACCTGTGCGAGGGAGATGTTGGCGCGCTCGGGAAACATGGGATGGTTTTCCAGCAGCGGGCCAACCCTGGAAAGATCCACGCTGTTCACGTCTTCGATGAAGAAGATGGCATGTGGATTGCCGACATTGACGACGGCTGGTGTGTGCAGGATCGGATTGTCGATCGGGCCGATCTGCAGCTCGATACCACGTGTGTCGCGGATTTCCTCAGCGAGTGGAATTTCGTGCCATTCCAGGCGAGGTGTGCCCATGTCGACCGTAACGTTGCCATCCGGTGCGCGGCTGCCCCGGGTCATGGCGCCGAGGGTTTCGACTATGA
>Ga0189284_100224_pt1 | contig 58626 bp, 60 predicted proteins | sample N32C7minimetaG_FD_130314 | JGI IMG/M metagenome (GOLD analysis project Ga0189284, IMG submission 130314) | Marine microbial communities from the Costa Rica Dome - N32 C7 mini metaG | ecosystem: Environmental > Aquatic > Marine > Oceanic > Photic zone | place: Costa Rica: the Eastern Pacific...
TAGCTTGAAAAATGTCTAAAAAGCCATCCCTGCGAAGGCAGGGATCTTATTATTGCCAGTAATTCAATCATAAATACGTAAAAAAACAAGTAGATTTCAGGCACTCGTCGCGAAATGACCATCTTGCCTATGATAGAACCTGCTTTTTAATCGAACTCAGGTTTATAGTAATACACCGATCGATGCAAGCCCACAATACGGAACTGGACCGACAGGCTCAGTTGTCCGTCATGCGCATCAACGAGTTTTCAGCATTGTTTAACCGGCATCACAGTAACTTTTTTTTAACCAGTCGGTCTCCACCTTCATCTGGCCAATCTGCTTGTAAAGCTCAACGAGTTGGTGTTGCGTTTGCAGGAGTTCATCGTTCTAACCATCCGGGCCAAAAGCGGCATCGACGTTTGCCAGAAACTCTTTCTTCCAGGTGGTTATCTGATTGGGGTGCTCCTCATACTTGCCCCCAGTTGCTGGATGGTCTCGCGTTCCTTGAGCGCCTCAAGAACCACCTTGGTCCTGAAGCTGTTGGTAAAGTTTCTTCTTTTTTGTTTCATAGTAAGCAAATTAATATGTTATCATTTTGCTGTCCTATTTTTCGAGACCACTACAAAAGAGTCTGCCCGGGCAGACTCTTTTTTTATTCGGAGACATTGGTTTTATTATCTAATTTAGGATACTGACCCAGCCATTTCTTTTAATGGATTTCCATCACCTGAAGGCCTGGTTGGAGTTTCATTCAAATACTCATCCAAACCAAACTCATCAACCTGGATAGCATCGTTTCTGGCAATCTCGGTTTTCTTAACAAGCTCCCCCTCTTCTTTTGTTAAGACTCCCTTCTCAACGGCAAGGTCAGCAATTTCCAAGTAAGGTTCTTTCGGAAGCTCTTTAGCTTTAATCGCTTTATATAACTTCTTGAATACCGGCCATGCTTCTTCATTGAGCTGCATGGTGTACTCATAACGGCCAAGAGCAGATTCCCTGTCTTTAGGAAGGAAGATCCCATCCGTAATATGATCACGATCTTCTCCACGGGTTTGCATAGCCTGAGCTACTTTATGCCCCAGTTTATCAGAAGGATAGGTTCCAATCGGATTCAACCTTCCCCAGACCCCGGCTATTCGGAAAGCCCAGCTTAAACCCGGCACTTTGATCTCTCTGAGGATTCCCTCAAAGGCCTGCTGGATTTTCCAGAAGCTGTATTCCATCGCCCATTCAAAATACGGACGATCAGCTTCCCTTCTTCCTTCTGCCTCAAATCTGCGAAGCGTTCCGGATGCGAGGTACATGTAGCTTAGAATATCAGCATAACGGCCCGCAATTTTCTCTTTCATTTTGAGTGCTCCTCCATAGGAACCCAAAGCAATGTCGGCGAAGAAAGCGAATGAAGCAGAAGTCCAGGCCAGTTTTCTGAAGTATTTAGCGGAAGGCCCGCTCACCGGAGAGCCGGCAATGCGACCTCTCGTGATACTTAATACAAAAGCTCGAACCTTGTTTGTAGCAACGTGACCAATATGTTTCCAGAAGTTGTCATCAAATTTCTTCACGTCTTTGTTCATCAATGCATCAATTTCGTTGTACGCATAGGGATGACAGCGAATGGCCCCCTGACCAAAGATCATGAGTGTTCGAGTTAAGATATTTGCCCCCTCAACTGTGATAGCAATAGGCATTGCGGTATAACTGCTCGCAAAAATATTTCGGGGACCACGGGAAATTCCTGCACCACCCACAATATCCATGGCATCATTTACAACCTCACGTCCAAGTTCGGTGAAATTATATTTTGCGATGGCTGTAACCACCGCCGGTTTTTGGCCGCTGTCAAGTCCGCCGGTTGTATATCTTCGGGCAGCTTCCATCAGATAAGTGTACCCGCCAATTCTTGCCATCGGCTCTTCGATTCCCTCAAACTTCCCGATGTTCAATCCAAATTGTTTCCGAATGGCAGTGTAAGCTCCAATTGCTCGGGTAGCAACTTTAGATCCACCCAAACTCTGTGCCGGCAGTGAAATTCCACGTCCCACGGCAAGCGATTCCATCAGCATTCTCCATCCATTGCCGGCTCCCTCTTTTCCACCGATTATTGCATCAATCGGGAGGATAACATCTTTCCCGTCGATTGGGCAATTGTAGAATGGAATTCCAAGCGGATCGTGGCGACGACCAAGAACAACCCCTTCCGTATCAGAAGGAATAAGCGCACAAGTAATTCCACGGTTTTCATCTTCCCCTATCAAATGATCCGGATCTTTGAGGTTAAATGCTAAACCAATCACTGTTGAAATGGCTGCTAAAGTGATGTATCTCTTCTCAAAATTCATGCAGAGATACAACTCGCCGTCATCTCCTTTAAATACTACACCCTCAGAACGCATGCTTCCCGCATCAGAACCTGCATTGGCTTCAGTCAACCCAAAGCACGGCATTTCCTTTCCAGATGCTAAGCGAGGCAAATAATGGTCTTTCTGCTCATCCGTTCCGTAGTGAAGCAGCAACTCGGCGGGGCCTAATGAATTTGGAACCATTACCGTAGTTGCCAAAGGCCCGCATCTCGAAGCCAGTTTTGCAACGATGGCGCTGTGGGCTGTAGCTGAGAATTCAAGTCCGCCATATTTTTTCGGCACGATCAACCCAAAGAATTTCTCTTTGCGCATGAACTCCCAGACTTCATCTGTAAATCCCTTCCTAACCATAACGTCCCAATCGGTAACCATCTCGCATAGTTTTTCAACCGGTCCATCCAGATAAGCCTGCTCCTCTTCAGTAAGCTCGGGATAAGGCTCCTCCAGAATACGTTTCATATTTGGCTTTCCGGAGAACAGTTCACCTTCAACCCACACATTCCCGGCTTCAATTGCCGTTTGCTCAGTCTCTGAGATCTTAGGAAGGAAATTCATGGCATCCAGCAGCTTCATGATTGGGCCACTCAACACCACTCTCCTAACCGGTTTGATGTTAAAGACCACTACCAAAACCGTATAGGTTATAAATAGCCAGGCGGGGGCATTCAATCCCACTAACCCTGCATAACCCGCAATAGCCCAAAGCCAAAGCGGAGCACCGGTATATCCCAAAATTAACATTAATAAGACCGCTGAACCTATCGAGGCCCAGAGCGGTACTTCACTGAAAAATCCTAATAATTCCATTATTGCTTCCATGACATCTCCTCTTTATGATACTGTTGTGCGTATCAAGAATCCCTGAACTACATGTTCAATGGAATCCTCAATAAACTGTTTTTGATCGATCCGGCTGTCCAGCCTCTTATTAAGAACAACCGAAACCACACCATGCAGCTGCGCCCAAATTGAATAGGCTGCAACTAAAGGCTTTTCCACTTCCATATCTCCCTCCAAAACGCTTTCCTCAATTGTTTTGACTAAAAGCTCATAAGCACGTCGGGCTTTCCTGAATTTTTCTTTTGGATATCGAGCCATTAATTCCGGCCGGACCTTATAAATGATCTCGTATTTTTCAGGATACTGAAGGGCGAAGTCCACGTAACTTTCTATGATCTTCGTGAGCCGTTCAATATTTTCTGTGACCGGCAAGGCCTTTGATTCAATAAAAAGACTGAGATCTTCCACCGATTCTTCGATCAATGTGTGAAGAAGGTGGTCTTTGTTTTCGAAATACAAATAAATACTTGTTGCTGAGACATTGGCCTGTTTTGCAATCTTTCGCATGGATAAAGAAGTATATCCATCCTCAAATAACATGTGACGGCTAATATCCAGAATTTGATCTCTAAGTGGGTTTTCTTCGTTCATTACTACTTTTGGTTAACGGTGTTAACTACTTCAATTTAACCATTCCACAATGAAAATCAAGCAACGTATTTTAGATGGGGTCGGAGTTAGTTACCCAGTCGGAAAGCCAAGTACTTAATCGTCTTACCTTTTTCCAGGTGCATCTCTTCGTAATAAGTTATGATAGAAAGTTTGGGATCATCAGGCCGGTTTTTGTGTACGTCACGATCATCATCCAGAAGTTGTAGTCCCTCTTGTTCTATGATCTCTTTTGTGTATTCGTAAAGCACATCGCTGTCTGTCTTCAAATGAATGATCGCATCCGGCTTCATCACCTTTCGATAGGTCTTTAAAAATTTTGGAGCCGTCAGCCGTTTTCTTTCTTTTTTGAGATACGGATCGGAGAATACGATCCATGCCTCATCAACCTCGTCCTTTCCAAAGAATTGGTCCAGGTGATCTATAAAGCAACGAAGGTAGCGAACATTATCCAACCCTTTCTCCAAAGCTTCTGTAGCACCTACCCAAACTCTGTTCCCTTTTATATCAATTCCCACGTAATTTTTATCTGGTTCAAGCTCTGCAAGTCCGACCGAATATTCCCCCTTTCCACAGGCTAACTCTAAAACTATGGGCTGATCTTTTTCAAAAACATCGGAATTCCACGTTCCTTTTGGGGCAGGATTCTGCTCATTGAAATCGGTATAAACAAGCGCATTATCGAGTTTAGGCAACTCTTCCATCCGCTTTTCTTTGATCTTAGGCATTACTTAAGGAGAAAGTCTTTTTATGATCCAGTTTCCATTTTCGAACACATATTTGATGCGATCATGAAGCCTGCTTCTTCGTCCCTGCCAAAATTCTAATGCTTCGGGAATAACTTTATATCCTCCCCAGTTTACAGGCTTAGGCACTTCTCCCTCTGCATGCTTTTGCTCTAATTCTGAAAATGCATCTTCAAGGAATGCCCTGTTTGGCACTTCTGCACTTTGATTGGAAGCTAAAGCCCCCAACTGACTTTTATAGGGTCTTTTTTTGAAATATGCTTTGCTTTCTTCTTCTGAGATCTTTTCAACCCGACCTTCAATTCTTATTTGTCGTTCCAATTCAAGCCATAAAAAACACAAAGCCGCATTAGGATTTTGCTTTAACTCCTTTCCTTTCGCACTGTCGTAATTCGTATAGAAGATGAAATACCCATCCTCAATACCCTTCAGTAAAACTACCCTGGCCTGGGGTTTATTTTTATGATCAACCGTAGCGAGCGTCATTGCATTTGGCTCAGGAACTTCGGAATTCAGAGCTTCTTCCATCCACTGTTCAAATTGTTTGATGGGGCTTGGATCTACATCACTTTCATCCAATGAGTGTTTAGAATAATCTTCCCGAAGTTTTTGCAATTGTTCCTTGTTCATTTATTTATCCAAAATAATCCGGTTCGTTACCGGGTTTCCATTTAATGTTACAGCCTATGCTCGGGGTTTGTTCATTTTCAGGGATCGGTTTTCCGGCTAAAACTGCATCTAATGCCTTCCTGAGATCACGTCCCGTTACCGGTTTATCATTCTTTGGACGACTATCATCGAACTGACCTCTATAAATCAACTTTCTATTCTTATCAAACACAAATAAATCCGGGGTGCAGGCCGCCTTATATGCTTTCGCAACTTCCTGATCTTCGTCATATAAGTATGGGAAAGGATACCCTTTTTTAGCCATTTTCTCAGGACTGTCTTGCGGATATTTTTCTACATCATTCGAACTTATGGCAATGAACCCAATGCCCCTTGCAATATATTCATTGGCTGCTTTTACCAGTTCATCTTCTATATGCAGCACATAAGGGCAATGATTGCAGATGAACATCACCACAAAACCTTTACTTTGGTCGGCATATTTAAGTGAAAGGTTTCCACCGTTCACGCTTGGTAGGGTGAAATCCGGTGCTTCGGTTCCTATTTCCAGCATGGTTGATGGTGTAGCTGACATAATGCTCCTGACTTTTTACAATTAATGGTTTTAACTTCAGTACATGGATACCATTACAAAGATATTGAATGATAGAGACAAAATTTTATTCGAAAAAGCGCTGAAGTTCTACTTCTATGCACGACAACAAGATATAAGTAAGCTTAATTCGCAGTTGCAAGAGCGTTTTTCATATGCCGGAAGTGTAGCTTATTCGCTCATTATAACTTTTTTGCGTGAAGGCAGCCTAAAGCTGGAATACATGGACTTTCTGAATGAGGAGCTAAAAGCCATGCACAGACTCGAAGATGAATTCATGGAGCCCTTGATGATAAAACCTCACGAAATCGATGAGATCGAATTCAATCAGGAAATCGCCTTAAAAGTGTTTGATGAAGATACCGGAGATGATCTTCGAATTGTCTATGAACCCAAAAACAAGGTGGTTAAATTGTTACCTGCCACTTAGAGCAGACTTTGAATTTTACCCGAGCCTTGCTTCAGCCATTTCTTTCGCAATCGACTCATCCCGAATGATTCCTTTATTCTTAAGTTCAGTTAATATCAACTCCGTGACATCACTTTGAAAAGGAAACTCATAGCGGATATCCAACACATATGCTTTTACTTTCAGCTTTAGTATGAACCGGCGTTGATGCATCTCATTTTTTGTAATAATACTAATGGGCTTCTTCAGATATACGAATCTTGAAGATATCACTGCTCTGTATGCGATCTCTTTTACTTCCTCCACAGGGCATTCAGCAGGTAAATAGATCTCTGTGATCACCTGGCAATCCAAAGCCCCTGTATTTGCATTCGAGACCGCAGTGCGAATCAATTCTCCGTTTGGAATGGTAACCACGGAATCACCCGGAGTTACTATTCGGCTTGATCTTAAACCAATTTGTAATACTTCACCATAATGCTCTTGAAACTGAATTTTATCTCCAACCTGAAATGGCCGGTCAAGGATCAACATTACCCCTCCAAAAAGGTTTTTAAGTACATCCTGTGAAGCAAGTCCTACCGCAATACCAATGGAAGCCATAACAGTAACCACAGTGGCATATGGTGGCTGAATGATGCCTGCAATGGCAATATAAATTGCGAAAGACCACAACACCACCCGGAGAATGGGGATCATGCGTTTTATCCGGAGGCGGTACCTGGAGATCCTCTCCGAAAAATTATCGAGTACCTTACTCACAAAAATGGTGACATAGAAAGTGGCAATAAAGAAAAGAATGATCATAATCACCTTTTCCCATGAAATCACTTCTTCCAACTGTGCAATTGCTTGTTGGGTATCACCTTCTATTTGCTGCCCCAGAGAATCAGTAGTTGCTTTCTCACCACTTTCAAGCTTTGCGGCCAGGGAATCAAATTTTGAAAATCGAGTATTCAGCAACGAATCAATTTGGTCTAATAGCAGAGAATCATTGCCCGTTTCTTCGGCTGCTAAAGTATCTGAAAGGTTATTATTTTGTGCATACAGTAAGCTCCCAATGCTTATCTCAGCAAGTAACATAACAGGGAGTAACAGAACTATTTGTTTAAAAATCTTCATAGGTATTAATGGATGAAGTTAGCTTCTTTTAACACGCGAACAACCTGCCGGTAAATAAGGTGTTTCAATATATACTCCCTATCAACTTTCGTTAAAATTGCTTTAGATGCCAAACGTGAAGTCATGAGTCTGCAATCTCTAAGCGGCTGATGAAGGATCTTGGATAAATGCTCCGGAGTGAGAGAATCGTGCAGTACAAAGGCAGCGAGGGCAAACAACTCTGCGCTTTCCAATTCATCTATTCTGTTGATAGTACCAAAATCAAAGGGGTTGATGAAGAAATGAGTTTCATCATATTCTTTGATGGATCGTATCCAGTATATCATCGCAATGGATGAATTTCCTTCTGATAACTTAGACAATTTTTCAAAATATCTATCTTTTAAAAATTCCTGCTTTTTCTCCTCATCATCCATGATCTTCCGATAGCTCCTGCTATTCTTGGCAGCTTCATCGGGAATAAATGTAAGCTGATATCCACTTGATGTGTGCCTTCCTAGGATCAACTCTTTAATTTGATCATTTGACAGGTTATCTGTTTGCGCCAGGTGTGTGAAATAATCAGCAATATTGAGCACCTTATCTAAAAACTGCCATCCATACCGGATACTGCTTACCACCCATAAAATGTTCTTATTTGTTTCTGAAATGAGATATAACAGATGCTCAATAGCTTCAAAACCTGAAATATTTCGCACATAACAATTTTGAATATTATCAAGTACCACGACCACACGCTTCTTTTTCCTGCCAATAGCTTCTATCAGTTCCTCTGTTGTTGAGATATCATCGAGTTTCAATCCCGAAGATATAAGTTCCACCAACTCCTCAGGTTTCCAAATGGTCTTTTCGAAACTGATCTCGATCACATCATGGTCTGTAACAATTTCTTCTTTCAGCAGACTTATAAATATACTCTTGCCACTTCCCTTTTCGCCAAAGATCCCAAAGGTTGAAGGAAAATTATTTTTCCATAATTCATATCCCTTTCTAAACCGTTCGAACTGTTCGGGCCGTCGAATATAAAATCGTTCATCCACTTCTTTATTAAAATCAAATAACCGGCGATATATAAACGGTAAACGAGAGATCTGTTCGTCTGTTTCTGATAAGAAAGTAGCCAGATCGGTCTTGTCTTCCTCCAGCTTTTCCTTCTCTCCAAAACCCAGAAACTTCCGAACAAGGGAGGCGTATTCTTTGATCTTTTTCCAAATGAAACGGGCAAAAAGCTCCACCTTTTCTTCTACTTTGGCCCATATCACAGAAAATTTAGTTTTCCAGTCAGTGGCCGTTTCCCTGGCTTTATATTCAGCGCCGGCCAGACGAACATCTGTTACATCTTGCCTCTCTAATAATACTGCAAGTTTCGAGAATGCAACTTCATGTTTATCAATAATTTTACCCTTTAGTTCACCCCTTTTTTCTTTTACAAGGTCGAGATCCTCAACAAGCTTCGATCTCGCTCTTAAAAGACCCTGATACGCAACCTCAAATGGTTCTTCCTCATCCGATTTCTTTACCTCATTAACCATCTCCAAATTGGTGTAAATGATTTGTGTGATCTCATTCAGATCTTCCAAAACTTCTGCCAAAAACTGCTCTGCCTTCACCTCTTTCGGCAGAAGCTCTTTCGCCATTTGGTTATTGATCACCCGCTGTACCAATACTTGCCAGTCCACATCTTCAAACTCATATTTTGGAGGGAATTCGGTCAGATCCAGTTTCTCTACCAATACAACTTTTTCGGGCTGCTCTTTGGTCCACTCCGGTATCGCAGATGTAAAACGATCCAGTTTTGTACTCAAAACAGCTTCCTCAGCCAACTCCCTGACCGACCTCAGTAATTTATTTTCAAGATGCTCACCCATTTTTTCTTTGTGCGCAGCACTTAACTCCTGTACCTGTTTTGGTGACCGGTCCGAGGAATCATCAAATATTGCAATAGCTTCATCGAGAAGGGAAAGAAGTTCTTCTTGCGGAGTTTCAATATTTACTCTGAACACTTCTTCAATCGACCCCGAAAAGCCACTAACTCGCTCCTTCGATTGCTCCTGAAGCTGCCGGAAACGCACCGAAAGATTCACCCGATCTGCCAAGACCGTGATCAGTCCACCCCAATGATCCTCTTTACTTTGATGCGCCTGAAGAACGTTGTTCTCCTTTCGATTTATTTTCTCTTCTGCGTATTCGCTCTTAGAATATCCTATGGTATCAGTAATAAGAAGAGCTTGTTCAATATCATCAATGATCTCACTGAAAACCTCTTCCAGCTTTACCTTATAAGACCTTTGCGCTCCCTCAACCATATTGATCGCCTCTTTAAAAAATACTATGAGATCATCTTTATTGGGAATGAAAAGCTCATCCTGCTCTTGCTTTTCTTTCTGCTCACGGCCCTCAGGTTTACCTTTCAATAATCCTGTTGAGGAGAAGATCCATGCGTCTGTTTCTAATAGCGCCTCTGCTTCCAGCTTGTGAAATTCATTTCTCCAGTCATTTATCCAGGAAAATGATCTCAATAGATTCAGGTAAACGATATTTTGAAGCGGAACTTGCTGTTGCCAGGGCTGAAATTCTTTTGGCTCTTTTCCAAAGAGCTTCCGAAAACTGTTTCCGGTATTATTCCCTAATTTTTGAGAACTCCGAAGCGTACGCTTTACAAATTTGGCATTTTTTAAAAAGAAACTGTCTTCGGTCTTGCTCAAAAATCGATCTTCCTGCTGTTTCAGCTTTACTTCAGCATCGAGTACTGCAATAGTTTCCTGAATTTTTATTAACCAAGCCGGAGATCCCTTTGTATCCTCTTCCTCTTCTTCAGCATCCTTATGAAGCCATTGGTCCAATATTGAGTCAGCAAAATTCTTTAATCCTTTTTCGGCTGCATCATCTTTTACAGACTTTAGTGCCTGTTTAAGAAGTAAAATTAAGCGCTCTGAGTATTCCGAAAACGAACTTAAAAGCAGTTCCTTTGCGTCTTTCAGCTGTACCTGGGTAAGCTCTTTTAAGATTTGGTCTCTGTTATCGTCAGAATTCATTTATGATATCGGTTTTATGCTGACTGAAATTTTTATCCTTCCGAATAAACAACAAATTTTTAATTGTATTGGTTGAAAGTCAGAAAAAATTTGAATTAATAACTTTATCGTTTTTTTAGAACTCTTTCAATGGTTTGGAGAATATCTTACATTAGCGGTATCATTTATACAGGCTAATGACTTCTCAAATAAATAATCCCGGCAAAAAAATGCGCACACTGTTATTAAACCGAGCGCTTCCTTTGTTCTTCTTTGCGCTGTTTACATTTGCAGACAGTTTGGCTCAAACCCATCTTCAACGAATATCAAATACCGCCCGCAGTGATGGAATGGGCTATGTGGTTCGTTACCATTTCACTGCTCCTGTTGACTCATTTGAGATCATTCAACCTGCTCCGGACCTTATTCAGATGGTGCTCTATAGTCAGGATATAGACACCACAGGACTCATGCTGCCCGAGCAAAGTGAAAAATTGAAAGAAGTTCGACTCTATGAACTGGAATACGGCTATGGTGTGGATATTTATCTTGGAGAAGATGCCTATTACAGATCAAACGCCTATCTCGACCAAAATGGGCAGGATATTTTAGTAGGGCTTACTGAAACCTCACAGGAGGAACTTCAACGGTATTCTCAACAATTCCTTGCAAGAAACTGGTATGAAGAAATTATGGATGAAGACGCACTTAATGTTTCTTCTCCCGATCCTATTTCTATCAATAACTTGTATAACAACGTCAGAGATAAACTGAAGTTTGATAAGATCGTGATCGATCCGGGGCATGGTGGCTGGGACCCCGGTTCCATCGGTTATAAAGGAGTGAAAGAGAAAGAGATCACCTTAGACGTTGCCAAAAAATTAGGGGCTTACATTGAAGAACACCTGCCGGATGTTGAAGTTGTTTACACAAGAACAGACGACTCCTATCTTGGCTTGGCCGAATTGGGGCACTTTGCAAATCTTGCCGAAGCTGATTTATATATATCTATTCACTGCAATTCTTATCACAATCAATATGTAAGGGGTGCCGAAGTATATTTTTTAGGGCTTTCAAAAAGCGAAGCTTCTCTTGAAGTAATGAAGAGAGAGAACAGTGTGTTCAGAGAAGAAATTAACCAGGATCTTACTGAAGATGACCTCTTGGTTTATGAACTTGCCCACAGCGGATTTATAGCTACCAGCGAGAAGATCGCATACATGATCGAAGATCAATTCCGAAATCGCGCTCAAAGAAAGTCAAGGGGAGTAAAACAAGCACCTTTTCAGGTCTTATTCGAAGCCTCTATGCCGGCTGTTCTGGTAGAATTGGGATTCATAACAAATCCCGCCGAACAGAGGTTTTTGACCAGCGAATACGGACAAAATATTATGGCTTCCGCTTTATTCAGAGCTATTCGGGATTATAAAGTTGATTACGAAGAAAAACAGGCGTACAACGTCTCCTCAAATAAATAGCCCATGTCTAAGCCTTTAGTAATTGGTGTAGCCGGTGGCAGTGGTTCCGGTAAAACCACAGTGGTCAATTATATCTGTGAAGAGTTTGCCAAAGATAACATCCTTCGTCTTGAACACGATTCGTATTATCGTGAACTCAAACATCTCCCTTTTGAAGAACGCGTAAAACAAAACTTTGACCATCCTGCCTCCCTCGAAACAGAACTTATGATCCGTCATATTGAAGCCTTGATGCAGGGTTACCCCGTTGAGGTTCCCGTGTATGATTTTGAAGCCCACACGCGAAAAGAAGAAACCATAACAGCTGCCCCTTCCGATGTTATTTTGGTTGATGGTATTCTTATTTTCAGTGAACCTGAGTTGCGTAAGCTTATGGACGTGAAGATCTTTGTTGATACAGATGATGACGTGCGGCTTCTTCGCCGTTTACAACGTGATATCCAGGAACGCGGCCGATCATTAGATGGAGTCCTCAGCCAGTATGAAAAATTCGTACGCCCTATGCATCTTGAATTCGTTGAGCCAAGCAAGCGCTATGCAGATATCATTATTCCCCGGGGCGGCAAAAATAAAGTAGCCCTAGAAATGGTATCAGCACTTATCCGCGGAAAGATGAGTAACTGAACATCTTTTCAATATTCATTCATTTTTGAGCGTGTCTTTAATCCGATTCATCCCATCGAAAACTAAAAATGGGCGCAGCTTACTTTCTCTGCTGATCAAGGCCTTCACTACTGCACCATCTCCGCCGGTTATAAAAAGATCAAAGGAACCAAATTCATCTTCATACTTTTCAAGAAATCCTTCGAGAGCCATTTTGTAGAACCCCGCCTTCCCCCATTTTAAAGAATCCAAAGTACTTTTCCCCGGCCAGGTTTTTGGGATCCCCATTTCAACATTGGGCAGAGCAGGAGCTTTGTCTGGCAATATTTCGCCAAAACCGGCCAGCCCCGGGGCTATCACCCCTCCGTGATAAACATCATTTTCATCCATGTAATCTATAGTAATAGCAGTTCCCGCATCAATGACCACTACTGAATTATTGGTTTGATCCATTGCTCCGTAACAGGCTAAAAAACGATCTATACCCAGTGTGTCAATAGTTTCATAGTTAAGCATTCGCCGGGGAATATCCTTTGCACTCAGTTCCTTAAAGTGAATATCAGGCAGTTGCTGTTGGATTACTTCCACCACATCCTTACGAACACTTGAAACAACGATCTCCGAAAATGAGCCCGAATGAGTGTTGATCCAGTGTACAAACCTCTCAGCGGAAACCAGCTTATCGACTTCCAAAGACTTCCAATTCAGTCCAATTTTGTAAGCTCCTTTGATGGAAGAATTACCAATATCCAGATAAAGTGCATTTTTTGAAGAAAAGGGATCGATTTTGCTCATCTTTTTGTGGTACTTTTAAACAATACATTTAAAAAAATAAAATACAGCTTTTATCATGAATCTTGACTCAAAAATAGCCATCGTTACCGGTGCCAGCAGTGGAATCGGAGCCGAATTCAGCAAAATGCTTGTTGAAAACGGAACGGAAGTGTACGGACTTGCGCGCAGCACCGATAAATTGAAAAAACTCCAAAAGTCTCTTGGCGACAAGTTTCACCCTGTGACGATGGACATTGCCAATGCCGAAAATCTTGAAGAGTGGGTGAATGATACCTTTGGCCGCAATCATCGTCCTGATATTCTGATTAACAATGCGGGCGTTATGTTTTCTGCAAATGTGGAAGACCTGACCATGAATGAATGGCATACCATGATCAACGTCAATTTAAATGGCATCTTTTACCTTACCCGTTTGATCGTTCCTTTGATGAAAGAGAATGAACAAACATGCCATATTATCAATATTGCATCTATTGCAGGTTTATTGGGAAATCCAACGATATCCGGATACAATGCCAGTAAATTTGGTGTTCGCGGATTTAGTGAAGCTCTGTTTAAGGAGCTACGATATGATGGTATTAAAGTCACTTGCGTATTTCCCGGCTCCATAAACACAGACCTATTTGATAAGATTGAGGGAATGGAAAATCATCCCAATATGATGAAGACCACTGATATATCAAGTACCGTGAAATTCTTACTGGAAACAGACGACAACTTCCTGATCAATGAGATTACTATGCGGCCACTAAATCCAAAAGATCCAACTTCATAATCGCTCATGAAGAGAGTACTGCCTATCAGAAGTATGACCGAAGGAATGCTTTTTGGAATACTCCTCGCCATCTCTTATTCATGTGTTGGACCTGAGGAGATACCCAAGCCGAAAAACCTGCTGCCGGAAGACACTTACATTGATCTTTTGGTTGAAGTCCAGCATCTCATTACCTATCAAAATGCATATCCTGACAGCGTAAATTCCGATTCGTTAACTTCGTCGATCTATGATAAATATCAGGTGACGGAAGAGGAATTTCTGGCATCCCACGAGTATTACCAAAAGCAGGTAAAAGAACAGGTCGGTCGCATTGATGAAGCTCTGCTTCGTCTTAAGGCTGAAGATGAACAATTAAAAGCACACATGGACTCTGTCCGGGAAGCCAACGTCCGCCAGGATTCTATAGCCCGGGCAGATAGTTCTAAGATCAGTCCCGAATTGAAAAGTCAGCCCACATTACAAGAAAAAAATTAGTTTTCAGATAAGTACATAAAATCCGGGATCCGAGGGATTGGTTGTGGCTTTCTCCTCTTTTATAAGATACTGAACAGCCTGCACGACTTTATGTTTGCCTAACGCACTCAAATGACATAATTCTTCAACAGAATGCTGTTCTTGCTTAAGCAGCTCAAAGATCATTTCGATCTCTTCAGAAGTTGGCGTGGAAGTTTTATCAGATTCCGACTTCAGGCAGTTGTCACAATGTCCGCAGGGTTTGGCTGAAGTATCTCCAAAGTAATTTCTGAGATAAACTTCTCTGCACGTCTCGGTAAGTACGTATCCATGCATTTGCTCAAGTTTTCGAAATAGGTTATTACGATGTGATTCCACTTCTTTCTTTGTGAACGGAAGCTTGCTTGCCCTGGCTTCTAATACCTTTACAAGCGTACGTTCCTTGTGCATTTCAAAGACCAGGATCTGATCATTTTGCATGAGCACATTTAGTGCTTTAACTAACGTGTTTCGCCTTAATCCTAACTTATCCAGTACATACTCTTCATCCAGCTGCACCATATCATGGAAAGCCATACTCCCGAACATCCGCTCCAGTTTATCGATGAATTCAGCTTTTTCATCATTGTCGCACTTTTCTCGAAACGTCTTCAATCCGGATGAGCCTAAGATGAATTGAATACCTACTGCAGGTTTTATTTCCTGCTGCATGGCTATGATCCCAAACTGATCCAGCAGTCTCATAGATGACATCGCCTTACCATAGGAAAGCTGCCCCCTCTTTTTGATCTGCTCAACATCAAAAGACCTCGACTCCTGCATTTCTGATCCTACCGCAAGATGGAAACTGTCACACAAGATTTGATAGGCATGATTGAGCTCATCGAGCGTTGGGTAGCTTTGATCAAGGCGATCATCGGCTTTGATGTAATCCGATTCCCGATACAGAAGAATGGGGAAACTCTCGTCACCATCCCGGCCGGCCCTTCCTGCTTCCTGATAATAAGCCTCAAGTGAGTACGGCATTTCTTCATGGATCACATACCGACAATCCGGCTTGTCGATGCCCATTCCAAATGCATTGGTTGCAGCCACTAAAGGAGTTTCGCCTGTGATCCATCGGCGCTGAATAGCTTTACGTTCTTCCGGCTCCACTCCTGCGTGGTAAGCTTCCGTCTTGATGCCCAGCCTTGAGAACCGTTCAGCTAAATATTCGCAATTCTTACGGGTCCCTCCATAGATCAAGCCATCTCCTTTTTCAGCTCCTTTTTTAACCGACTCCTGCAGCTTTTGGTTTTTCTTTTCGGACTTTACCACCCACCATTTTAGATTTGGACGGGAAAATCCCCGGGAGATCACATTTGGTTTCTCAAATCCAAGCGATCCTACAATGTCTTTTTGAACTTTGGGAGTGGCTGTTGCCGTCAGAGCGATCCAGTGGGCTTCATCTGCAATGCTTTCCAATGAAGTACGTATTTCACGATACGAAGGCCGAAAGTCATGCCCCCATTCACTAATGCAGTGCGCCTCATCAATGGCCACCAGGTCAATATTCAACTTGGGCAGTTCAACTTCCCACAGGTTTGTCTTGAGACGCTCCGGAGCACAATAAAGCAGCTTGTACATTCCGTTTCGGGCATTCACCAGCCGCTGCTCTACCTCATAAGAAGGAATGGTACTGTTGATAAATGTTGCAGATACTCCTTTGGCTTTCAGCGCCTGAACCTGATCCTGCATAAGCGCCACCAGGGGGGAAATTACAAGCGTCATCCCTTCAAAAACTGTAGCCGGAACCTGATAACACAGTGATTTACCTCCTCCTGTTGGAAATAATACCAATGTATTTTTTCCTTCAAAAACAGATTGAATGACTTCTTCTTGACCTGCACGAAATCCGTCAAATCCCCAAAATTTCTTTAAGTTAGCTTCTGCTCTTTTAAATTGATCCTGCAATTTATGCCTAATTGGTTTAACTCTGTTTCACCTCAAAATACAAACCAATGCGAACAAATCTGATCTTCTTATTCTAAAAATTTATTCTTGGTTTCCTTTCACAAACATACTGAATCATTATCATTGTGCTACAAGTTAATCCATTGAAAAGACGACAGAGCTTGCTAAATAAAAAACCAAGTTACCAAAATGATATTTATATCACCGGTAGTTTTCCTTCAAACATATTTTCGAATTGAACATCCGAGACATTTAGGTCTAGTAACAAACTCAATATATCTCCCACCTTGGAACAGGAAACAAAGTTTCTTGAATTAAGATCCTGCGTTACTAACTCTTTACCGATCATAAAATCAATATTCGTATTAATAAGCTCCGCTTCTTCATAAAGCCCAAAATGCTCCAGCATCATACCCACAGACAGGATAGCAGCAATAGGATTTGCCAGGTCTTTTCCAGCAACTTGTGGGTAGCTTCCATGGATAGGTTCAAAAAGTGATATTTCCTCGCCTATTGAAGCTGACGGAAGTAATCCAATAGATCCCGTAATTACACTGCTTTCATCAGAAATTATATCTCCAAACATATTCTCCGTTAAAATAACGTCGAACTTATTCGGGCGTAAAATAAGTTGCATAGCGGCGTTATCCACAAATAAATACTCCACTTCAACGTCAGGGTAATTCTCAGAGATGGCCTGAACTGTTTGGCGCCACAAACGAGATGTTTCCAGCACATTGGCTTTATCAATAAGCGTCAGCTTTTTACGTCGTGACTTCGCTGCCTCAAAAGCCATTTTCGAAATTCGTTCAATCTCTTCTACTGAATAGGTACAGTGATCATAGGCAGATTTCCCATCTTTTGATCGGCCCTTTTCACCAAAATAAATTCCTCCTGCCAACTCTCTGTATATCACCAGATCGGTGCCTTCAATCCGCCCTCTTTTTAAAGGCGAACGATTAAGCAGAGATGCATAAGTTTTGACTGGCCGAATATTTGCATATAATTTCAAAGCTTTTCGCAAGCGCAATAACCCTTGCTCAGGCCGTATCTTGGCTGAAGGATCATTATCGTATTTGGGATCTCCTATAGCACCAAATAATATTGCATCTGAGTTCATACAAATATCTAATGTTTTCTCTGGAAGAGGATCGCCACTTTCTTCAATTGCCACGGCCCCTACCGATGCATATTCATACTCAAAGTCATGATCAAAGCGCTCTGCAATTACTTCAAGTACTTTGATTCCCTGTTTTGTTACTTCCGGACCTATTCCATCTCCCGGTAATACTGCAATCTTTTTTTTCATTCCTTAAAACTCCACATGATGTTTTTCAAATTGTTTGATTTTGTTTTTTTGACTGAGTAAAAAATCGATGTCATCATATCCCTTCAGCAAGCACATTTTTTTATATGGATTGATTTCAAAATATTCGTTGTCTCCATCTTCCAGAGTAACCGTCTGCTCCTGAAGATCTACAATGATAAGTGTGGATGGCTTTGACTGAATTTTGGTTAATACCTTCCGCAAAAACCCCTGGCTTACTTGAACCGGAAGCAATCCGTTATTTAAGGCATTACCTTTAAAAATGTCAGCAAAATAGCTGGAAATAATGGCTCGAAAACCATAATCAGATAAAGCCCATGCAGCATGTTCACGACTCGATCCGCATCCAAAATTTCGTCCCGCCACTAAGATTTTCCCTGAATACGAAGGGTTGTTCAATACAAAATCTTTATTAGGGTTACCATCGGAATCATATCGCCAGTCTCGAAATAAATGCTCTCCAAATCCTTCACGGGTAATCGCTTTCAGATATCTTGCCGGAATAATCTGATCAGTATCCACATCTTCTTCGGGAAGGGGAACAGCTGTTGACTTCAATACTTCGAATTTTTCCATAATTACACCGCTACTTTTTTCGTAATAAATTTCCGAGGGTCAACAACCTTGCCTTCAATGGCTATGGCTGCAGCAGTTAAAGGACTCACCAGCATTGTCCGGGCTCCCGGACCTTGTCTTCCCTCAAAATTTCGATTTGAAGTGGACACACAGTATTCGCCTTTTGGTATTTTGTCTTCATTCATCCCCAAACAGGCTGAACAGCCAGACTGACGAAGCTCAAATCCTGCATCAGCTAAAGTTTTATCAATTCCTTCTTTTTTAGCCTGTTCCTGCACTTGTCGTGACCCGGGAACGATCATAGCCTGTATGTGACCGGCTTTCTTTTTTCCTTTTACATAATCCGCCACGACCCGGAGATCCTCAATTCGACTGTTGGTACAGCTTCCTATAAATACATGATCGATTTTCTTACCCTGCAGTGATTCTCCCGGCTCCAGCCCCATATATTCCAATGATTTTTTCAACCCTGCCGGATTTCCAACTTCTTCAGGCTTTGGGACAGTTTCCGTAATTTTTATTCCTGCTCCGGGATTGGTGCCATAAGTGATCATTGGCTCAATTTCTTCAGCTCGGAAATAGTATTCCTTATCAAAAACAGCTTCGGAATCAGTGAAAAATGTCTTCCAGTATTTAATTGCTTTATCTAAGCTTTCTCCTTTTGGAGCAAATTCCCGACCTTTTACATACTCAAATGTTCTCTCATCAGGAGCAATAATTCCACCTCTGGCTCCCATTTCTATACTCATGTTGCAGATAGTCATTCGGGCCTCCATTGAGAGTCCCTGAATAGCTGTCCCGGAATATTCCACAAAATGACCTGTTCCGCCACCCGTTCCCAATTCCGAAATGATATGGAGGATGATGTCTTTTGCAAAAATTCCTTCTCCCAATTCACCATCTATAATGATGCGCATGGTTTTAGGGCGTTCAACGAGCAGACATTGAGTTGCCATTACTTGTTCTACCTGTGAAGTTCCAATCCCAAATGCTATGGCACCAAAGGCTCCATGTGTAGAAGTGTGACTATCTCCACAAACGATAGTCATGCCCGGTTTAGTTATTCCAAGTTCCGGTCCAATTACATGAACAATTCCTTGGTAAGGATGACCAAGACCATATAGTTCAATTCCAAAATCTTTACAATTCTGCTGAAGCGCATCCACCTGAAGCTTAGATAAAGCTTCCTTTATAGGAAGGTGTTGGTTTTTGGTTGGCACGTTGTGATCGGCCGTAGCTACAATTTTTTCTTTTCGAAAAATATCAATACCACGATCACGAATTCCGCTAAAAGCCTGCGGACTGGTAACTTCATGGATCAAATGCCGATCTATGTACAAAACTTCAGGCCCTCTCTCAACCTTGCTAACAACATGTTGATCCCAAACTTTTTCAAATAACGTTTTTGGCATAAATAAATCTACTCTTCATCAATAGTATTAGTAATTCCATTTTTTTTAACCAACTTCGCCCCACGCAAAGCAACGGGAACCAGTCCTCATTCTAAGTTCACAGTTCGATATTCTCAGCCAGTAGCTGCCACAGAGAATAACTTAATCAGATCCTGGTCTTGAATAATTTTCTTTTGATCCGCCAGGTTCAAAAATGCCTGATAATGGCGCTCCAGTTCATCCTTGCAGAATTCAAATCCCAATTTCTTAGCTCGATAATTTAACGCAGCTCTTCCACTTCGGGCAGTTAATACAATAGATGAATCCAATGCACCAACTTCTTCAGGATCTATAATTTCATAGGTGTCACGTGATTTAATAACTCCATCCTGATGAATACCTGAGGAGTGGGCAAAAGCATTGGAACCCACTATGGCTTTATTAGCCTGAACCGGCATATTCATTTTGGCAGAAACGATCGTGCTGATCTCACTTAAATATTTTGTGTTAATCCCTGTATCAAAATTTAAATCGTTATGCTTGCGCATAATCATGACTACTTCTTCAAGGGATGCATTGCCTGCCCGTTCTCCAATTCCGTTGATCGTGCATTCTATCTGACGCGCACCATTTCTTACTCCCATGATAGAATTTGCTGTTGCCAGCCCAAGATCATTATGGCAATGCGTGGAAATGGTGGTGTTATGAATGCCTTTCACATTTTCCTGAAGATATTTGATCTTCTCGCCGTATTCAGATGGCAGACAGTACCCTGTTGTATCCGGAATATTTACTACGGTGGCCCCGGCTTTTATAACCGCTTCAATCACCATGGCAAGATATTCGTTATCGGTTCTTCCGGCATCTTCAGCATAGAATTCCACATCTTCTACATACTTCTTTGCCAGCTTAACTGCGGCAACTCCTCGCTCAATAACTTTTTCGCGAGTCGTTCGCAGTTTATTAAACACATGGCTGTCGGAAGTTCCTATTCCGGTATGTATACGAGGCCGTTTTGCTGACTTTATTGCATTAGCTGCTACTTCGATGTCGTTTGGTACGGCGCGAGTGAGTGCACAAACCGTTGCGTTTTTGATAATTTTTGAGATTCTGCTAACTGATTCGAAATCGCCGGGACTGGAGATGGGGAAACCAACTTCCATCACATCCACTCCAAGGCGTTCCAATTCTCGGGCAATCTCAATTTTTTCTTTGGTATTGAGAGTACACCCTGGAACTTGTTCACCGTCACGCAGCGTGGTATCAAAAATTTGAATTTGGGTATTTGGCATTAATCTGAGTATTTCTAACTTAAAGCCGATTCATTACTATCTCTGGTCAAAGTTCAAGTAATTGGGTCGAAAATAACTTCATAGAATTAGAGCGTAAAACCACATTTGCAGGTAATTACGACACCCAAACTTTTCGACATTATATTTAATCAAATAAATATCAATTACTTAACACTCTCACACTCATTCATTTTTTACAATGGCCAACCAACCAAATGATTTTCTTTTTCAATTAATCAACTCGTTAACAAAAGCAGAAAAGCGAGCTTTTAAGATTTATGCTACCCGAAATAGCAGCTCTGATGCCAAGTTCATTAAGCTTTTTGATGCTATTGATAAAATCTCAGACTATGATGAAGAACGTATTATTGAAAGCCTGAAAGGAGTTAAAAAAAGACAATTCTCTAACCTGAAAGCACATCTCTATAAGCAGATTCTTACCAGCTTAAGGCTCACAAATATCAACCACAATGTGGATATCATGTTGCGGGAACAGATAGATCATGCCAGGATTTTGTACAATAAAGGGCTATACAAGCAAAGTTTACGCCTGTTAGACCGGGCAAAATCTTTAGCTCAACAAAATCACCGGCACTCCCTTAAGTTCGAAATACTGACTTTTGAACGCATCATAGAATCCCAATACATTACCCGTAGTCTGAAAAATCGTGCAGACGAACTCATTGAACAAGCTGAGGAAAAGCTTGAAACACTTACAAATTACAACCGTTTAGCCAATCTCTCCTTACGCCTGTATGGAATCTATATTAAAGCCGGCCATGTAAGAGATGAAAAAGATTATGAGAACATCAGCGGGTACTTTAAGAAAGAGCTGAGTGGGATTAAAAAAAATGATCTAGGCTTTTTTGAGCAACTTTATCTCTATGTTTCCTATGCTTGGTATAGCCTTATTGTTCAGGATTTTTTGCTGCAGTACCGATACGCCCAGAAATGGGTAGACCTGTTTAAAGAAAATCCTGATATGCTTGAATTAGAACCCATTTGGTATCTCAAAGGGCAACATGTATTACTGGAAGCTTTATTCGTTTTAGGCCATTATAAAAAGCATGAAGAGGTAAAATCCAATCTGCAAGAATTTCTAAAAAATCCGCCGACCCGCAGTAATGAAAATCTTGAAACATTGGGATTCATGTATCTTTACACTTCAAAAATTAACGGGCACTTTATAGCGGGAACATTTTCTGAGGGCATGAAATTAATACCCGAATTGAATCGAAAAATCGAGAAGTATTCTCAGCAGGTAGATCCACACCGCATACTGATCTTTTATTACAAAATAGCTTGTCTTTACTTCGGAGCCGGAGAAAATGAAAAAGCCATTGACTATTTGAACAAAATCATCAATTATCCTAACCAAAAATTGAGAGAAGACCTACATTGCTTTGCCCGAATTCTAAACCTAATCGCTCATTATGAGTTGGGAAATCAAACCCATGTAGAGTATCAGATTCGTTCCGTATATCGTTTCCTCAGAAAGATGAATGACCTGAATTTAGTACAGCATGAAATCCTCAAATTCCTGCAAAATCTTGATAAGGCTAACGGGGCAACCCTAAAGGATAAATTCAAAAAATTGCGCGAGCGGTTACTCGAAATCAATGAAATGCCGTACCAAAAACGACCATTTTTGTATTTGGACATCATATCTTGGCTCGAAGCCAAAATTAAAGATAAACCCGTCCAAACTATCATAAAGGCAAAATTCACTCCGCGCAATTAGTTATTAATACCCTTTAGACATCCCAAAATTAAAAAACTTAGAACCTCCTAACATTTGATAGTCGAGCTAAATCAGCTTTACTTTGTGCTCGAAACAAACATTTAATTATGCTGTCTGTCATTATTTCTCTGGTCATTATTCAAATTATTGGTATTCCATACCATCCAGGGAAAGCTTTGTGACAACATCACGATTTTGATCACTCAAAAGCCTTTCCTAATCAGAAAGGCTTTTTTTTTGAATAAACTTTTTCATTCACTACATGGCAGAATTAAATAAATACAGTAAACAGGTAACCCAAGATGATTCACAACCTGCAGCACAGGCTATGCTTCATGCTATTGGTCTGAGCGACAATGATCTGCAAAAACCCCTAATTGGAATTGCCAGTACAGGATATGAAGGAAATCCCTGTAATATGCACCTTAACGATCTGGCTGTTCATGTAAAAAAAGGAATTGAGAACTCCGGACTAAATGGGTTAATATTCAACACCATTGGCATTAGCGATGGTATTTCGATGGGAACTCCGGGAATGCGCTACTCTCTCCCTTCCCGCGACTTAATTGCAGATTCTATGGAATCGGTGATAAAGGGAATGTCCTATGATGGAATGGCTGCCATTGTTGGCTGCGACAAGAATATGCCCGGTGCACTGATGGCAATGATTCGGGTAAATCGCCCTTCTATTTTAGTTTATGGAGGAACCATCGCTCCCGGATTCCACAATGGACAAAAACTGGATGTAGTTTCTGCTTTTGAAGCATGGGGACAAAAAGTGTCTGGTAAGATTTCTGATGGGGAATTTAAAGATGTTATACAGCATGCTTGTCCCGGAGCAGGAGCATGTGGAGGAATGTACACAGCAAATACCATGTCGTCGGCCATTGAAGCATTAGGGATGAGCTTGCCCTACAACTCTTCCAACCCTGCTACCAATAGTGCCAAAGTCTTAGAATGTGAAGAACTTGGAAAACACCTCTACCAACTGTTAGAAAACGATATCAAACCATTAGATATCCTCACCAAAACATCTTTTGAAAATGCCATTCGCCTCATAATTGTCTTGGGGGGATCAACAAATGCCGTGCTTCATATGATTGCCATTGCCAAAACTGCCAATATCGAACTTACGCTGGATGACTTTCAGCGAATCAGCAATAACACCCCTTTTCTTGCTGACTTAAAACCCAGCGGGAAGTACGTGATGGAAGATTTACACAAAGTAGGAGGCGTTCCGGCCGTAATGAAATACATGCTGGAGCACGATCTACTAGACGGAGATTGCCTGACCGTAACGGGTAAAACTCTTGCTGAAAACTTAGAAAATATTGATGCTTTAAATAACAATCAGGATGTGATTCATTCACTGAATAATCCGATTAAGAAGAATGGGCACATTCAAATTCTATACGGCAACCTGGCAGAAGACGGAGCAGTGGCTAAAATAACCGGAAAAGAAGGGGAGATTTTTGAAGGACCTGCTCGTGTTTTCGAAAATGAATTTGAAGCCAACGATGGCATCAAAAATGGAGAAGTGGAAGCCGGAGATGTAGTAGTTATTCGATATGTAGGCCCTAAAGGCGGCCCCGGCATGCCCGAAATGTTGAAGCCCACTTCAGCTATTATGGGAGCCGGCTTAGGAAATGAAGTTGCACTTATAACCGACGGAAGGTTCTCCGGCGGAACCCATGGATTTGTAGTCGGGCACATCACTCCCGAAGCACAGGTTGGGGGAACTCTAGCCTTGGTCAAGAATGGAGATTCCATTCGCATTGATGCTAAAAAAAATGAAATCAATGTGCTCATCTCCAAAAAGGAACTGGCTAAAAGAAGAAAGTCCTGGAAAAACCCGCCACTTAAAGAAAGCCGAGGAACTCTTTACAAATACGCAAAAACTGTTTCTTCGGCCTCAAAAGGTTGTGTAACCGATGAATGTTAATATCAAAATATCTGAAAAAATTATGGAAACATTAACGGCATCAATAAAAAAAACGGAGCCAAATAAATCTGATAAGGAAATATTAAGCGGAGCTGATGCGATTATCCGAATACTTCAGGAAGAGGCGGTTGATACTATTTTTGGGTATCCCGGCGGGGCCATCATGCCGGTTTATGATTCTCTTTATGATCACAATGAATCTATCAGACATATTTTAGCACGTCATGAACAAGGCGCGATTCATGCTGCTCAGGGTTACGCCCGGGCTTCCGGGAAAGTAGGCGTATGTCTGGCAACATCCGGACCGGGAGCCACGAATTTAATCACAGGTATTGCTGATGCTCAAATTGACTCCACTCCCCTTGTTTGTATAACCGGACAGGTTGCTTCCGGATTTTTGGGAAGTGATGCTTTCCAGGAAACAGATATGATCGGAATTTCGATGCCTGTAACGAAATGGAACTTTCAGGTCACTAAAGCTGAAGAAATCCCCACCGCTCTTGCCAAAGCATTTTATGTAGCGCAAACCGGTCGTCCGGGCCCCGTTTTAATTGATATCACAAAAGATGCACAGTTTGATGTCTTCGAATTCGAATACGAAAAATGTACCAAACTCCGAAGTTATTTCCCTGTTCCAGACTATGAGATTTCTAAAATCGAGGAAGCAGCAGATCTGATAAATACTGCGGAACGCCCATTTGTACTATTTGGTCAAGGTGTTATCCTCGCGAATGCCGAAAAAGAATTCAAACAGTTCATCGAGAAAACAGGAATTCCTTCTGCCTGGACCATCATGGGGCTTTCGGCTTTGGATACCGATCATCCTCTTAATGTGGGGATGCTGGGCATGCATGGAAATTACGGACCTAACCTGCTCACCAATGAGTGTGATGTTTTGATAGCCATCGGAATGAGGTTTGATGACCGTGTGACCGGCAGCCTGGATAATTATGCCACACAGGCTAAAGTAATTCACCTTGAAATTGATCCTGCCGAGATTGATAAAAATGTCCCAACTGATGTAGCCGTTTTGGGTGACGCAAAGGAAACGCTCCCTGAACTTACCAAACGGGTGAAGTCCAATAGTCACCCCGATTGGCTGCAACGCTTTCGCGATTGTGACAAAAAAGAATTCGAGAAAGTCATTGAGAATGAACTCTATCCCTCTACCGACATACTTAGCATGGGAGAAGTAATACGCTTGATTTCAGAAAAAACCAATGGTGAAGCCATTATTGTAACGGATGTGGGCCAGCATCAAATGATCGCCTGCAGATACAGTAGATTCACCAAATCGAAAGGAAGTATAACCTCAGGAGGTTTGGGGACAATGGGGTTTGGCCTGCCTGCCGCACTTGGCGCTAAAATCGGGGCACCGGACCGGGAAGTGATCGCCGTTCTTGGCGATGGCGGGTTCCAGATGACCATACAAGAATTAGCGACAATCTATCAAACTAAAACAAAAGTGAAGATCCTGTTGTTAAATAATGAATTTTTGGGAATGGTACGTCAGTGGCAACAACTCTTTTTTGAGAAACGATACTCCTTTACCAAAATGGATAATCCTGATTTTCAGGTTGTGGCTGAAGGGTTTCGGATTAAAACTAATCGTGTTATTAAACGCGAAAAACTGGATGTCGCTCTTGATGAATTTTTAACCGCAGACAGTTCCTTCTTCCTGGAAATAATGGTTGGAAAAGAAAACAATGTGTTTCCAATGGTGCCCAGTGGAAAATGTGTATCAGACATCAGATTGGAGTAATAAATACTATGAAGAAAGACTATACCATTACTATTTATACCGAGAATCAGGTTGGTTTATTAAATCGAATCACCATCATTTTTACCAAAAGAAAAGTAAATATTGAAAGTATAACGGTTTCTCAAAGTGAAACAGAAGGCATCCATCGTTTTACGATCGTGATCAACGAAACAAAAGAAGCCGTTTCGAAGATCGTAAAACAAATTGAAAAATTGGTGGATGTGTTGCGGGCATATGCCAACCAAGCCGAAGAAATTATACAGCAAGAAATGGCTCTTTTTAAAATTCCCACCCGAGTATTTGCTCACGGGGGCAAAGCCGAAAAAATTGTACGTAACCACAATGCAAGAGTACTTACAATGGAAAAGGAGTTTACGGTAATTGAGAAAACCGGTTATCATTCTGAAACAAAACAACTTTTTGACGAACTAGAGCCTTATGGCATTATCGAGTTTTCCCAATCCGGACGAATTGCAGTTTCCAAAACTGACAAAGGAATCTCCGGTCTCGTAGGAGAGCCCAAAGACGAAATGATCTCTGAAATATGATCATCCTTCATTATACCATACAATTTTAATCTAACCAGAAACCACACACATCATGGCAACACTAAATTTTGGCGGAGTTGAAGAAGAAGTAGTAACACGGGAAGAGTTTCCCCTTAAAAAAGCAAGGGAAACAATGAAAGATGAAACCATTGCCGTTCTCGGATATGGAGTTCAGGGCCCGGGACAGGCTTTAAATCTGAAAGACAATGGATTCAATGTAATTGTAGGTCAGCGGAAAAACTCCAAAACATGGGATAAAGCCGTAAAAGATGGTTGGGTCCCGGGTGAAACCCTTTTTGAAATTGAAGAAGCAGCACACAAAGGAACCATCGTTCAATACTTGTTATCTGATGCCGGTCAAATAGCTGTTTGGCCCACCGTAAAGAACGCTCTTGATCCCGGAGATGCGCTTTACTTTTCACATGGATTCGGAATTACATACAAAGACCGTACAGGTATCATTCCTCCTAAAAATGTGGATGTCATTTTGGTAGCCCCTAAAGGTTCGGGAACTTCACTCCGCAGAATGTTTCTGGAAGGAAGAGGGCTGAACTCAAGCTATGCCATTTTCCAGGATGCAACCGGACGGGCCAAAGAACGTGTCACTGCCTTGGGAATCGGGGTGGGTTCGGGATATCTATTCAAAACTGATTTCCGGAAAGAAGTATACAGCGATTTAACCGGAGAACGCGGAACCTTAATGGGAGCTATTCAGGGGATTTTTGCAGCTCAGTACGAGGTACTTCGAGCAAATGGTCATTCCCCTTCCGAAGCTTTCAACGAAACCGTAGAAGAACTTACCCAATCGCTCATGCCCCTTGTTGCCGAAAACGGTATGGACTGGATGTATGCAAACTGTTCTACTACTGCACAACGCGGAGCTCTCGACTGGTGGAAAAAATTTCGAGATGCAACCAAACCGGTTTTTGAAAACTTATATAAAGAAGTTGCAGCGGGACGTGAAGCCCAACGCTCCATCGACTCCAACAGTCAATCTGATTACCGTGCCAAACTGGAAGAGGAGCTGAAAGAATTACGTGAATCTGAAATGTGGACAGCCGGAGCTACGGTTCGTCAATTACGCCCGGAGAATACCCCTGTTAAAGAAGAAGCCATAGCAGAGGAATAACTTTATTTTGACCTGCACGAAACCTATCAAATCCCTAAAATTTCTTTAAGTTAGCTTCAATTCATAGATTGATGGCTTGCAAATGAATATCTCCGATGAATTTAAATGTTTCTAAACCTCTAAATTTAACAGATATAAAAAAAGCCGGAATTGAATGATCCCGGCTTTTTATTATCCTGCTTGGTAAAATGACTTACCAGTCTTTGTCGCTCTTTTCTTTTTCAGATGCCGCTAAAGCTTCTTTGATACTTGGCGGAAGTATCACGGTATCAATTACGTGAACCACTCCGTTAGAAGCATTAATATCGGCCATAGTTACCTTAGCGTTATCAACCATTACATTTCCATTGCTGATATCGATAGTAACGTCACTTCCCTCTACTGTTTCAGCTTTCATGCCATCTTTAAGATCACCGGACATAACCTCAGCACCAATCACATGGTATGTGAGTACTGCTGTAAGTTGATCTTTATTTTCCGGTTTCAATAGCATTTCGAGCACGCCTTCGGGCAGTGCTTCAAAAGCTGCATTGGTAGGTGCGAAGACGGTAAAAGGACCGTCACTCTGTAGCGTCTCTACTAACCCCGCTGCTTTAACAGCAGTCACAAGGGTTGAAAGCTCGTCGGTTGCAACAGCGAGTTCTATAATATCACTGTCTTGCGCTTGCACATTTGTTGACAGAAGCAGTGCAAAAATTATTGTAAAAACCCCTGACATATTTTTTAGTGTTCTCATGATGAATAAATTTAATTTAGGATTGAATAGTCAGCTCTGATAATGCTAACCGTCTAACTTTCATTCCATTTTGAAAATTAAATCTATTTCTTCCTGACCATCATCGCTACATTCTTTTTGCCATGTTCGCTAACCTGTTCAGCTACCTGTCTGAAGCCCAGTGCTTTATGAAAGGCCAGCGAATCCGGATTTGGCGGTTTTATATTTACTTCACAGGTAATAATTTTTTTCTCGGATACCGAAAAAAGATGGTTATAAAGTGCTGTTCCAAATTTTTGGCCCCTGAATTTGTCGGCTATAACTATGCGATCCACATAATCAAAATTGGAGTAATTATTACAGAAAAAAGCGTAATTCAAACTTTCATAATCCAGACCCTTTTGAAGCACGATCATAAAACCGGCCAGCTCCTCTCCTTCTTCTATAACCAAAAAAGGATCAGCTTGTTTTAGAAATCGCTTCATATCTGATAACTTAACCTCACTTACATGCGGCAAAGCGGCTGTATTCAACTTTAATACAGCGGGGAGATCTTTTTCTGTAGCTAACCGGATATTCATTTCTGTAAAACCATTGGAATTTGTTTGCTGAAATTTAGAGCTTACCACACCTGATCAAAGTAAATAAGTATAACGAACTCATGGATTGTAAAAAATCAGATTTTCAGCTCGATCATTCCGTAACCTACTTCAATTGTGCGTATATGTCGCCTCAGCTAAAAGTGGTGGAAGAAGCCGGACTCATGGGATTACAACGCAAAAGAAATCCTTTTAAGATATCACCGGAAGAATTTTTTGGTGAGACCGACACCCTCCGTGAGGAATATGCTAAACTCATTAATGCCAAACACCCAAAGCGCATTGTTGTGATTCCATCCGTTTCATATGGAATGGCTAATGTGGCCAAGAACCTGCCGCTTTCAAAAGGAGATAATATTATCGTTGTAGGAGAGCAATTTCCCAGCAATGTGTACCCCTGGAGAGAAACTGCTTCTGAACACGGAGCAGAGGTCATCACCATCACTCCTCCAAAAGAAATAAAGAACCGCGGGAAGATCTGGAATGAAAAGATCCTAAATGCTATAAATTCAAAAACCAAATTAGTTGCTTTAGGTAATATTCATTGGGCTGACGGGACTTTATTTGACTTAAAAACCATCCGCAAGCATACCCGTGAAGTTGGAGCATGGCTGGCTATCGATGGAACGCAATCCGTAGGAGCCCTCCCTTTCGATGTTTCAGAAATTCAACCTGATGCCTTGGTCTGCGCCGGTTATAAATGGCTGATGGGGCCCTACAGCATCGGACTTGCTTACTACGGGCCGGCTTTGGATGATGGGAAACCTGTGGAAGAGAACTGGATCAACCGATATGAAAGTGAGAATTTTGCCAACCTGGTGAATTACAATGATGATTATCAGCCGGAAGCCTTGCGGTATGAAGTGGGCGAACACAGTAATTTCATCTTAGTACCGATGATGCTGGAAGCCGTTAAACAGTTAAATGCCTGGGGGCCGGTGAACATCCAAACCTATTGCAGAGATCTTATTTCCGGAGGGACCAAAAAACTAAAAGAGGCTGGGTACAAAATTGAAGATGAGGGTTACCGCTCCTCCCACCTCTTTGGTATCCGTCTGGGAGATGGCCACAACATGGAACAGATCAAGGCAAAATTTGAGGAAGAGAATATTATTGTTTCATATCGGGGAGATTCGATCAGGATTTCACCGAATGTGTATAATACTGAGGAGGAGTTTGGGAAGTTGGTGGATGCATTGACCGCATAAATATATATAATGTAGGGACACAAGATTTTGTGTCCCTACATTATGCGTAAAATCAATCACCACTTACCACGGCTTTCATGTAATCGCTTCTCATCTCGGCAATGGCTGAAATAGAAATGCCTACCGGACAAACAGCTTCACATTCTGCGAAGTTGGAACAGTCGCCAAAACCTTCTTCTTTCATTTGGTCAACCATGGCAACAACGCGATTTGAACGTTCCACCTCACCCTGGGGTAATTTGTTTAGGTGAGCAATCTTAGCACCGGTAAACAAAGAAGCTGAAGCATTCGGACAGGCTGCAACACAAGCACCGCAACCAATACAGGTGGCATAATCAAAGGCTTGATCAGATTTTTCTTTTTGGACCAGAATTGAGTTTGCCTCAACAGCAGATCCGGTTTTAATGGACACATACCCACCGGCTTCAATAATACGGTCAAAAGCACTACGGTCAACCACCAGATCTTTGATAACGGGAAATGAAGCAGCTCTTGGCGGTTCAATAGTTATATGATCACCATCGCTGTAATTACGCATGTGTAACTGACAAGCTGCTACCCTCTCTTTAGGTCCGTGTGCCTGCCCGTTGATCACGAGATTACAAGATCCGCAAATTCCTTCCCGGCAATCATAATCGAATTCTACCGGTTCTTTATCTTGCAGCATCAGCTCTTCGTTGAGCACATCCAGCATTTCGAGGAACGACATATGCTCGTTCACATTGTCGAGCGTATATTCCTCAAAATAGCCTTTTGCATTTGGGCCGTCTTGCTTCCAGTATTTCAGATGAATGGTCATTTCTTTACTCATAATACGATAATTTTTGCCACGAAAGCTCTAAAACACGAAGGGTATAATTTGTAAGAAATCATACTTTGAATCATGTTATTGCTCTTCCGGTTTAACATTAAATTTTGTGTTCTCGTGATTTAGTGGCTCTACTTGTAACTGCGCTGTTTTAGCTCAACGAATTCAAATTCAAGATTTTCTTTATGAAGGGTTTCTTCCAGCTTGCCATTCAGGCTTTTGTATTCCCAGGCAGCCACGTATGAGAAGTCTTCATCATTACGCAACGCTTCCCCTTCTTCGGTTTGATATTCTTCCCGGAGGTGACAACCGGCTGATTCTTCTCTATCCAGCGCATCCTGAGCCATTAGTTCTGCCAGCTCAAAGAAATCGGCAACACGGCCTGCAAACTCGAGGTATTTGTTGTAATTATTTTTGTCACCGGGCACTTTCACATTTTGCCAGAACTCTTCTCGTAATGCACGAATTTCCTCAATGGCAGATTTCAATCCTTCTGCGTTTCGGGCAATTCCAATCTTATCCCAAACGATCTTACCGAGTGAACGATGGAAATCGATAATGGTTCGGTCCCCATTCACATTCAACAGTTTGTCGATCTGTGCCTGGGCTTCAGCTTCTGCTTTTTTGAAAGCATTGTGATCGGTGCCGTACCGCTTGCCCGGCTCTTGCTTGGCAAGATAATCACCAATGGTATATGGCAATACAAAGTATCCGTCAGAGAGTCCCTGCATCAATGCACTTGCACCGAGTCGGTTGGCGCCGTGATCAGAGAAATTCGCTTCACCGGCTGCATACAATCCCGGAATAGTAGTCTGAAGATTGTAATCAACCCAAAGCCCGCCCATCGTATAGTGAACAGCAGGGTAAATTCTCATCGGCCGTTCGTATGGATTCTCACCTGCGATGTTCTCATACATCTCGAATAGGTTTCCATACTTCGATTCGATGGTATCGCGCCCATCCCGCTTGATAGCATCGCGGAAATCAAGATAAACCGCCAACCCGGTTTCGCCTACACCAAGGCCGTCATCGCATACCATCTTGGCATTTCTTGAAGCCACATCACGAGGCACCAGGTTACCGAAACTTGGATAGCGTTCTTCCAGGTAATAATAGCGTTCGTCCTCAGGAATATCGTTCGGATGACGATCATCACCTTTTTTCTTAGGAACCCAAACCCGGCCATCGTTTCTCAAACTCTCGGACATCAGGGTCAGCTTAGACTGATAGTCACCGGATACAGGAATGCATGTTGGGTGAACCTGTACGTAACATGGATTTGCAAAAGCAGCTCCTCGTTTGTGTGCTCTCCAAGCCGCAGTCACGTTTGAGTTTTTGGCGTTAGTAGAAAGATAAAAGACGTTTCCATATCCGCCGGTGGCCAATACTACGGCATCGGCTTCATATCGGCAAAGTTCACCTGAAACAAGATCACGGGTAATGATACCACGAGCCTGTCCGTCAATCACAACCACATCCAGCATCTCATGGCGCGGATGGTATTTGATATTTCCATCATGAACCTGCCGCATCATAGCTTGGTACGCACCAAGCAACAACTGCTGTCCGGTTTGACCACGTGCATAAAATGTCCTGGATACCTGTGCTCCACCAAAAGAACGGTTCGCCAGGTTTCCGCCATACTCACGGGCAAATGGAACACCCTGCGCTACAGCCTGATCAATAATTTCGTTGGAAACCTGTGCAAGCCGATACACGTTTGACTCCCTTGATCTGTAATCACCGCCTTTTATAGTATCATAAAAAAGTCTCCAAATGCTATCCCCGTCATTCGGGTAATTCTTAGCAGCGTTGATTCCACCCTGCGCAGCAATACTGTGCGCGCGGCGAGCCGAATCCTGTATACAGAAGCTTCTCACATTATATCCAAGCTCTGCAAAACTGGCTGCCGCAGCGCCACCGGCCAATCCGGTTCCTACTACAATAATCTCAAATTTTCGCTTGTTATTGGGCGACACCAGGTTGATGTCCTTGATATGCTTATCCCATTTTTCTTCTAACGGTCCGCCGGGTACTTTTGAATCTAATTTCATGATTGTTTAATTCGCCAGGAAAACACAAAAACACGAAAATGTTTTGTTCTAAACAAATTCAAGATTTTGCTTATGTGCTTTATATTGTTTTAGATTAAAATTTTCTTCTATCACTTCAAGGTGATTTGGTATCTCTTCATATGTTTCGGCTTGCCAAGTCATTTAAAAATTTTTGTGTTTTCGAGATTTAATGACAATCTATTAATAGCTAATTAAGCCACCTTGTCCGCCCGTAAGGAAAATGTACAGCGGGATAAAGATAAAGCCAAGCATCAACACAATGGCAAAGATGTACGCTCCGATCTGAACTTTCTTGGACGTTTCTCCGTGCTTCATTCCCAATGATGTGAATGCGCTCCATGCTCCGTGAGATAGATGTAAAATAACTAATGCCAATACCGCAATGTAACCAAATGCAATAAGTGGTTTTTGAAATTCAGCAATAACTAAAGCTCTTAGATCCCGTGCTTCTACTCCCCCAGCTGATTCAAGGATCGTTGTTCCATCATCCGGACTGAAGAGCCCATATTTAAAATGCATGATGTGGAATACCAAAAAGACTAAAATGATTATACCAGTCCAGATCATACTCTTTGATGCCAGTGACTGATGGCTTGGGCCACCTTTGGTCTGGTATTTTGTGTATCCCTCAGGCCGCGCTTTCTTTCGCTGTCTCCAGATCGAAATTCCTAAAATAGCATGATACAAAAAGAAGAATGCCAATCCTGCTTCGATCACGTAAAGCAATGGGCCAAGGCTCTCCAGCGTGTAGGTGTAGATGTTAAAGGCATCACTTTCTCCAAAAATGGTAAGGTTACCGGCAAGGTGACCGATCAAAAAAAGCATGAGGCCAATTCCTGTAATACCGGTCATAATCTTTCGGCCAACCTGTGAATTCAAGGCTTTTATAAATGAAGGCATGTTCTACGTCTTATTAAATAATTTCAAATTTCGATAAACAAAACAGCAAACGGCTTTCTTTGGTTTCAATTATTTTTGAAAACTTAGCAGAAAGCTTAACTGCGGTCAGAAAATCGCTTTTTCCTCTTTGAATAACAAGGCAGAATGGGTCTAAATATGAGCACGGATTATTGGATTAAAGCATTACACAGATTCATTACCTTCCTGAGAACAAAACCCACTGCTTTTGAAATCAATTACCAAGACATACGAATCATCCTTCCGTGAACGCGGCTCCAAATTTATGGGATATTTATTTCCGTCTGAGTCTGAAAAACAATTTGGAGAAGAACTCGATCGGCTTAAATCAAAATACCCCGATGCCACTCATCACTGCTGGGCATGGCGGTTAAATCCGGCTCAGCCTAAGGAATTCAGTTCCGATGATGGTGAACCTTCCGGCACAGCAGGTCTTCCCATTCTCAATCAACTCAAGTCATTTGAAGTGGTAAATGCCGGAATTGTGATCGTTAGATATTACGGAGGAACTAAGTTGGGAAAATCCGGTCTGATAGAATCTTATGGCCGGGGTGCACAGTTATGTCTGGAATCCGCAAGTCTAATTTCCATCAAGCCCGTGCAGCTTTTCGAAATTCGATATCCCTATCCCGAAGAAAATACCATCAACAAATTGAAGAATGATCATGAGCTGTCCGTACAGAATTCTGAGTATCTGGAAGATGTGAAGCTGAAAGTTGCCTGCCCCAAGAAAAACAGTGAAAGCTTTGAAAAGGAATTGTCAGGACTGGAGCATTTAAAGATCACTTTTGAAAAACTGGGAGAATCATTTATTTGATGCCTTTTTATAGTCTTCGAGCATTCTTCGTTCCCACAACAGTGTCCCATACTGAATCAGAAACCTTTACCTTCATGCTTGATCCATAATTTACTTTACAATCTTCGTTTATATTGATTGAGAGGAAATAATTATGGAAGATCAAAAATCAACAACGGTAAAGTCTAAAGAGTCGAAATCTGTGCATCCTGCTGTAGGTATGTGGAAGAATAAATGGAACAAAGAAAAAAGCTCCACTGAGATTGCCAGGGAAATGAGAAAGAAACAATGGCAAAGGTCTTAGTTGACACAGACATACTTATCGAAATTTTTCGGGGAAACATCGAACTTGATACAAAGCTCAAAGATCATAGCCCTTCTATAAGTGCTGTCACTTTTGTTGAATTAATTCAGGGAGAGAATACGTCCAGAAAAGAAATCAACCTTATCAACAGCTACATAGAGGAATTTAAATTTTTTTCATATCTCAGAAGACATAAGTATTCTTGGGGTTGATTTAGTTAAAGAATACAGTCCGAGTCATAATTTAAAATTAGCTGATGCACTGATCGCAGCAGTAATTCGTCGTGATCTATCATTACTCACGTTGAATAAAAAAGGTTTTAAATCAATAGCGTCCTAAACGTTGAAATACATTTTGGCAAAATGATCCTTCAAAAGGATTCTCGCAGATTTCCGCAAAGGACATCGCAGAGTTGCGCTGAATAGCGATGCGTTTTGATAAAAGATCATCTGCGCTCCGAGCGCAGCGATTCCCACGAAGTGAAACTCAGCGGGTTAATCGGCGAGCCTCTGCGAGAAAAAAAGGGGATTGATTTTAAATATATCCCTGAACTATATCTGCTTTAATCTCATTATCAGAGTTCTATTAGATGCACCTTACCCGCTAAACCCCTATTTTCGGGAAAAAGATTGATTATGAAGATATACACCAAAAAAGGCGATAGCGGCGAAACCTCACTTTTTGGCGGGCAACGCGTCTCCAAAAGCTCCAAACGCATCGATTCTTACGGAACCGTGGATGAACTGAATTCCATTTTAGGAATGGCCATTTCATTCGGAATTTCTGAAAAAGGCGCTGAATTTCTGAAAACCATACAGCAGCAATTATTTGTACTGGGGGCTGATCTTGCCACTCCCACCTCAAAAGACGTTCGGATCGAACGCATAGGACACAGCGAAGTGGAGTTCCTCGAAAAAGCCATCGACGAGATGGAAGAAGGACTCGAACCGCTTAAAAACTTCATTTTTCCCGGCGGAGCTCATTCCGGGGCTACCCTTCACTTTGCACGTACCGTTTGCCGCAGGGCAGAACGCATCACCGTTGAATGCCGCCATGAAGATGAAATTTCTGAAGTGGCGATCATGTACATCAATCGACTTTCTGACTTCCTGTTTGTCCTGGCACGATATGAGAACAAACAGGCCGGCACCCGGGAAACCGGCTGGATCCCGGAACGATCCAGGTAATTTCTACTGAATACTAATTTCAAACTACCGACTATTTACATGGCATTAATGATCTCCGTCTCGGGTATCCGGGGCATTTTCGGAACCGACCTCACCCCTCAAAATCTTGCAAAATTCACCGCCGCTTATGGTACATGGCTCAAAGGGGGCACTGTGGTTGTTGGAAGAGATTCGCGCGTAACCGGCAAGATCTGTGAAGACATTGTTGCCGCCACTCTCGCCAGTGTTGGGTGTGATGTCATCAAAGTTGGAATTGTACCGACGCCAACCGTGGCCATGGGTGTTTTGAAGCACAAAGCTGCCGGTGGAATCATTATCTCTGCCAGCCACAATCCGGCTGAATGGAATGCCTTGAAATTATTGAACGAGAAAAGTGAATTCCTGGATGCGGATCAGGGAAATGAAGTTATCAGAATTGCCGGGTCAGGAGATCTCGGCTATCAATCTTATGATAGAATTGGGGAAATTCGCGAAGACCATGATATTCTGAATGACCATATAGAGCAAGTTTTGGATCTTCCGTACATCAATGCAGATGAAATTGCATCCAAAAAATTCTCCGTTGCCGTTGATGCCGTGAATGGTGCCGGTTCGGAAGCCATTCCAAGATTACTGGAAAAACTTGGCGTCAAAACCGTGCACAAAATTCACTGTACACCCAACGGACTATTTCCCCATAACCCCGAACCCTTGCCCGAACACCTCACCGAGATCTGTGAGTTGGTTAAAGAGAAAAAAGTGGATCTGGGCGTGGTAACCGATCCGGATGGAGATCGCCTTGCCTTGGTTGATGACACCGGCAAATTGTTCGGCGAAGAATACACACAAGCCGCCGCTTTTGACTTCATCCTTTCCAAGAATCCGGGAGCTTGTGCCACCAACCTCTCCTCTTCCCGTGTTTGTGACGATGTGACCCGCAATTACGATCAAACCTGTTACCGCTCTGCTGTGGGCGAGATCAACGTGGTAAAAGTGATGCAGGAACAAAATGCGGTGATCGGCGGTGAGGGAAACGGCGGGGTGATCTGTCCGGACCTGCATTATGGCCGGGATGCCTTGGTGGGCATTGCCATAGTGCTTCAGCTTCTCGCCGAGAAAGAAATGAGCGCTTCCGAATACCGGGCAACGCTGCCTGATTACTACATGAGTAAAAACAAGATCCAGCTTGATGAATTAGGCAAAGACGCTGATGATGTGCTGGAAATGGTGAAAGAGCATTTTTCCAGCCTCAATCCAAATACTGTGGACGGCGTGAAAATTGATTTTTCCGAAGGCTGGGTTCATCTTCGAAAATCGAATACGGAGCCTATCATCCGTATCTATTCAGAAGGCCGTTCACCAGAAGCAGCCAAAGCTTTTGCAGGGAAGATCTTTGATCTGTTGAAGTAATTTTTTGCCTAAATAAATCAGAACGGAACCACTGTTTGAACCGTTATTACCAACCAATTAAATCATATAACAGATCAACTGATATGCTAACCTGGCAAGACCTCAAAAACTTTGCAAAAAACGGAAATCCCGAACCTCCCCGAAGAGTTGAAAAATCTAAAGAGGAATGGAAGAAAGAGCTTTCCGATGAAGAATATACCATAACCCGATTGAAGGGAACAGAACGTCCCGGATCCAGTGATATGTGTCACCGTTTTGAACCCGGATTATATGCCTGTGTTTGTTGCGGAACCGAACTTTTTGATGGAAGCCAAAAATTTGAAAGTGGATCTGGCTGGCCTTCATTTACACAACCGGTTAAAGAAAATGCCGTTAAATATGAGATGGATACTTCTCACGGAATGGTCCGCATCGAAGCTTTATGCAATGTGTGTGATGCGCATTTGGGTCACGTTTTCCCCGACGGACCGGAACCAAGCGGACTCCGATACTGCATGAATGCAGTCAGTTTAAAGAAGACTGAAGATGCATAATAATTAGCATCCGAAATTTCTTATCCCACCTATACTTTCGTATTTTCTCGCTCAATTTTCATCTTGAAGATCTTATATGATTATATCAATGACCGGTTTTGGTCGTGGTGAAGCTACAGAAAATGGCATAACTGCTACCGTTGAAATCAAATCTCTCAACAGTCGTTATCTCGATGTGAGCACCCGGCTTCCCCAACGGCTCCAGGATAAAGAGCTGGAAGTAAAGGAATTGGTTCAAAAAACCATAAATCGGGGGAAACTTAACATCACCGTGTATGTTTCTGAAGCGGAGTCTGCCGGCCCTTCCATCTCGGTTGATGAGGCCAAAGTTAAAGGCTATACCAGGATCCTTGAAGAATTACGTACCACTGCGGGAATTGAAGACCCCATCTCGATTAGAGATCTTATCCAATTCAATGATGTTTTTATCAACAAAGAAGAAGATGAGCAGATCATTGAAAAAAAATGGGAAGTTGCTTTAAAAGCACTTGAGGAAGCCGTTTCCTCTCTTCTGAAAATGCGCACGCAGGAAGGCGACCAGCTTAAAAATGACCTTGTTGACCGTATCAAATTCATTGAATCAAATCTTGAGATCATCACTAAGGAAACGAACGGCAGAGCTGAAGAAACCCGCGACAAGTTGTTGGAAAGAATTCAGAATTTGATCGATGAGGACAAGATCGATCCCGAGCGACTTGAACTGGAAGTGGCTGTATTGGTGGATAAGATGGATGTTACCGAAGAAATAGTACGACTGAAATCACACTTAAAATTCTTTATTGAAGCCGTAGAACAACCCGAGCCGGCCGGAAGAAGACTGAATTTCCTTACCCAGGAGATCAACCGCGAACTAAACACCATCGGCTCCAAAGCCAATAATTCCGAAACTGCACAATACGTGGTCAAGTGTAAGGAAGCTCTGGAGCAGATCCGCGAACAAGTACAAAACGTCGAGTGATTTAATTTAAAATTCAAAATTGTCTCTGCAATTTTTCATTTTTAATCTTGAATTCTTAATTCCAGAATGGCAAATAAAGGCAAAGTAATCATCTTGGTGGCACCCAGCGGAGGAGGAAAAACAACCCTGGCGCGCAGGCTTTTTAAAGATTTTGAGAATTTAAGGTTCTCCGTTTCGGCTACCACACGCCCCCCGAGAGAAGATGAAGAAGATGGAAAGCACTATTATTTCCTCGCTGAAGCTGATTTTGACAACAAAATTCAACAAAAGGCGTTTCTCGAATGGGAAGAATTCTACGGCGGAAAGAAATACGGCACACTACGTTCAGAAGTTGATAAAAAACTAAATTCAGGGTATTTTGTCTTGCTTGATATTGAGGTGAAAGGTGCCGTAAATGTAAAACGTATTTATGGTGATGAATGCTTAAGTTTGTTCATTAAGCCTCCTTCCATCGAAGTATTGAAGCAGCGCCTTAGTGACCGGGGAACGGAAGATGATGAAACACTTTCACTCCGCCTTGAACGCGCTAAAGAAGAACTTACTTACGCTGATCAATTTGATCAGATTATTATAAATGACGATTTAGAAACGGCTTATGCAGAAGTTAAAAACGCTGTATCCGAATTCATGAATCAAAACTGAGACCATACATGGCAGTCCAAACATTAGACATTGAGAAACTTAAATTCAAGACAGGTAACAAATATGAGTTGCTTGTGATCCTTTCCAAGCGGGCACGACAAATTGCCGCTCAGGAAAAATTAGAACTGGATGAAAAACTTCAGTACTTCGAAGGATTTGAAGAAGAAGATGAGTTTTCATTCAACGAAGAGCAGGAAAATATCTCCAAAGCCTTCGAGAAACTTCCACATGCCACTCAACGTGCAATCGTAGAAATGCAGGAAGACCAGATCTACTACCGTCATCCTGACAAAGAAGATTAGTTATGCTCTCCGGTAAACGCATTATTTTAGGTGTTACCGGGGGAATTGCGGCTTATAAAGCTGCTTTTTTACTTAGAGAATTTCAAAAAGCGGGAGCTGAAGTCCGCGTCACCATGACGCCCTCGGCCACCCGCTTTGTTGGTTTAGAGACTTTCGCTTCCCTTTCCGGCCACGAAGTGGCTGTTGATATCTTTCCCGAAAACCCCGGCTCAAGCGACTGGACCCGCCACATTAACTGGGGCGAGTGGGCTGACCTTTTTGTGATCGCTCCCTGTACTGCAAATACGCTTGCTAAGATCACAACCGGCATTTCTGACAACATGCTAAGCAGTACCGTGCTTGCTGCCCGCTGCCCGGTACTGATCTGCCCTACCATGGACGGCGAGATGTATGAATCACCCGCAGTTTCCAGAAATCTAAAAAAAGTACAGGAATTTGGATATTACATTCTTGAACCTGAAACCGGGTACCTGGCCAGCGGGCTGGAAGGAAAAGGCCGGCTTCCTGAGATCGGGGATATTTTAGAGAAAGCCTCCGAGATCATTGGATCTGTAAAAGGACCCTTAGAAGGCAAGAAAGTGATAGTGACTGCCGGACCAACCCGCGAACACATTGACCCGGTTCGGTTTATATCCAATCCCAGTTCCGGAAAGATGGGCGTTGCCATGGCCAAAGCTGCTCAAGGTCTGGGAGCGGATGCCACCCTCATTCATGGCCCGCTTTTCGTTTCAAAACCGGAAGGAATTCACTCCATAAGCATCACAAGTACGGCAGAGCTTTTTGAAGCCGTCAAAGAATATAAAGATGCCGACGTGATCATAATGGCAGCGGCAGTCTCCGACTTCACCCCAACTGAAATTCACCCGCAAAAAGTGAAGAAAACAGAGGGCAAAAACTCAATTGGGCTCAAAAGAACGCAGGATATTTTAGCCTGGCTCGGAGATCATAAAAAAGAAGGACAAGTACTGATTGGATTTGCCATGGAAACGGAGAATCTCATCGAGAACGCCACATCCAAGCTCAAAAAAAAGAATGCCGACTGGATCATCGCAAATTCACTAAACGATAAAGATGCCGGCTTTGAATCTGACTCCAACACCGTTCATCTTTTAGGAATAGATTCTGATCAAAAGTTTAAGGGCACTAAGAAAGAGATCTCCATCGAGATCTTGAATGCGATCTTTAGATAGGTTTTTTGAGAGTTGAGAGTTGAGAGTTGACAGGGTGATAGATATAGCTCATGCAATACAGCCTTTCACATTATTTTGATTAGGCCCAAAATATTGGGTTTCAAACCTATCACTTTATCAACTCTCAACTCTCAATCCACCATCCACTTATACACCCGGTAGGTCTTAGCAATCTTACACCCCAAGGCCTGCAGGCTGCGTTGCATGATCCAGTTCTTTTCGCTTACAAAGCCCCCTTCGAGCACTTTTAGATTTGGATAGTGTTCCTTTGTCCACCGATATCCTTCAATAAAGACCAGCGCTTCTAATCCCCTTCCACGGAATCTCGGATCGGTACCGAAAGCAAGCGGGCGGAATTTCCGGGCTCTCTTTTTAAAGCCTGCTAATTTCGGTAACTGCCACCATTTTAACCTCCCGCTGGTTTGGGCTGAAATCTCATGCAGATCCGGAACACTCACCAAAAAGGAGGCGGGTTCCCCATCCACAAACGCTATCGGTGAGGTTCCCGGCATCAGTACCGGTTTTAATTTTTTGATCATCTTCCGGATCGTTTCCCGGGTAATTCCAATGAACTCCTCTTCCCTTTCCTGTATTACCTGATCGCTGAAGGCCCGGTTATAGATCTGCCTTATCAACTCACCATCCCGCTCCAGATTTTTTTTATCAATGGGGCGGATCTCGATCGAATCCCGAAACTTTAATCGCTCCGTAATTTTAACCAGTCGCTCAGGCATCGGCCGGCTCAGATCCAGCTGATACATGTACAGATCATCGAATTTTTCCGGGAAGGTGGATTCGATCAGCTTCTCATAATATTCGTGGTGATAAAGCATCCCATATACATTATGATCCTGAAATCCATTGATCAAAATTCCCCAAAAGGTGTCATTTTCTCCGAAATTGATGGGACCTCTGAATCCGGCATATCCTCTTTCTCTGTGCCATTCTTTGGCGAAACCGATCATGTATTCCGCGATCCCGATGCGGTTCTCCATCTCAATAAATCCGATTCCGCCTAATTTAGGGTCATATCGTTCATCTTTTTCCGGATCGGTGAACACAGCAAACCTCCCCACTACGTGATCTTTATAGCAGATCAAAAAACGCTCACACTCACCGCCTTTTTTAAATCGCTCATTTTTCTTTTGGTCAAAGATATTCTCTATTTCAAACCTGAATGGAGGACGATACCATCGATTATTTTGGTACAGACGCTCCGGCAGTTTATGAAACGCTTCTATCTGTTTTTGAGATTCAATTTTTTGGACCTGAAAAGACATATCCTTTTACTACAGAAGTTTATAGATTCAGGTTGAAGGTAAATCACTGAAATTAAGAACCCAAGTCCTGTTTACCGTGGTTAAAAATAATGGAAAAATAGTGGTCACAACTTTGTTGGCACTTTCCTGTGTTATTAGCAGTGTGATACTTGCAGCTTCTCCTTCCCACAAAAATTACACTCTTGATACTACCGCACAGCTGGACTCCCTGCTCAATGTCCACATTCACAATTCACTGATCACACAGCAGCAGGTCCGGGTATCATCCATACACGTTGACACCGTTTTAACACGGAAAATATATCGGCTTCGCGTGCCTTCAAAATTTTCAAAGACGATGTTTCATATCAGGTTACATAAAGACCTGAACCGTTTTAACATTGAAACACCCGCTAAAATTGAATTTCCTTCCAGGGATATGCACATTTACCTATATAGTGAAGGAACCGTTTTCCGAACGATCCATTTAACTACAGATACCGACCTCGATACGCTGAGAATTGACAGCCTGGAAACACAATCAAATTGACCATGCCCGACCGATCTGCCATACTGAAAAGATTTGAATTGAGGGAATATCCCCAACCGGAACTGCTCAAGCTAAGATATCCCATATTTCTCTGCCATGGATATGGGGCTATCGGGTCCGTAATAAAATCGGGACCTCTTCACGATCCCTGCATGAAAATCCGGGAGCACGGTGTGGTAGCCATTGCACCAAATATCGTTCCCTATGCACGCATCGAAACACGAGCTGAAAAGTGGGTGAAATTAATCTCTGCGTTTTGCGAGGATCACAATTACGAAAAAGTGAATGTAGTTACACATAGTATGGGCGGGCTCGATATGCGTTGTGCCCTTTCGAACATGGATATAGCTGATCGTGTTGAAAGCCTGACCACCATTGCCACTCCTCATCACGGCTCAAGCCTTGCTGACCTTGTGTTGAAAGCTCCGGAGCTGCTCACCGAGAAATTAAGTCTGGTTATTGATTGGTTTGGTGATAATGTGTTTCCAAAAACAAAAAGCGATGCACTGGGTTCTCTGGAGCAGTTGACGAGTTATTATGTGAAGGAGGTTTTTAACCCGGATCACCCCGATGTTGAAGACGTTAACTATTATTCCTACAGTGCAGCCGTTGGAAAAGGCACCGATTATTCCATCAACCCGGTACTTAAATTTCAAAATAGCCAGATCTTTGAAAAGGAAGGAGAAAATGACGCCTTTGTATCCAAAGAAAGTGCGAAATGGGGCACCCACCTGGAGACCGTACCGCTGTCTCATTTAGCCCAAATGCATCTTCAAATGAATAAAGACAGCAAGAAGATCTACGAGCAGTTTTGGATGAATGTGATCAAGCGATTGGCTGAAAACGGACATTGATCACTCATTCAAACTCTCGTCATCCACATTTTCGAGCAGGTGATAGGCGGTCAAATCATATTGGATGGGAGTAACCGAAGCTTTTCCGTCATTCAACACGTGGATATCCGAATCCTTTCCCTCATCCAATAATTCAAACTTACCGGTGAGCCAGTAGTAAGCACGATCAAAAGGATCTGTCCGGCTTTCATATTCTTCCACGTATCGGCTGTCGGCCTGTCGGGTCCACTTGATCCCGGTAAATTCCCCGGCCGGAGCATTTACATTCAGCGTAATTCCCCGGGGCAAGCCATTCTTAAGCACGAAACCGATCACGCGACGGGCCGCTTCCTGACACCCCCTGAGGTTGGCATCCTCATTGAAATCTGTACAGCTAACGGCAATAGACGGATATCCCAAAACAGTGCCTTCCGTAGCCGCACTCACCGTTCCGGAATACATGATATTGATCCCCGCATTGCTCCCGTGATTGATCCCGCTTACCACCAAATCGGGTTTACGATCTAAAAGCTGACCGTGAGCCAATTTCACACAATCAGCCGGGGTTCCGTTTACGGCTTCTCCCTGGAATTTATCGGCAACGGTAAACTTGCTGGCGCGCAACGGAACCTGAATGGTAATGGAGTGCCCAACCGCGCTTTGTTCTTTATCGGGTGCTACAATGTACACATCCCCGAATTCGGAGGCTACTTCTGCAAGTGCTTTTATACCGGGTGAGAAAATGCCGTCATCGTTACTTACTAAAATAAAAGGTCGTTTTGGGTCGCTCATTCGCCGTACTGCTCGTCTTTATTTGGAAAATCTTTGTTCTTAACGTCTTTAATGTAATGCTGAACCGCTTCCGTCATCACTGAATTTAAGTCTGCATAACGCCGTAAAAATCGCGGGTTGAATTCTTTGTTCAATCCCAGCATATCATGAAGCACCAATACCTGTCCGTCACAGGAAGCACCGGCACCAATACCTATGGTTGGTATTGATAAATTTGCGGTTACTTTTTCAGCAAGATTTGCGGGAATCTTTTCAAGCACCAGGGAAAAGCATCCGGCTTCTTCCAATAATTTTGCATCACGAATGAGATCATCCGCTTCATCCGCTTCCGTGGCACGCACTTTATAGGTGCCAAATTTATAAATGCTCTGCGGGGTGAGTCCCAGATGCCCCATTACCGGGATTCCGGCATCTACAATACGCTTTACGGTATTTACAATATATTTTCCGCCCTCCACTTTTACGGCATGGGCACCGGCTTCCTTCATCATACGTCCTGCGCTTATCAGTGCTTCTTTAGTGGTAACCTGATAACTCATGAACGGAAGATCAGCGATCACCAACGCCCTGTTCACACCGCGAACTACGCATGATGTGTGATAAATCATATGGTCAAGCGTCATCGGGACGGTGGTCTCATGTCCCGCCATTACGTTGCTGGCAGAATCACCTACTAAAATAATTTCAATTCCGGCCTGATCAATAATTTGTGCCATGGTGAAATCATAAGCCGTAAGCATGGAGATCTTCTCTCCTTTCGACTTCATATCCACCACCGTTTGAGTGGTTATTTTTGCCGGTTTACCGGAGGATTTTTGGGTACTCATACATTCTCCCGTGGCACAAGTGCAGCAGAGGCTTCCAGTTCACAAGCAACCTTGCCGTCAACAGTGGCTTTGCCGGTCATGGTTACAAAATTTCGTTTTTTACTTCCCAGTTCAACTTCAAGCATCAGCTGATCTCCGGGAACTACCTGCTTTCTGAACTTGCACTTGTTGATGCCCGTAAACACCATCAGGGTCTCCTGAGGATCCTCCACCTGCTGGGTCATCAGCATGATGGCACCGGCCTGCGCCAATGCCTCAACCTGTAATACTCCCGGCATAATAGGCTGTCCCGGAAAATGTCCGTTGAAGAATTCTTCATTTGCAGAAACATTCTTATAGGCTTTAATGCTCGTTTCGTCCACTTCCAGTACACGGTCAACCAATAAAAACGGATAGCGGTGTGGAAGTATCTTTTTAATTTCTTCTATGGTCATAAAACTATTGTATTGTTTGTTAGAGCGATGAATATACCATTATTGAACCACTCCTACATAAACGTAGGCAATTCCGCCCGTTAACTTTACGGCGCGGCGGCTTTCAAAGGCACCGGACTCATCCATTAAAGCCAAAAATTTATCTCCGGCCGGGAATTTTGCGCTTGTCCTTGGAAGGTAAGTGTAGGCTTCCCGATTTCCACTCAGCCACCCGCCGATGGCCGGCATGATGTGCTGACTGTATAATTCGTAGGGAAATTTCATTAAGCCTTTGGGCTGACCGAATTCGAGCACTACCACCCTTCCGCCGGGTTTTACCACCCGAGCCATATCTTTAAGGGCAGCCACAGGGTCATCCACATTACGAATTCCAAAAGCGATACTGGCGATGTCGAACTTGTTATGTTCGTAAGGAAGATTCATGGCATCAGCTACTTCAAAGTCGATCTCAAGCCCTTCGGCTTCGGCTTTGGCGGGAGCCGGTTCTATCATAGGCGCACAGAAATCGGTTCCCATAACATACCCGGAATCACCTACCGTTTTTTTGAATTCGATGGCAAGATCGCCTGTCCCGGTGGCGCAATCCAAGACGTGATCACCTTCATGAGCTCCGCTTTCCAATACTGCTTTTTTTCTCCATGCATGGTGTACGCCGAAAGACAATACACTGTTGATCCGATCATAATCATCGGCAATATCCGCGAACATGGATCTTACTTTTTCACTCATAAATTTTGGTTGATTTCACTTTTGGTCATAAAACCCGAAGCAGGCTAAAATGGTTCTTTTCAAGGGTTGAAAGGTAAGGAATTAATAGAAGACAGATAATTTTTTTCGGGCTGGGTTGAGGCTTGTTCAGAATGATTTCTTCGGCTGTATTAGTTATACAGAATTCAGCAATTTGAAATCCGTATAACATTGGAAAAACTTAGGTTCACTTGGTTTTTGTAGGGATTTAAAATATTATCCAGCGGATTAGTGCGGATTAGCAAATCCGCTTAATTATATGTTAGGCGTCGCTTTACCAAACCTGCTATCTTAAACCAAATAAGATGATAGATTTTGAATATTTACTAACAATCATCGGTGCAATTTTTGCTGCTATATTTGGCTTTCGACAGTTTTATAGATGGAGAAAGGGAGTAAAAGTTAAAGCCAAAATCAGAAAGAATTTTGACGTTTCAAAAGCTGATAAAATTATTGCAACTGTTATAAATCGAAGTGATGAATCACAATATATAACTCGTTGCGAAGCACGGAGCACTTATCCATTTTCTACAATTTTAATTCGCCACCTTAAAAATCCATTTCTTTCTCCCAAGCTTTATAAAACCATTTGGTACAATAGTCCTTCATTCGGACTTCTAAGTGAAGACAGCCGTAAAATCGAGCCTTTTGAACCTGTCACTTTAGAACATAAGCTTTCAAATCATCCACTTGCTAAAATGTTAACTTCAACACTTCAGGTTGAAGTCGAGTTATCAAGTGGTCGAATTTTTAGAAGTAGCAGAATCAAAGTACCCAAAAGTTGGACACTTAAATCTTAAACCTAATTCTATGGATTTAGCAGAAAAACTGATAAAGAAAATTGAAACACTTAGAAAGCCAAACGGAGAGTTAAAAAATAGTGACGAACTGATAACAGAATTAATGGAGGGTAAAAATCTAGTTGATGGTAAACAAACCTGGGAACATGCTAAAGACAAAAAGCACGACCTAGAGTGCGTCAAAAAATGTTGCGAAGCCGAAATGAACTACCTCGGGGCAGAGCCCACGAGGTATCTATCTGATTTCAACTTATTACTCTTTCCGACCCAGAGGGTTGGGGAATTAAACCACTTATGATTAAAAACAATGTCAAAATCAGGTACCGTTGCTGCTCCATATTATTTTGAACGAGTCGCCATTCTTTCTAGAAAAGCTAAGAATTATCAGCAGGAAATCGATTATTGTGAGCTTTATATAAATTTAGTTAAAGAGTATTATCAAAAAAATGGCACAAAAGGAATAGCAGATGTTAGAAAAGGGCCAAGATATAAGTCCATCAAAAAGAGATTGCCTAAAGCCAGAAGATTGCTCTAAAAACAAAAGACGACCGCCTAACCCGCGCATTAACGCGAACACACCTCGCCAATTCTCTGCCACTCTTGGTTTTAAGGCGCCACTTTCGTTAGTTGCTACTTCAACATTAATCCGTGCGCCGGTTATGCACAATGTCGTTATACTACTTTAAACATCGAACTAAAGAATAGGTGAAATTATGAGAATACTTTTAACAATGATTTCATTTTCTCTTCTATTAACCTCTTGTGAAGTTTTTAACTCATCAAATAACAATGGAGGTGTTGAATTAACCGAAGCGATTGAAAAATGGAATTCGAATAATTCAAAGAATTATACTTTCGAAAATAGTAGAACGTGTGAGTGCATGCCTCCTTACAATTATACAGTTGAGGTAATAAATGGAGAGATAAAAGATGTACACTTTGAAATGCAAGAATACATTAACTATGAAAGAAAAGATATGATCATTATTACCACACGGACCATAGATGAATTATTTGATCTTTTGGAAAAGTATGAAGAAACAGCAGATCATTTTGAAGTCGAATTCCATGAAGAACTCGGCTATCCAACAAAAATAAATATTGATCCAAGTAGAGAGATGGCAGATGAGGAAATCATTCTTGAAATCTCAAATTACTCACTCTTAAACAATTAAAATACTTAAGGTTAACATACATAAGTTGTATAATAATGCGCATCAACCGGGACGTGGACGAGCCGTTGGTTTCCAGAGTTGCTTGTTTTAAAATTATCGTCGTTAATTAGGTCTGAGGAAGCCCTAATTACATTACCAGCCCCGCTTATGCCGTGGGCCGTTATAGGGCTAAAGTATCTAAATTTGATAGTTGCTTATACATTTTGAGGCGTATATTCTTTAGAAGCTTTTTAAACTAAAAAAGATAAGCCTTGTAACAGCATCGATGTTAATTATAAGATAAATGAAACCACGAAAAACCACTCATATGCAAACTGCTAAAATTGTCCTTACATGTCTTTTTTTAGGCATGGCTCTCTCATCTTGTTTGGATAATAGTACAGATTCTAAACCAATTATCGAGCCCTCAGGATCGGCTGATTATTATATCAACAATCAAACCAGCGTTGCGTTAAACCTTATCTACAGAATATCCGGAAATTCAGCTGATAGCTCGAAAACAATTCCTAAGGAATCATCGACCAAATTTTTTCGCGACGGGATATTTGGGGTAAATCCTTCGCCTTCTCGCTCGCTTGATAAAATTGTATTCTATAAAGGAAGTCCCAATTCATCGGAACCCGTACTTACCATTAAACCGATCAAAGATGATCAATGGAATATTACGGAGGAAAAAGGGTTTGAAGAGTCTGAATATGGTTTTAGAAAATATGAGCTTACGATTACAACCGAAGACTTGCAATAATCAATCCTTGGTTACTCCCTATAATCAGCGCTTCAAGGCGGACAGGCCTTGCCGTATCGTTGCTTTTTTAAACTCGTTGCTTTTTGGTTCATTCGTAGCCAAATTCTAAGTCAATGCGCCTGCCGCTTATTCCGCAGGCCGTTATAATCCTTATCAAATAAAAAAGTTGCCCGCCCATTCAAGTTGTATTACATTGTAAGACAATAAATATAATTCTACTTTCATGGGCACAACTCTCACAATTCGAATTGACAAAGAACTGGCACAACTTCTTGAAGAATCGTCGAAAAAATCCGGCCGCTCAAAAAGTGAACTGGTCCGGCAAGCTTTAAAACGTCAATTATCGATTGAGTCTTTTCAGGAATTGCGTAAACAGCTTTTACCCTACGGTGAAGCGCAAGGATGGCTCACCGATGAAGATGTTTTTCGTGAAGTTTCGTGAGGATTTTAAATTTGATTTTTGTTGTCTCACGGTGCACTCCAATAGCGCATTATATCTCATTGCCCAATCCTCAGTCTGGAGTGTATCATGAAAATCTTTGCTGATACCAACGTTTTAGTTAGTGCTTTCACTGCAAGAGGATTATGTGCAGACCTTCTTGAAGTTATTCTTGCAGACCATCAATTAATAACCGGAGAAATTGTTTTAAATGAATTGGAACGGGTGTTGATTAAAAAACTCAATGTGCCACAGAATAAAGTTTCCAAAACACTCTCATTTCTTCGAAAACATCAAATAGAACCAATTCCTGATAAACCTTCTGATATAAAAGTAAGAGATGACGATGATCGGTGGGTATTAGAATCAGCATTGAGAGCAGAAGCTGATATATTAGTAACCGGGGATAAAGATTTGTTGGTTATTTCAAAAAGCATATCACAACTAAAGATTATTTCACCACGAGGTTTTTGGGAATTACTAAAAGAGTAAATCGGGCTATATCAACGGTTTCAATGTTGACTTGGCCGCTATACTGCTTTTGAGTTGGAATAAATGCCCAATATTTTTAGTTTCATTATGAAACTAAATTAAATTCAAATTCTATGCCAACTAATATTACTATTCGAGATATTCCAGATGATATTTACGAAAAACTCAAGCGTCAGGCTGAGCTCCATCATCGAAGTATCAACAGTGAAGTCATCGTCTATTTAAAAACAATAGTTCAATCTCATCGCCGGGATCCCGATCAAATTATCGCACGGGCAAAAAAACTTAAAAAGAAGGCTAAAGGATCTCTTTCTATCGATCAAATTCAGGAAGCTATTGATCTGGGGCGTGCATGATTGCAGTAGATACTAATGTTATAGCCAGCCTTTGGGTCCCAAATGACATGGATGAATTCGCATATAAAGTTTTAGAAAAAGATCCGGACTGGGTAGCTCCGCTGCTTTGGCGTTCTGAATTTAGAAATGTTTTGGCTGTATATCTCCGCGCTGAAATTTTAGAATTTTCTACGGCTCTGCAAGCTTCAGAAGAAGCAGAACAATTGATGAGATCAAAGGAATTTGAAATTAATTCAACACAAGTGTTAAGCCTTGTTTACGATTCTTCGTGTTCTTCGTATGATTGCGAATTTGTAGCCCTGGCTGATGATTTGGATGTCAAATTAGTAACCTTTGATAAAAAAATTATCAAAGAATTTCCTGAAATAGCAGTTCATCCCGAAGAGTTTATTGCTTAATCAAAGAAATAAAAAAGGGATAACCTCTTTAAGAAGGACATTGTCAAGGGCACATAGTTTTCCTGCCGAAGCTGTTACGTTTTAGCGATATTCTTGTTCGCAGTATACTATTCTTCCAACTCTAAAGGCGTGCGCGGTTAGGTGATCTCAGCTGACGCTGCTGGCGTCCAAACCTCTTTCACTACCGGATAATCCCGGCAGGCAATAATGGCGGACTGGTTGAAGACGATCCGCATGGTATTTAGCTTCAGCCAGCTTTTTGCCGTCGTCATTAATCGCTGCAAGCCTCATTTTCGGCTATGTAACATATTTCAGAAACAGATGTCTTTGTAAGTAGTTTAATAAAAAAAATTTCCACTATCATTAGGGGTACCTCCTACCCTCATGTGTAATCATTATGTGAAAAGGATAGAATCCTTTATCAAGCGAGTTAACTAAATAACCTTAAAAAATATGGTACATATCATGTTACAGAAAAAAAACCTAAATATATTTCCTCTATTATTACTTACAGGTGCATTATTAATCACCAATGCTTGCTCAAGCGATAGTGGTAAATCGCCTATAATTGATATAAACTTTAATACAAACACCAGTACTTCAAGTTTATCAAAAGCTTCAAATCAAAGCCTTGCAAATTCACTAACATTCTTAAGTGGAACAATAACACTCACTCAGATACAGTTTGAAGTTGAGAATGATGAAGGTGATTCTGTTGAGGTGAACATAGAGCAAGTTGTAGATGTTGATTTTGCAACTGGGTCAACTTCTCCCGATTTAAGCTCCCTTGAATTGCCGGTCGGAACGTTTGTTGAAAGCAGGGTTGAACTGGAATTACTCGATGAAAACAATAATCCATCTGTAGTTATTGAGGGCACTTTCGAGGATAGCAATAGCCAAACTCATCCGATACGATTTGAGTTCAATTCCGGAGAAACTTTCGAAGTTGAAAGAGAAGGTACCGTTACATTCGATTCCGGAATGAATGTTATTGCAGAAGTCACTTTCGATCCCATCGTTTGGTTTGCTGGTGTTAGCACCAATATGTTAGAGGAGGCAACCAAAAATAATGAGGGGGTTATTGTTATTAGTGAAACCAGTAATATTGATATTTTTGATATTGTTGCTGACGGTCTCGATCTAGCCACCGAGATAGAGATACAAATGTAATTATTAATTGGGGAGTATGAATATCCTTCATCTCCCCTTTTTTATTAAGATATAGATTAGCCTATCTGTAATATGTCTATGCAATGCTTAACATCTTTAAAAAGCATTGTCAAGGGCACATAGTCTCCCCACCATAGCTGTTACGTTGTCGTAATATCTATTATTAAGGTCAGTATGTAACAGTTTCACCTGTAATGGCGTGGCCGGGTTAGAGATCTGATGACGCTACCGGCATGCAAATCTCTTTCACTACCGGGTAATCCCGGTAAGTGATAATGGCGGACTGGTTGAAGGCGATCCGCAGGGTATTTAGCTTCGGCCAGCTTTTTGCCGTTGTCATCAATCGCTGCAAGCCTCATTTTCGGCTATGTACATCAATTCCTACGTGGATTATGATGTCCTTCCCTGGATTTGCTGACCTCAGAAATTACAATCCAGGTGGCCCCAAGAGCTCGGGATTTTTTTAAAGAACAATGGCATCAAAACGTTTTTTTGGATATACGCAACGTTTTCAAACCAGCTCCAGCAAATGATCGGTTTTGTTCAACTCCACGGCCTCAAATTTTCCATCCTCCCAAATCAACCGGTTAATAGCTCCATTCTGATGTTCGATCTTGTGCATATTGTGAAGTCCGTGTCCCAGCCATTCTGAGAGTAGAATCCGGATCAACCGTCCATGAATCATAAAAACGATGTGTTCTTCTTCCGATGATTCCAGCACCTCAACAACTTTTCTACTTGCACGAGTGAAGGTTTGGCGGGGCGATTCCCCGTTTTCCGGAGCGAAATCGACATTGCCTCCCTTCCACTGTTCATGCACTTCCATCACCTGATCCCGGATCTCCGTAAATACTTTTCCTTCCAGGATTCCAAAATCAAGTTCATCCAGCTCTGGATATTTTTCGATCTCAAGTTTTCTTTGCTCGGCTAAAGGCTGAACCGTTTCGTGGGTTCGGCACAATCCGCTTGCCACAATTTTTTGAATCTCAAAAGGTTCAAGAGCATCACGAATTGCCTTAGCCTGAATGCTGCCCAACTCATTGATGGAAGCATCTAGGCTTCTTCCCTGTATAATGCTCGCTTTGTTATTATCGGTCTCTCCGTGACGAATAAAAAATAGTTGCTTCATATAAGCGTGGTCTCCTTACTTATTCTTTTTCTTTTGTTTGTGATAATTGACGATGTGCACCAGCTCTTTTTCCATTTCATTTACTTCTCCCGTCAGGATGCCATATTTCATTCCGTATCGTATTAAAAGCATGTTCAGGATTCGGTCTTCTTTGGAAACCTTTGGCAGCCCGAAGAACTTCTTGCGTACAAATTCAATCATCAATCTTAGTAATCCCACTTTGTACAGGAAGAACAGGACCAACCCATACCAAATAGCATTGAATTCAACAGAGATCCCCATTCCTGAAGTGATCTCTCCAAAACTGATCCCAATCAAAAATAAGGCTGACACACCGTATATCACTCCGTCTTTATTCAGCAATTTTGCCAGCGGAGTGGAGGTCACATTCACAAATACGCCGGTATTGAAATACCATAAGAAATAGAAGGCTAAGGAGATGGCTGCAGCCAGCCAGGGGGTGACTCCAAAAAAAGCCAAAACAAAGAACAGCATTAAGGAAAAACCATCAGAGCTTTTCACCCATGCATCGGCCTCTTGTATAACCCTTTCCAGTGGACGATGTTTAAATAAACCGGGCACATAATTTTCGATTCCATCTCTTGTTATATGATACCAGTTCCCGTTCGATGTGGTGATCCCGTCAGGGAGTTCCAGCATCTGCCAATTAAAACGACCTCTTTTAAAATTATCCATACTTAAATATAGGCACTAAAATAGACTGATTCAGGCTTGCGCCACCGTTGCGGTTATAATTTCCTTGCACCCCGCTTTTAATAATTCCGAACTCAGCTCAAAAGTGGTTGCCCCGGTGGTAAATACATCGTCTATGATCACGCAAAGAACATCCTTCAATTTCTCAGGGTCAGTAACTTTGAATGCTCCGTCAATATTCTTTCTGCGCTTTTCGAGCGAAAATCCGGTTTGGGTACCCGTATTTCTTATTCGCTGAACAGCCTCCTTTTCAAGGATATGTAGATTTGTCACCTCTGCGACCCCTTTTGCAATATAGAAGGCTTGATTATATCCTCTCATTCTTCGTTTTTTAGAGTGAAGGGGAACCGGAAGCAATCGCACTTTCCGTCCTTTGATGCGATTCATGAACTCGGGATTCCCCAACAAACTCTTCCCCAACTGCCTGCCTATATCTACACCCACCCCTATAAGCCTGTGATACTTAAGCTGATGAAGCAATTCTTGCAAATATCCGCCTTTATCAAAATTCCAAAGTGCATGCTGAAGGTAGATTCCCTCCGGTAACATAGCGTCACTTGTTGATCTTTTTCCCGGCCTGTAAGCTTTCTCAAACTTATCAGTGAGGCATTGATTGCACACAAAATTCTCGTTGGTTGCTAATTTCAACCCGCAAACCGTGCATACCTTAGGAAATAATATTTCAGTTATTCCCTCTGTAAATTTTTTAAAAAACATGCGTTACCCCAAATTGATTAAAGGCAAAAGTTTGCTTTTCCTATCAACATTAATTACTTAGCTTCTTATAATTTGTACGCAGACCCAAATCAGTCCCTATGTCTCTCGGAAAAGACCTTGCCACCATACGAAAAAGTCAAAATCTATCGTTAGAGGATATACAAAATGCGATAAAAATTCCGCTTGATACCATTAAAAATATTGAAAGCGGAAGTATTTTTGACGACCAAACAACGAATAAAACCTATGTTCGAAGTTTTATTCGAAGTTATGCCAAGGTATTAAAACTGAATGATGATGATGTTGTTCAGGCACTCGATGAAATGGAAGCCGGCACTTACTCCGGCAGCTTAGTCGCTGGCAGCGACCCTCCCAAAAACTACACTACAACTTCTGAAGTTCAGTTTCAGGAAGAGGATTTGTCTGATTCCGACCCCGCTGCATTTGAAACAGTCAGGTCAACTTCAGCACCTGAACCTCCTAAAAAACCTACCCAACCTCAAAAACCATCACAAGTTCCTGAAATTAACAGCATTAATTGGGCTGATATGGGACGCAAGTTCACTACGGCCGGAAAGAGTTCCAAAGTTTGGATCGGGTTTTCCTTTTTCATTGTATTTGTCCTTATTGCCGGTTCTGCATATATATTTTGGAATGATATCACCTCTGTTTTTGAGCAGCCTTCTGTAGCACAACAGGAAACTTCCAATCCATCATCAGGTCAGGAAACCATAATTCCTGCTCCTTTAGATTCTACCATTGCTGGTGAGCGGGGATCTGAATCAGATTCCGATGTGCAGAATCTCATATCAAATGAACCTATCACACTTGGCGACACGCTTACACTTTCGGTCTATGCCGCTTATGGACAGTTAGAGCCTGTAAGGGTTACCAGCGATTATAACTGGCGCACAAACCCGTTTTGGATGGAAGAAGGTGAGGCGCACTATTTTGATTTCCGGGATACCCTATTAATACGAGGGCAATACAGCCGAATGTTGTTACTTTTCAACGGACACGTAATCGAAAACCCCCGGCAAAATTATTTTGATACCGCTTTTAATTCTATCATGATTACCCGATCGGTGTTAAACCAGCCGAAATATTTAGCACCGCCGCCACGGGAATTTCCTTTGGAAATAGGACCACCCGATAGCACCGTATATCGAATCAGATATTAGTAGATCGATCTTTTCTATGAATAAGAACAAAGCTCTGGAACGAGTAGAGGAACTCAGAGAACTGCTTAACAAAGCCAATGAGGCTTATTACCGGGATGCTCAGCCTTTCATGAGCGACAAAGAGTTCGATGAAAAGCTCAAAGAACTCGAACAGCTGGAAAATGAATTTGACTTACATGATCCTGAATCTCCCACTAAACGTGTAGGCGGTGAAGTTTCTTCCGTCTTTGAATCTGTTCAGCATCCCGTTCCGCTCCTTTCCCTGGACAACACCTATAACGAGGAAGAACTCAACGATTTTGACGGTCGTGTAAAGAAAATTCTCGGCCATGAAGACTATGAATATATGGTGGAGCTAAAGTTTGATGGTGCTTCCATCCGCCTGCGCTATGAGAATGGGGAACTGGTTTTAGGAGCTACGCGCGGTGATGGTGAAAAGGGAGATGACATCACCAATAACATCAAGACTATTCGTGATATTCCGCTGCATCTGAAAGGGAATTTCCCGGAGATTGTGGAGGTGCGCGGAGAAGCCTACATGGAACGGGAAGCATTCGCCCGGCTGAATCAACATCGGCAAGAAGAAGGACTCAATGTGTTTGCCAATCCAAGAAATTCGACAGCCGGGTCCCTGAAAATGCAGGATCCAAGAGCCGTAGCACAACGTCCCATTCGTTTCTTCGCCTTCGACCTTCTTTTGGATGATGAAGATGATTCACTGACCCAATCCAGGAAAGCAGAATTATTAAATGAATTTGGCCTCAGTGTTTCTGAACATTCTAAAGTTTGCTCCACTATCGATGAAGTACATGCAATCATCAAGGAATGGGAAAATTTACGCCATGAACTTCCCTATGAAACCGATGGAGTGGTCATAAAGGTAAATCAGAGTAATCTGCGTGAGCAGCTCGGTACCACATCAAAATTTCCACGTTGGGCTATCGCCTATAAATTTGAAGCTGAACAGGCTACTACTACCATCAACGATATTACTTTGCAAGTGGGACGATTAGGAACCATCACCCCTGTAGCTGAGCTGGAAGCAGTGGAATTAGCCGGTACTACGGTAAAGCGAGCCTCACTTCACAATGAAGATGAAATTCAGCGCAAAGACATTCGCATTGGCGATACTGTGGTTGTTGAAAAAGCCGGTGAGATCATTCCGCAGGTGATAAGTGTCGTAAATCCTGATCGGGTTGACCGGAATGAACCATACACATTCCCTAAAAAATGCCCGGCCTGTGACTCTGAGCTCATCAAATATGAGGGTGAAGTAGCCTGGCGATGCGTGAATCCAACCTGTCCGCCACAAGTCCGAATCCGCATCGAGCATTTCGCCTCTCGCGACGCCATGGATATTGAAGGACTTGGAGAATCGGTAGTCGATCAGCTGGTATCCGAAGAACTCATACAAACCTATGCCGATCTTTATGACCTCAAAAAAGAGCAGATCATTGATCTGGAGCGAATGGCTGAAAAAAGCGCTCAAAATTTGATCGATGCCATCGAAAAAAGTAAAGAGCAGCCCTTCGAGCGGGTTATCTATGCACTGGGAATTCGGTTCGTTGGAAAGACCGTGGCTAAAGATCTTGCCAGGGCCTTCAAGACCATGGAGAAATTGCAATCGCTCTCGGAAGAAGAATTGATAGAAGTGGATTCCATCGGGCCAAGGATAGCCGAATCGGTAGTGGAGTTTTTCAGTAATGAGAAGAACCGGTCCATTGTTGAACGACTTAAAAAACACGACCTCCAATTTGAAATGGAGGAAGAAGAACAGGCCTCTAACATCTTTGAAGGTAAGAAATTCGTCCTAACCGGCTCCCTGCCAACTTTGACACGCAAGGAAGCCGCAGAACTGATCGAAAAACATGGCGGAAAAACAACCTCCTCCGTAAGCGGGAATACCGATTTTGTATTGGCCGGAGAATCTGCAGGAAGCAAGCTGGACAAAGCCAAAGAACTTGGTGTCGAGATTTTGGATGAAGCTGCTTTTCGTGAGATGATCGGGGAGCAGTGATGAATTGAGGAGTGATAAAATGGGTTCTTCAAAACGGGAGTGTTCATTAAAGTGTGTCAGGGGTTAAAAATCTGTCTTCGAAGTAATCTACTAAATCTCGGCGAACCGAGGACCATCCAAACATAGCTCCACTCCATTTGGCTTGGGCGTTGATA